>Ga0306920_100002682_pt1 | contig 22505 bp, 24 predicted proteins | sample flu12Cox44000170_FD_204666 | JGI IMG/M metagenome (GOLD analysis project Ga0306920, IMG submission 204666) | Lab enrichment of tropical soil microbial communities from Luquillo Experimental Forest, Puerto Rico - flux4day.12C.oxic.44.000.170 (v2)... | ecosystem: Environmental > Terrestrial >...
TCTCGAACACTCGGCCCCAATTGGTCTCGATCGCCACCACCTCGGCGCCCAGGCGCCGGCCGATCTCGACTTTGAGATGGCCGAAACGCCCGAAGATCGGCACCAGGAGCTTGTCACCCGGTGCAAGTATCGACGCCAGGCACGCCTCGATGCCGGCTCTGGCCGTGCCGTTGATCAGTATAGTCCAGTGGTTCTGGGTACAAAACACTTGCCGGTAGAGCCCCATCACCTGGTCCATGTAGGCCGAAAACTGGGGGTCGAACTGACCCTGCAGGGGGACCGACATGGCTCGCAGCACACACGGATAGACATCGACGGGGCCCGGACCCATCAGCAGGCGTGGTTCGGGATCGAGCTCGGCGAACAGCTCAAGTTTGCCTCTGTTGCGAGATGTGCCCAAGGCCGCGCTCCAATCTGCCAGCCGTAGTCTATGAGGTTTGCACGGGCGATCCAATAGTTGCACGAGACACTACAGGCCAAAGCAGGAGGGACCAGCTGGCAGCCGCGTGTTCTGCCAGTGTGTTCTTGCAGAGTATTCGGCGTAACCGGACATGGTGTCGATGGGCTCGCCGTGTTGGCCTCGATTTTCAGCGCGATGGAATCGCCATTCACGCGCGAGAAGTCCTCCGACTGAAAAATGAGATACGCGGCCGCCTCCCCTCGCCCGACACGAAGGAAACTGAACACTGCCTTTATGCCGCGCTTGAGGTTGCGGGCCGGCACGATGAAAATTTGGATTGCGGGCCGCAGCGAACCTAGCACGTCTGTGGCACGATCAGGGCGAGCATTCGTTCGGCGAGAAGAGGTCGAGAAATCTCCCGTCACAGCCAAATTGCTGCTCGCTTTCGCCGCTGCTGTACTCTTCCTCAAGGCGTACGCCAACTTCTTCGGTCCAACCCAGTTAAAAAAAGCCCCAGCATCCTCCCTCTCTCGACCGCAACTTCCTGCAATAAGTTGCGTCTAGCCGCGCAACCTCCTCAGGACCAAGCAGAGCGCAACCTCGTCAATTTACCAGACGCCACTTACAGTTCCTTCTCGAAGTGAAAGCGAGTGAGACCTCCGCCCGCCTGTTTGGGTGTCATCTCTTCCGCAACTTCCACGCGGACTTGGCGGAATCCGTTCCTTCGATAGAACTTATCCGCTGCCTTCTGGATCGCCGCGGTGCTCACGAGCATCTTGCTGAATCCGAGCGCACGTGCGCGTTCTTCTGCGTGATCGAGCATGCGCTTCGCGATCCCTAACCCTCGGTACCCTCGGTCCAGATACATCCGCCGAAGTTCGGTGCCAGTTTCGCTCCGACTCTCAATTCCGAACGAACCGACGATACTGCCGTCCTCGACGACCCAGAAGAAGTTCCGCCTGACCTCCGAGAACACTTCAGACAGTATTTTCAGCTCACCGTCGATGGTCGTTGCAATATATTGATCGAATAGTTCTTCCATGCCGGCGGGTGCGAGTTCGCGGTTTATCCGTCTCCAAAGTGCCGCGACCGCGTCGCAGTCCGACGCTCGATAGCTGCGGAAGACGACGTGTCTCTCGCCAACGATCATGACCGTCACCTTTGATGTGTCGCACATGACGGTATCAGCCCGTTGGGCTGAGGTCATCACGGGCAATCACGCGAATTTCTCATTCAAGCCTTGCGAAATTCTCACCTTTGCTAGCGCCTAATCGCGGTCACCGACCCTCCCAGTCAAGCTACAATTGGCCCCAAGCATTACCAGTAAGTCTCAAAAACGGTACATTGCAGAGTTTCGCGGTCAAAGCCCGGTTGAGCGCGGGTGTCGGCTCTCGCACACGACGACATTCCCGTACCGGTGCGAGCGTGCGTCGCCTCCTCGGGATAAGCGAAAAATCCGGCAACTGCCCGCCATCTCAGGTCGCCCTTCAGTCTAACGCCCATGCGGCGGTTGTCGTCACGGCACTCGACGATCGCAGAAGTCTTGTAGTAGGTTGCGATATTAGCGGAGGCTGGCGATGTTCTCGGTCAAGATCAATCACAACCCAACTGGTCGTCTGACCAGCCTATACCTGAACAAGCAAGTCGTGGATCGTGTTGGAGGTCCTGGCGTCAGATGCACTCTCAACCTTCTCCACCCCGCGGACGGTGCAACGCTCTACTTCTGCAACTCTCTCTTCGGCAGCAAGATCAGTGCGCCGGACGGAGAATTCGATGGGTGGTGGATTTGGCAAGCCAAGAACATATTGCCCGAAGGCACTCCGCAGTTTCGTGGCCTGATGCCGAAACCTGTTTGGTCAGCCGATCTTAATGGCTTCATCCTCAAGTTGGACTTGACCGACTGGGATCTTGGCATGCTCCCGACAGAGGAGATGAAGTCAGCCCTGCGATCGGCTTTAGAAATATCGGCAGTCGGCTCGAGCATCTAAGCGGTTTACCGTGGTCGGTATTTACCTCGCTATGGAGTCGGTGCCATCACTCGATGCGCTTCTCGCGCCCGGCAAACGCGCTCATTGCAAATATGGTAACCCCTCCCTCAATTAATATCCCAACCTGCAACTTCTTCCACGGAAAGAGTCCAACGCCATCCTGCAACGTCCTTCACCACCAATGCTTGCAACCTTCCTTATACGCAAACACATTCACTCTGCCCAACTGACTCACAGCCATCCCCAAATCGGCACCTTCTCACCGGTTCGGCCGCAGGTTTCCCTCCAAGCCACACACATACCGCCAGTCAATTGCTCTTGGACCTGACTTCGTTCGGAAGCCGACAATGCACAAGAGTGAAGTGCCTCGAGGCCCGTTACTCGCTGCACCAGCGCGAAGGGTAAGGGTTTCTCGGCTTCGTCCTGGGTCATCAGGCCGCCCGGTTTTCCGAGTGTATGGGGGGAGATCGTGCTCTTGGTTGTGAAGACGAGTGAAGTCATCGCCCATAGCGTGAAAACGCGCGCGGCGCAGTCACGCGTTAGGTTAGACGCCATTCGACGTGTTTCCTGATGTGGCCCGGCGTCCGCCCGGTCATATCTGCCGTGATGGCCTTGTTGCTGGCCTGAGCAGCGCGGACTATTTGCCAATCAATGTTCGACAGGCGGGCCTTGACTCGGTTGATGTAGTCGCCACGTTTGATCGCGTACCAAGACAAATAAACGAAGCGATCATTGGGCGGGCCGCTAGCAAATCGGCCGCCGAAGACAGGCCGCTTGGGATCCTCGCCCTTCTTTACCGTCAAAGTAAAATCGAACGCGAGGGTTCCGTTCTTCTGAGGAGTGGGTGGAACGATCTCTCCGTGCTTATCCTGCAAACCGAACTTAAATGCGAGGTTGTGCGGATTTGTTGCTGGTACGTCGTCACTCCGCAGGAGCCGGAATCGGACTTCATCTGACTTCATGGGGCCCTCCGGCACATTGTATGTGGAAGGAAGTTGCGGCTTCTCGAGAACGTTGAGGCTGGTTGCAATCAAACGGCCACCCGAGGGGTGGCGCCGAAATGTCTTCGCTTTTCAGCTTATCCGAGGGTTTAACCGAACAAGGCTCACGCCCGCAAGCACCTATCTACGCTACCATGGATCCTGGTGGGCCCTGTGAATTCGCAATGGTAACTGGCGCTCAGGTGCGTCCCGTCACGCGTGGGTCGGCTACCATCGAACGCGAGTCCGCCTCTTTCGCGGGAACAATCGCAACCCATGCGTTCCTGCAGTAGATGCCGTCAATTATCGCCAACGCCCTCAAGTGTCAGCAGATCGCTACCACATCCAAAAATAAAAACGAAAGTGGCTCCGTCCCCTGGTGAGTAGCTGGATGAGGACGGAGCCGTGGCATCGCGAAGTGAGGCGCTCCCACTCCGCTTGTGGCCACGACAATCCTATCGCACACTCACCATCCCGCAACCTGATGCGACTTAGCGGATTCGACCCCAGCCGAAAGTTTTTTCACCCGGTAATCTCCTGATACGCAAGGGGCGAGGGTTCACAAAATCGCAGGATTTGGCTGTAGTGCAGACCTAGGGTATTTCCAGGCCTTGGGCTTCATGTCATCGGTTGCGCAAGTTTCTTCGCAAGAAGAACCGCAGTGAGCACGGGTAATTGAGCTTTCGGTCGGTCAACTCACCAGTTTGCGCCAATGACGCAAGCTCTCAGCGGTTATGTAGAGCAGCGGAATAGTGAAGATCCCGAAGACGGACGCCGCAATCATGCCGCCGAACACCGGGGTGCCGACTGCATGGCGCGTCAGCGCCCCAGCACCCTGCGCAACAACCAAGGGGAATAGCCCCAGAATGAACGCGAAACTGGTCATCATGACTGGGCGAAACCTTAGGCCCGCGGCTTCGATTGCGGCAGTGCGAACATCCTTGCCGAGTTGGCGCTGCTCAACCGCAAACGCTACGATCAGAATGCCGTTCTTGGCGGCGAGCGCGATCAGGACGACGAGCCCGATTTGCGCGTAGACGTCGAAGCTCAGCCCAGCGATCACCACTGCGACAATCGCGCCGAGTACGGCGATGCTGACCGACAATAGGGCAGGCACCGGAATGTTCCAGCTTTCATAAAGCGCGACTAGGAAAAGATATGCGAACAGGACAGCGAGCCCCAGCACGATCCCGGTGCGTCCGGTAGCGGCCTTTTCCTGCAGCGCGGTCCCCGTCCATTCGTAGCTGTAGCCCGTCGGCAGGGTGCTTGCGGAAATACGTTCCATCGCGGCGAGCGCCTGTCCGGAACTATACCCTGGCTTCTGCGCGCCGTTGACGATGGCGCCACGGAACCCGTTGTAACGCACCACCGTTTGTGGTCCTTGCACCAACTTCGCCTCTGCTACAGCCCGGATTGGAACCATCCCGCCTTGCGCGTTGCGAACGTATATCCGATAGATATCGTCGATGTTGTCGCGAAACGGCGTCTCCGCCTGGACATTTACTTGCCATGTGCGACCAAACACGTTGAAGTCGTTGACATAGTAGCTACCGAGCGTCGACTGCAACGCATTGAAAATATCGATGATCTTGACCCCGAGCACCTGGACCTTGTCGCGATCGATCTCGAGATAGATCTGCGGCGTGTCCGCGGCGTAGGTACTGAATACGCCAGCGAGCTCGGGCTCTCCGTTGGCCGCAACGATCAGCGCACGCAGCGTCCCCGCAATATCAGATGCCGACTGACCTTGCAAAGCCTCCAGCGCGTACTGGAAACCGCCGGTGCTCCCGAGCCCAAGAATGGGTGGCAGATTGAACGGAAAAGCGATGGCGCCTCTTATGGCGGCCATCTGGGGGCGCAGGCGCGCAATGATCGCGCCGGCGCTCTGTGCAGCTTTGGTCCGCACCTCATAGGGCTTGAGCCTGATAACGAAAAACGCTTGGTTTGATGACGCGACGTAGTCGATGAAATTCAATCCAACAACGGATAGCACGCCTTCGACGCCCGGAATCGTTTGCACTATATCTTCCACCTGCTTGACGACAGCTTCGGTGCGGTTGATCGACGCGCCCTCCGGAAGTCGAAGGGCGGCAAATATTGCGCCCTGGTCCTCCTCCGGCAGAAAACTTTGTGGAGTTTTCGCGAACAGCCAGGCCGCCAGGGCCAAGGTACCGACGACAACCACAAGGCCGACGATGGAAATACGCGCCAGCCGACGTATCACCTCAACATAACCATCCCGAACTTGATCGATAGAATGTAGAACATAGCGCATTGGACCGCGGCTTTTTTCGCCGTGTTTGAGAAGCACTGCACAAAGTGCCGGGCTCAGCGTCAATGCGTTGATTGCTGAAATCAGCATAGATACGGAGACGGCCACTGCAAATTGACGGAAGAGCTGTCCGCTTATGCCCGGAATGAAGGCCACTGGCACGAATACCGACAACAATACGAGGGTGATAGCCAGGATTGGCCCCGTGATCTCGGCCATGGCCTTCTTGCAGGCCTCCGGTATCGGTAGTTCAGGATTCTCCTCCATTATCCGCTCGACGTTCTCGACCACCACGATAGCGTCATCGACGACGATACCGATGGCCAGTACGAGAGCCAGCAGAGAGACGGTATTGGCCGAATAGCCGATTGCCAGCATCACGGCAAAGGTGCCGATGATCGATACCGGTACGGCGACAAGCGGGATGAGCGTCGTTCGCAACCTGCCGAGGAACAAAAACACCACCAGTGCCACAAGCACGATTGCGACAATGAGCGTGTGAATGACCTCATCGATGGTCGCCGTAACAAAGACCGTGGAGTCGAAGAACACGCCATAAGCCAGATCAGCGGGAAAACGCGTCGCTAGCGCGCTGATTGTGTCGCGGACATGATGCGCTACGTCGACAGCGTTAGATCCTGGGGTCTGATAAATGCCGATCGCGGCCGCCGGTGCGCCATTGAAACGGCTGTAGCGGTCCTGTGATTTGGCGCTCGTTTCGACGCGAGCAACGTCTTTGACGCGGACGACCGAACCATCCGGGTTGGCGCGCAGAACAATGGCCGCGAACTCCTCCGGTCGCGAGAGCCTGCCCTTGGTTTTGATATTGATTTGGACCTGCTGCTCGCTCGTGATCGGTGCCGCGCCGACCCGGCCCAACGCTGCCTGTATGTTCTGGCTCTGCACCGCCGAAATGACGTCATTCGGAGTGAGGTTGAGCTCCGTCAACCTGTCAGGATCTAGCCAGATCCGCAACGAGTAGTCGAGGGGTCCGAACAAAGTCGCCTGGCCGACGCCTTTGATCCGCGCCAGTGCGTCGATGATATTTATGGTCGCGTAATTGCTGAGATAGATGGCATCGTATGTGTTCTTCGGTGAGTAAAGACATATCACTTGGAGCAAGGCGGCGGATTTCTTGCGTATAGTCAATCCCGAGCGTGACACTTCCTGCGGCAGCTGCGGCGTTGCGAGGCTCGCGCGGTTTTGGACATTGACGGTGTTGATGTCCGGGTCCGTACCCAGCGCGAAGGTCACGTTGAGGGTGTAGCTGCCATCCGCGGCGCTGGCCGACTGATAATAGAGCGCATTGTCGATACCATTGACCTGTTGCTCGATCGGTTGGGCTACCGTGGTCTCCACCACTTCGGCGTCGGCGCCCGGATAGGTTGCCGTGAGCGTTACCTGCGGTGGCACGATATCTGGAAATTGCGCGATCGGGATCGCTGTAATGGCAATGATGCCGGCTAGCGTGATGACGATGGCAATGACGAACGCAAGGCGCGGCCGATCGATGAAGATGCCGGAAAACACGTTTCAGTATCCCTGCATGATGCTAGCCGCAACGACTTGACCGGGTCGCACCTTCTGAATCCCTTCAACGATAACCAATTCTCCCTTGTTGAGACCGCCGGTCACAACAATATCTCGGCCCTGCTCGATGCCGGTTGTTATGCGACGCAGCTCGACCTTTTTTGCCTGATCGACCACGAGCACATATCGGCCGGCTTGATCGAGCTGCACGGCAGACTGCGGAACGACGAGCGCCGATCTCGGTGCGCCGCGTTCTACGGTGACACCAACGATCCCGCTAGAGATCAAGAGATTCTCTGGATTCGGCACTTCCGCCCGTACCGCCACAGTGTCGGTGTTGGCATCGACCTGAACATCGAGGAAGTTGCTGGTGCCCGCATGCGGATAAAGGCTGCCGTTTGGCAATTTGATGTGAATTTTAACGTGCGGATACTTGTCTTGAGACTCGGCAATCCTGCGCTTGTATTCGAGCACATCGCGCTCACTTACCTGAAAGATGACATAGATGGGATCTTGCTTGACGATCGTTGCAAGCTTCCCCGAGGAGGGTTGCACCAGGTTTCCTTCCGTGAAAATGGCGAGTCCGATGCGTCCATCGATGGGTGAGCGGATCTCTGTGTAGCCAAGATTGATTTCAGCCTCGTCGAGCGTCGCTTGCGCCTGCATCACAACGGCCTGGGCTGCCGCCTCGTCTGCAGCGCGCTGGTCGAGGGTGGCTTGTGAGATGTTCTGATTACGGACAAGCTCTTTGCCGCGCTCCAGTTGTATCCTCGTATTGGCCTCGGTCGCCTTAGCCTTGGCGAGGTTAGCGCGCTGCTGTTCAACGGCTGCCTTGTAAGTGGCTTGCTCGATGCGAAACAACAGGTCACCCTTTTTGACCAGCTGCCCCTCGACAAACTTGCGCTCCTCGATGAAACCCGGTACCCGCGCCACAATGTCGACCTTGTCGATCGCTGCCACGCGGCCGATGAATTCACCTGTTTCGGTTACCTCACGACTGGCGACCTCAACCACTGAAACCGCCGGCGGCGGAACGGTGCTCTGTGCCCTCGCGCTCCCGCCGGGCCCCGTGAAACTCAGCGCCAATACCGCAGCCTTAAAAGCCAGCAAACTTCGACAACCGGCCATCAAGGTCTCCTTGCTGCTGCTTGCTGATGAAGCTTGTCGACATTGAGTTGTGAAACAGGGTCAGGGGGTTCACGCCTCGCGTATAGTCTTCGAGCACATATAGAACACCAAGCTCGCACCCTAGCTGGTGGACATCAACCGCTCGCCCCCTGGAAGTGAAGGACGAGTTGCGCGCTGTCACGAATAGCTCGGAGAAGCGCGAGAACTCGATGATGCCCTCGGGCATGCCGTCGCTGGTATCGTGCTGGCTCGCGTCATCGCGAACGTTCGTGAAGGGAAGAACAGGGATCGATAGCTTGTCGGGCAGATCGTGCGCTTTGCGGCCGGCAACGTGCACGAAGCCGTCGTCCCCGATGCTGGCCACTGGGTTTATGGAGGAGAACCCCGCGCAACGATCGCCATGGCTGGAAGCTTGCTCTACGTTAGCTGAAGCGCGCCGCGACTTGCCGAAGGCGCCCACACACAAGGATTGGCGAATCGTGCGAATTCGCAGCAAGGTTTCTAGGACGGCGGCATACGCAATCAATGCTCAACTCCAGCTGACGCTAAACTAGACCGCAACGTTCAGGTCGACCTTGGCTGAACGAACTCTGGTGCAACCCCGACGCTTTACCGGCAGCTTTGCGCGGCCATTCTGCCGTGCCAGCCGGTAAGTCACCAGCGTCCTAGAATGCTTCCGGGAATGGATGGATCGCGGACCCCTCTCACCAGTCTCGTCTCTGGTTTGAGGCTCTTCGACATCAAGTGCGCGTCGTTCAACGACCCGAAGTACGGCAAGCTTTTTCCGAGGTCCCTTTTCGTTCAACCTCGGTACCTGATGAGCTAGAGCTGACAATCCACTTGCAATTAACCCATTGATATATCTATATTATACTGGTGCGCACCAGCTGCCGAGTGCCTTGAGACCTTCCGCCACCTCCCGGTCACACTCGGATCGGCGAGGCGCGCAACTTGCGCTCGGGCTCCGGTCGCATTTGCGAGGTATGCATCCGTGGGGCCACGAGCATGCGTTCTTTGAGGTCCGTTGGCGGCCCGAAAGGCGGGCAATCGGCGCAACGCGTTCCGGCCTTGCAGGTTGAGCTAGAGATGTGATTACCGCCCAAATTGGCTTTCTTGATGTCAGCTACGCATCGGATGTTGCCGGCGTGGCTTGCCTGCTGGCTGATGCCTGGACGACGGCAACACCGGCGATGGAAGTTAGCAAGCGCTTGGCGTGCGCTCCGGCAGAATACGTGCCTGGCGAATTTTACAAGCGCGAATTGCCATTGTTGCGAGCCGTGATCGACGACCTCACGCCTCTTCCTGCAATGCTCGTAATCGATGGCTACGTCTGGCTCGGGGCAAACAACACACCAGGCTTGGGTGCTCATTTGTTTCAGGCACTTCACGCCGCAACGCCAATTGTTGGTGTAGCCAAGACCCAATATCGAAACGACACATGGTCGGAGCAGGTTTATCGCGGCAAAAGCCGCAGGCCACTTTACGTGACGGCTGCTGGTGTTGAAATCGCAAAGGCGGCAGCGCTTGTTTCAAGCATGCATGGGAAGCACCGCATTCCGACATTGCTGCAACAGGTTGACCGGCTTGCCCGGATGGCCGTGGCCCGAGGCCGCCTGTAACATGAACACTCGGGCTTCATCGCTGCGCTTGCTGCGCGCGCATATTCGGCTCAACGATGCGGGAATGACGCGGTCTGCACGCGATGCTTGCCCGCGCGGCGGTTGTAGGGTTGGTCGAGGACGGAGGTCATCGCTACCGCAGGTTCACCTGAGGTGCCTCCACTCCGGCGGACCCATTGGCCGCTCTGCTCCTTAATGCGAGCGCGGATGCCAAGTTGCATTTCTCTGTGCAGTGAAAGCGGGTGCGCTGCACACCATTGACAAACTTGTCCATCATCGTGCGAGGGATTCGCTGGCACGCAAACCGCCGGTGGCGATCGCGGTCGTGCGCCTCCATGGGGAAGCGATTGGCGTGGGCGAATGCGAGGTGCTCAATGCAAATGGACGAGAAATCGGCAATGCGCCCTCCCCGTCGCTGGGCAAATATGATCCTGACTGATCTGCCCGATGCGATCCCCAACGCCTTCTCATGACGTGACCCGCGAAACGTTGGCTCAAATGCTCCACGGCGCGCAGGTCCGGAACCCTGAGAAGATATCATTCCGATCGGGAGGAAAGAAATTCCGATACCTGGGCCGGGCGATCCGTGCGCTCGTCGCCCAGCACCCGCCGCGCAACACCTTTCGGCTTCCAAACCATGGCTGCGAATAATCTTGGTAGGGGTCGGCGGTAAATCCAGGAAACGGTGTGAAATCGGAGGCCGTCCATTCCCAAACATTACCGACCATTTGCCGGCAACCGAATGCGCTGTCGCCACCAGAGCAAGCCGCAACATCAAGCGGCGCGTCGAAGGTAAAGTCGAAATTTGCATGATCGCGCGTCGGCACGACCTCGCCCCAGGGCCAAACTCGTTTCACCTCGGCGAGACGCCTTCCCCCGGCGCTCGGTTCGCCGATCGCCGCCGCCTCCCACTCGGCTTCTGTGGGCAGCCGGCGCTTTGCCCAGCGGCACCAGGCATCGGCTTCGTACCAGTTTACAAACACAACGGGGGCATCCAATTGCAGATCCTCCGTTCGGTCGTAGCGCCGCCACCTCCACACGCCGTCCGATTTTGGCAGCCAGTATATGGGACGCTCGGCGCGCTGACGCTCACGCCACGCCCAGCCGGCATCCCTCCAAAATTCCCGAATGCGATAACCGCCTGCTTCGACAAACGCCGCGAACTCCCGATTGGTGACCGCGGCGCGCGCGATCCGGAATGGTTCGAGCTCGACCTGGTGCGCCCACTTCTCATTATCGAAAATGAAACCCTCGGCCTTTGTAGCACCAAGTCGCCACGTGCCACCCGGCACTTCGACATCGCCCGGCAGGGCGCCGGCGCCCGGCGGTGCGCGTTCGCCCAGCCCGACCGGCGGCGGATATGCCAGCGTTTCCCGCATGTAGGCCAGCGCTTCGACGTGCATGTCCTCGTGGCGGATCGCCAGTTCGTAGAAATAGCGCGCATGATTTGGAAAATCGTAGCGGGCGAGATGCTCGCATTGCCGCTCCAATACGTTTGCCAGATACCCGAAGGTATCGCTGCGATCGGGCAGGTCGAGATCCCAGCGCGTGTCGTGTGCGACGGTGCTCGAGTTCCAAAGATCATCAGCGTGTGCGATTAGCGGGGCTTGCTCGTGGCTGAAGCGGAGCGTCCAATATTCGTGGAACCACCCCACATGGCCGATCTCCCACAACACCGGATTGACGATGTCGAGCTTCAAGCCCATCAACTGCTGCGATGACAGCTCGTCGACCAAGCGGTGGGTTCGCGCTCGCGTCTCGCGTAGCTGAGAAGCTAATTCCGAGGGAGGGGCACCGCTGGTGGGTCGCTCCGACAGTGGTGAAGCCATGAATATCATCCTCGTCACGCCGCGGGGCCTGAGTACACGCACCGGCAACGCAGTTGCGGCTTTGCGCTGGGCGCGTATTTTGCGGCAGCTCGGCCACCGCGTGACTGTCGCCACCGATTATGCTGACGAGCCGGCCAACACGATGGTTGCCATCCATGCATGGCGCAGCGCCGAGGCTATCGCCCGGTTTAAGACCCGCTACCCAGATCGGCCACTCATTCTGCAACTTAGCGGCACGGATATCTACGAGTATCTAACAGAGGACGTTGAGCCGACCCTTCGCTCGATGGAGCTGGCCGACCGCCTCGTGGCATTGAACAGCCTAGCGTGGCGGGCCATTCCGAGTAGATTTCGCAAAAAACTCCGGGTGATCCTCCAGTCGGTGCCCACGCCGGCGGCACCGCGCCGCCCCAGTGAACGTCGCATCGATGTTTGTGTAATTGGCCATCTGCGCGATGTAAAGGATCCCCTAAGGGCGGCATTGGCAGCGCGGTTGTTGCCCGCCGCGTCCCGAATTCGCATCGTTCACATTGGCCGGGCTTACAGTCCCAAGTGGGCAGCCGCAGCGAGGGCGGAGATGGCGGCGAACCCGCGTTATCTGTGGCGCGACGAGGTGCCGCGTGCCGCCGTGCAGAAGCTATTGCTTCGAAGCCGCGCGATGGTTCTGTCCTCGGTGAGCGAAGGCGGTGCCAACGTCATTTCCGAAGCTGTCGTGGCCGGTGTGCCCATTCTAGCCTCGCGTGTAGACGGCAATGTGGGGCTGCTCGGCACGAATTACTCCGGTTACTTCCGCGTCGGTGACACAGAAGCGCTCGCTCGTCTGCTGCGGCGCATCGAAACCGATCAGCTCTTCGTGAAGCAACTTCATCGCGCGATCGCGCGACGGGCGCCGTTGTTCTCGCCCGAACGCGAGGTCGCCGCGTGGAGGCGGCTGCTCGCTGAGCTCTTTGCCCAACACGGATCGGCGCGCCCGCGTGGGGCCCGTGCCCAACCGGAGGGTTCATCTTAGGTTAGGCTGTATGTCCCTTCCCGGCCGATGTTGCGGTACCCGTGGGCCGGGCAGAGCCTCAGACAAGGGAGGAGAGTCGTTTGGCATTCGCCATCGATACGTCGAAACTGCGGCATTCAACGGCAATTGCCGGCGGCGGACGTGGGGGCCGATGTCTTCGGCTGGAGCCTTTTCCTCTGCCTCCAATTGGCTCTATTTGTCCAGCCACACCTGCTCGTGCCGCCAACTGCTGTAGATGCTGTTGGCAGCGCGCACGTGTCCCTTCACATACGGCTGGCGGCATCGTGCGCTGCGGCCATGCAAGATGATCGGGCGGGCAACATCCTCGTTCAAAATGCGTTCGATCTCCCATACGATTTCACGACGCTTGGCGACGTCGGTTTCGGCTGACTGAGCCTCGAGCAGCTTGCTAACCTCCGGGTTGCAGTACTTCGCATAATTGTACTCGGAGTCGCAAGCATAGCTCTCGAGGAGTATTGCGTCCGGGTCGTCCACGCTGGATCCCGTCAGATTGAGAGCGACCCAATAGTCTTGGCGGGCGGCACGCCCGAACCAAACGCTCAATTCGATGATTTCCAACTGGGCCGCGAAATGGAGTTGATTGAGTTGATCCACGAAGATCACCGCGGCGTCCTTGTAGGCGGCGAGATCACGGGTCGAAACCTTCAAAGCTCGGGAATGACCGTATCGATACCACCAATCGGCTGCATCGGATCGAACACGACCAGCCCGTTGAATACGGGGCCCGCGGCCATCACGGTCGTGAAGCTCACCTCCTCAAGGATCGACAGGCTCGAGGGGTTGGCGCTGATGTACACGCGTAGCGTTCCGCCGTGTTTTTGGGCAGCGGCTGGAGCCGCGGCTAAGCAATTGGCGACGATTATTATCGCGGCAACCGCATGGCTGGCGTGGCCAACAGAGCCGCAGATACGCAGATAGCCTGTCCGAGCGATGGTCGCCAGGCGCTGCGCCCAGAGCGGTGAGGGTAACCCGGCTATTCCTTGGTCAAGAACGTTGACGAACGACTTCAGCCGCATGCAGCCCCCTTGTTGATGGTGCCGAGTTGCGAGCCGGATAATAGCTCTCGGTTTCCCAATTCTGCGAGATCCCTCGACTGTCTAGCTTTTCCGTCAAGTCATCGAATTGGCAGCATATTGGAATTCTCGGTGGGGGGCGCCAAAGCGCCGAATTCTTCAATAAAATCACTATATTAATCGGCAACTTGTGGGGACGGCAATGTACCCACCGCCGTTCAATGAAGCACCATACGCGCTGCGCCCCACAAGCCGCCCAGCGTCGCCTGCATTGAGGGACGATAGCGAACGGCTTGGCTTTCAACGGCCCGACGTGCGCTTCATTGAAAGCCATGAGCGCGCATAGGGTTTCATCGCGCTCTCCCCGCGACGCAAACTCGCTAACAACAATTTAATTTAATTTAGCTCCATGGCACTGCCGGCTACGCCGCGTGCAAGTCTTCCCTCTTCAATCCCTCTTGGACAATCCGCATCTGCTCTGGCGGATACTCCCGTGCGAGCGCAAATGCCTCGTCGGTGGGTCCTCGCAACCAGGTGTCGAATTCTTCTGCACTCCTGAGCAACACGGGCATCCGCTCGTGGTTGATGGTTGCGACGAGCGAATTCGGCGTCGTTGTCAAAAATGCATACGTCTCGATCTCAACATTCGGGCCGTCCTTCTTCACCGGCCCTTTGTGCCTGCGCCAGATGCCGGGAAACGCAAACAGCGGCCGCGGCTCCGGTCCCTTGATCGAGAACCAGTGCCACGTCGCCGGCTTCACGTCACCATTGGGCTCGCAGAATGAAGTCGCCGGCACAAGGCACCGCCGTTCGTCGAATGACCTCTTCCAAAACGCGCTCGTGCGTATCTTGTCGTCCCTCACGTTCGTCACCGGCCGCGGCGCCCGCCCGCTCTGCAAGAGCATGAATCCCCAGCTCATCGGCACGATTTCGCGTTCACCGTCGGCTGAACAACGCACAATAGGCGCCACGTGCCGTGGGAATATCGCGCGGGACGGCTTGAATGTGTCTGCACAGTTGTGGGAGACCCGAAAGAACCGCGCCACCATGTCCCGCTTTTTGTTGAGCGAATAGAGATTGCACATCGGTGGATACGTAGCTGCAATCACTTGCCGACGCCATCGCTCCCATCACGTTATCCCCGGTCGAAAAGCCTCGACTGGGTCAGTGGGGGTGACGATGTGCATGATCGACAAGCAGCGCATCGCGGTCGTCGCGAGGCTCGAATCGCGGCTACACCATCTCCGCTATCATGCTTGCGGCGGCGAGTGGATCGCGGCCCACTGGGATGGCCCACGTTGGAATGCGTTCCACACCGCAGTCATTTGTGCAGGCGAGCGCAGGATTGCTGTGCGCACAAGATGCAAAGCCATTCTCCGGCTCTGAAAACGAAGACCCCGGCTCGTGGCCGGGGTCTCGGAAGTACGTGAACTATGTAGCCCTTCACGCGCATTACGCGAATTACCATTTCCTGCAAGGAAATGCCTCAGCGGTGCAGCGCGTTCTGCTGCCCAACGGATCACAGCCCACGCTCCTATCGTGAGCCTTTAGCCATGTCGTGAACCGCCCGCCGTAGCGTGCTGCTACCCTGTCCCTCCAAACGCTGATGGCTCTCTCACGGGCTCGCACCTTAGCGATCGGTCCAGTTCCGGGCGCACTCGCTGACGCCCTCACTACCTCTCGGCAATCGTCGCCCTTCTGGGCGTTAGCGATGCTTCCTCCGAAAGCAACGAACGCCACAACGGCCACCGCTCCTACGATCATTCTCATGGTCACTCTCCCTTCCTGACTTCACCGCCCTCAATTCGGACGCTCTACCTGAATGGCACCTGAATGCTAACCGCGACGCCAGCGACTATCACGCAGGATCGCCTTGACTCTCTGCGTCTCTATGGCCCGGCCGGCGGGCCGGTCCTGGTGCTCGATGTTGAAGACGTGGGGGCAGCGCGAGGCGCTGCACTCGCCGCTCACGCTGCGCCATAACGGAGGCGAACATGTGACCCCCGCCAACAGCTATAGCTTGAACCAAGTCTCTTTGAGGTGATCGGCGAATTCTTGTCCTTCAGGCTCGGCCACCTGTCGCGCCTTGTCCTCCGACCACCCATATGCGTCCGCGTATCCGAACCTGGCCACGTTGCGCTGCTTGTCTTTGGGCGTTCGAAAGCGATCTTCGCGCCGTCGGTCGTAGGCATCGATCTCGTCTGCGGCCTTACTGTCGTCATACCGGTCGACGTGCACCGTCACCGAAGGGGGCAGTCGCATGCTCACATAGCCATTCTCGGCTGGATACCCTAGGCACAAGCCCGAAACCGGGAACACGCCCGGAGGCAGTTCGAGGACCTGCGCAACAGAGCGCACACGATTGCGGATCACACTGATGGGGCAACATCCCAGCCCGATGGCTTCCGCGGCGAGAATAGACGTCTGCATCGCCAGCGCCGCGTCCACGCTTGAATTGAGAAATGCCTCGAGATCCCTTTGCGGGGTCGGATGGCCGCGTCGCGTACAAATCTGCTCGAGCCGACGCGGATCAGCGCAGAACACGAGAAACACAGGTGAGCTGCCGATCCACGGCATCGAGGGAAAGAAGCTGCCGATCGCGTTGCGCTTGGCCGCGTCCTCCACTTTGATAATCGAGGCCTGCTGCAAATCCGATTTCGCCGATGCCGACAAGGCTGTGGCGATGAGGAGGTCGACTACATGCGGCTCGACTGCCTCAGTCGTGTAGCGGCGGCATGTCCTCCGCCCCAGGATCCGAGCAATGTTAGGATCGACATCACCTACAAGCTGCAGATTTGCCGCACCGAAACGCTGCTCCAGCAGGGCCTTGAGATCCACGTTTCCGCCTCCTTATTGCCAGCGCGAATGCAGTATGCTCGCGCTGGAGCACAAAGCCAACGCGATGTGATTGCGAGATCAGCCGCTTGCACATTTTTTGGGCCCGGTGATCACCCGCAGTGCAACGCAAACAAGATCAGCAAAGAGATTTTCCAGAATAGCTTCTCTTGTAAAGCGTGGGTGATCAGCGTTTCAAGTTGGCACAGACGTTGCTGCATCGAGGGGGGACACCAAGAGCCGAGGGATCCTCCATGAACAATCGCAGGATGTCCTTTCTTTCTCGCCGGACCGTACTCGCGGGTGCCGCTGCAGCGTTCGCCTCCGCAAGCTTTGCTCCGGCCCACGCGGCCACGTTTGAGGAGATAAAGAAGCGTGGGTATCTGCTCGTCGCCACCGAGGACGATTTCAAGCCCTTTGAGTTTGTTCAAGACGGCAAGCCCACGGGCTTTGACAACGAGCTTCTTGAGCTGCTGAGGAAATATGCTCCATTCGAGGTTCGGCAGGACATCATTCCATGGACAGGCCTCCTCGCCGGCGTAAGCACGGGCAAGTACGATGTGGCCCTCACCGCGGCGCTTATTACTAAAGAGCGCGCAAAGTCGCTCGACTTCACTGCGCCGATCGCTGACGCCACTCACTACTTCGTCAAGCGGAAGGGTGATACAAGCATCAAGGAAATCAAAGACCTAAATGGCAAGATTCTAGGGATCCAGGCCGGCAGCGGATTGCTTCAGCGACTGCCTGAACTCGAGGCGATGCTGGCAAAGACGAACGGCAAGATCGGCAAGATTGTTGAATACACGTCCTACCCGGAGGCCTATCAGGATCTCGGACTCAAACGCACTGATTTCGTGATCAACACAATAATCAATATTCAAGCCCTCGTGAAGGAGAAACCGAACGTATTCGAGGTCGGACTGCCGGTTTCGGGCAAGTCCTATCCGGCTTGGGCCGTTGCGAAAGGCAATGCAGAGCTACTCGCCTTCCTCGATGGCTTCCTTGCAGAGCAGAAGAAGAACGGCAATTTCGCAAAGCTCCAAGAAAAATGGTTTAGCCAGGTTTTTCCTGACCTGCCCGAAAAGTGGGAGCCGGAGTTCTAGCCGCACACTGGATAGGCTGTTGGGATCGCAATGTCCACGCCGAAGCAATGACAGCAGCTGATCTACTGAGCCTGCTGCAGGGCACCGTTGTGACGGTTGCCCTGTCAATTTCCGGCATCGCGATCGGCGTTCCCGCGGGGCTGGCATTGGCGCTTTTGCTCTGGAGGCGCATGCCCCTTCTGCGCCACGTGATCCCGCTGTACGTGAGCGTAATCCGCGCGACGCCGCTCGTCACTCTTGGCCTGCTTATTTACTTCGCCCTGCCGGCAATGGGGCTACAAATCGGGCCGGTCACTGCCGCGGTGGTCACCCTTGCGATCAACACGACGGCCTTCAATTGTGAGATCTGGCGCGCGGGCCTCATCGACTTCCCGCGCGATCAGCTCGAAAGCGCACAAGCGTTCGGAATGTCCTGGCCACACATCGTTTGGCGCATCATGCTGCCCCAGGTCGTGCGGACGTGCCTTCCGGCTCTGGTCAATGAGATGACACTCTTGCTCAAGGGCAGTCCGGCCATTGCCGTGATTGGCATTGTTGACGTTACGCGCGCAGCGGTCCGGATTGGGGCGAATACCTATGAGCCGCTACCACCCTTTCTCGTGGCTACGGCAATCTACGCGGGCATCGTCTTTGTCTTTGTCAGAATGCAACGCTGGCTCGAAGCATTCTCATTGCGGGACGAGGTGGGGACATGATCCGGGAATTCTCGATCGTGTTTCAGAACGCTGACCGGCTTTTGGCCGGATTGGCGAACACCGTCTTGCTCGCGGCTTTCGGCCTTCTGCTATCGTTGGTTTTGGGCGGACTTCTCTCCGTGCTGCTCATGTCGGAAAGCAAGTCGGCTGCTTTCCCGGCGCGTGCGCTTGTGGACGCGATGCGATGCATTCCATTCCTGCTCCTCGCGTACCTTGTTTACTATGCGCTACCGTCGATCGGTCTCAATTTTGACAATTGGACTTCGGGCCTCCTGGCGATCGTCATTTACAATGCCGGCTACATGGCGGAGATTCTGCGCGGTGTCTGGATGCAGCTTCCGAGGGAGACCATCGATGCAGCGACCGCGTTTGGGTTCCACGGCCGGAAACTGTTTATGCGCATCATCCTGCCCCAGGTGGTGCTCACCGCGATTCCGATGATCGGCAACCAGGCCATACAGGTCATCAAGGACACGGCATTCCTGATGATTATTGCAGTGCCTGAGCTAACACATGCAGCGAGCTCCATACAATCGAAGTACTACGTGCCATTTGCGGCTTTCATCTGCGCTGTCGCTTTGTACTGGGCGATGTGCGGCGTCATCGAGTTCGCCGTGCACCGCGTCGAGAAGATCGCGGACGCGCGCAGATGAACGTTGAAAGCGCCAATCGGTCGCCAGCGCCAGCATTGCGCATCATAGGCCTGACGAAGAGCTTCGCGGACAACGTCGTCCTCGATGGCGTGTCTTTGACGGTGAAGAAGGGAAAGACCGTCTGCATCTTAGGGCCCAGTGGTTCCGGCAAATCGACGCTGCTGCGCTGTGTGAATTGGCTCGAACAGCCCGATCAAGGGGCGATATTCCTCGGCGCCACGCGTGTGGGATTCCGCAACAACGGCAGCGCCATCACGATGTCGGCACGGGAGCTCGCGCGAGTGCGTGCGCGCATTGGCATGGTGTTTCAGCACTTCAATCTGTGGCCGCATCTCACGGTCCTCGAAAATCTAATGGAGGCACCTGTCCATGTCCTCAGGAAACCACCGATGGAGGCCTTGAAGCTAGCCGAGCAGCTGCTCGATCGCGTTGGACTTATCGAGAAGCGCGATGCATTTCCGGGCCGACTCTCTGGAGGTCAGAAGCAGAGGGTCGGTATCGCGCGCGCGCTGGCCATGGAGCCGGAAGTCCTGCTGTTCGACGAACCCACGAGCGCGCTCGATCCCGAGACCGTGGGCGAGGTGATAGCGGTCATGAAAGATCTCTCGGCCGAAGGTCGCACCATGCTAGTGGTCACGCACGAGATGCAATTTGCGCGCGAGACCGCGGATGAGATCGTGTTCCTAGACCGTGGCCGCGTGGTGGAGACCGCGTCGCCGCAAAGCTTCTTCACCGAGCCTCGCACCGAAAGGGCCCGTCAATTCCTTCAGCGCTACTCGGTTCGGTAGATTGACGGAGAAATGGTGAGTTCATGGCGCCAGACACAACATCGGTTCCGGGGACTTTGGTGCATGATGAGACGGTGGCGCCGGGAAGGCCCTGGAGCCGCAGGATTGAGGTGGGCGAGGTGCTCCGCCTAATCGACGTCGAGGGTCAGCAGGCCGTGGACTTTCTCTGCTATCGCGCGGCAGATCTCGAGGATCGCTACAGCTCCATGAACACCATCAAGGTGCAGGCCTGCGTGTACGTTGGAAAGGGAACCGTGCTCTACTCGGACGCGGGTGTCCCGCTGATGACTGTCGTGGCTGATAGTTTGGGACGCCATGACACGATCTATGGATGCTGCAGCGAAGCCAACAATTTTCTCAGGTATGGCGTACGCGGTACTCACAGCTGTTATGCGAACTTCCTTGAGGCACTGAGGCCCTACGGTCTCGGGCGTGCCGCGATCGTAAGCAACATCAATTTCTTCATGCAGGTGCCGATCTTGCCGAACGGCGAGGCCGCTGTTGCATCCGCGGTCTCGCCTCCGGGCAGCTATGTTGATCTCAGGGCCGAGACGGTGACGCTTACAGTGCTGTCAAACTGCCCGCAAATGCACAACCCCTGCAATGGCTACCACCCAACGCCGATCCGCACGATCGTCTACAGGCCGCACTGATGCACGAGGACACGCGCCATGAGCAATATCCAGTTCTTGATGATTCGCGACGCGCCGAAGCCGGTCGCGCCGTACAGTCATGTCGTAGAGGTGGACGGCTGGGCCTTCATAACGGGACAGCTCGCGATCGACCCAAACGACGACTCCTTGCCAGTTCCCGATGGCATCGAGGCGCAGACGCACAAAGTGATGGACAATCTCAAGCGAGCGCTGTCGGGGGCGGGGTTGGGGTTCGATCGCGTGGTGTGCGTGCGCATCTTCCTCACCAATTTCGAGCGCGACTATGCCACGATGAACCGCATTTACGCGGGCTATTTCGCGGAGGGGAAGCTGCCCGCTCGCACCACGGTCGGTATCACAGCGCTCGCCAGAGGCGGAATAGTCGAAATAGACATGATTGCTCGACGAAACTAGCAGTCGCGGAGAACACTGCTTCTCGAATAGCGCCTATCCAGAAACTCGCTGCGCTGCACCACGATGGAGCCAAATTTCATAGATCTGGGTGCGCGCTGCCCAGTGCAACTTAATTGCCTGAGCATCGTGGTTGACCTTGCGGTGACGCGGCGGAGCGAAGGCGTCTCGCGCAAAGTCCGTGTTCGCAAAACCACCTTCGCCGATGCGGAGCCCCGATGGGCTCGGCTCTAGCGTTAATCCCAGCTGCCCCAGCTCCGATTGTCCTCGGCGAGCATGATGGGACCGTCACTTGAGTCTGGGCTGAGGCTTGCACATTTCTGTATCCCCAGCCGGATCGTCAATGTCGGACCAACCTTCGACGCAGTAACATTTTGCTGCGTAGCGTTTCAGCCCACACGAAGGGTGGAGACGTCAATGTCGCTGTTGCGTCCCTCGGTGAGGTAGGGAAAACGTGCGACGGTAGCCCGAATATTCTTGATCGGCCCACCGTGGTCGCCCCAATGGACGACGACCTCGTTGCCGATGTTGGAGACATCAATGTCCAGACACCCGAGGGAAAGGAATTCGCGGAATGCGAAGCTGTAAATGGTGCCCGAGGAGTAGCCGACCTCGCGTCCGTCTATGACGACACGATCGGCGTGCGCCATCGGCCAACGCTGCGGCGCATAAGGAAGGTCAATCGGCTTGTAAGCGTTGCCCGGGCGGAGCAACGACGCGTACGTGTCTATCACGTCGTCGGGGTTCCAGCGCAGTGTTACAGTAGTTCGCTTCGGGTTCGCCATCTCCGCGGACAGAGCCTCGCGCCCGATGAAGTCGTGGTCGAACTTGGCCATGTTGTGCCATCTGACCTCGACGGGTGTACGCGTGCGGGCTCGCATGTTGGTCGGATCGACCGAGCCTGATACCTGCCAGAACTTCATCATCTCCGGCCACCGCGTGGGGGCAACGGCGGGAACAAACGTCCACGTGCCCTGCGGAAAACCGCCCTCAACGTGGTTGACGAGGTAGGTACTCCAGCCGAGCCGCTCTATCCCCAAATCCTGGCCTGCCTGGTACACGGCGTCATAGATGGCGGGGCCCTCCTCGATCGGCCCGTGCAGCTCGTAGGCCAGGTTGCCACTCATGCCAATGCGTGCGACCTCGGTCCTGATCCCGTTGATGCTGCTGTCGCGGAAGTGCAGGAAGCGGATGTCCCGAAGACGCTCGCCCGTCGCCTTTTCGAGGACAAGCAACGAGGTGGGACCGGCGATCTGGAACAAGTAGTGATCGAGCTTCTTGATCTCGACGTCGAACGGCACCTTGGTTTTCGGATTAGGTCCCGGCGGACCGCCCGCGAACGACTGGAAGTGGTCTTCGCCCTTTCGTTCGATGATGCCGTGTGCGGCGATCAACCCGTGCTCGGTGCACATCACGGTGTGTTGGACCGACGGCTTCGCCGAGTTGGAGTTCGCGGATAGGGTCCAACACATCGAGAGCTGAGTGTTTCCCTGTGCTGTGCTCGCCCGACAAGCCCTGCTACTATTATTGTCACCTTTCGACTTGCCACCCAGGATCTGCAGTCCGCGCCAACTCACT
>Ga0306920_100002683_pt1 | contig 22499 bp, 22 predicted proteins | sample flu12Cox44000170_FD_204666 | JGI IMG/M metagenome (GOLD analysis project Ga0306920, IMG submission 204666) | Lab enrichment of tropical soil microbial communities from Luquillo Experimental Forest, Puerto Rico - flux4day.12C.oxic.44.000.170 (v2)... | ecosystem: Environmental > Terrestrial >...
TGCTCTTCTTCTCCATATCGACGAGGGCGTATGCTGCCGTCACGTAGCGGCCCTGGAACTTTCCACACAGCGCTTGATTCAGGCCCGTCAACACACTCACCGGGTCTCTCGCGTGCGCCGATTGCGCGGCCAAGGCAATCTTGAGCATCGATGAGATGAGCGCCGCAGGCATGCCGTGTCCCGATACATCGGCGACCAGAACCCCGAGACGCTTGTCGTCCACCTCGATAAAGTCGTAGAAGTCGCCCGCCACTGACGTCATTGGTACATAGCGGGCCGCAATGTCCAGACCCACAATCTTCGGGATCTCCCTCGGCAAAATCGATAATTGAATCTGCCGCGCGTTCTCAAGTTCTTGTCTTATGGCTCGGAATTGCTGAGCCAACTGCTTGGCGTACTCGGCGTTCAATCGCTGCCAGCCGCCGAACTTCATCGCCTCGGGGCCGACGATGCGTCCAATCGGCTCACCCACGAGGAGCCGGTCAAGGACGTCGAAGCAGATGTGCCACCCGGCAGCTCCCATCGACATGAAGCGGCGATCGATGTTGGTCCACAGCGTCAGGCGCGTGCCGCCACCAAAGGCTTCGAGTTTCCACCGCATATCGAAGCCACCCCAGTTGTACTCAAGCACCTTGGGCACGTCGGCTCGCGTCACTGTTGTTTCGGTAACGTGCGGCGCGGGCGCTCCCACCGTGGTCAGCTTCACCGTGGTTCCAACCGTACCGAGGCTCCCATCGGCGTCGAAGGGCGCCCACTCGCGCAGATGCGCCGGATCGGTAAGCGCCTGCCAGACTTTTTCCGGCGAGTGGCGCAGTTCTCTGACGAGAATGAGCGTCCACTTCTCTCCGTCCTTTCGTACCTGCGCCCCGCTGGCCGGACCCGGTGTGTACGGCTCGCGATCGGCCATCTATCTTCTCCTTAGCGTGAATAGCGTGCCGGCACGCAAAATTTAGACCCTTAGCGAGCCACGGAACGCCCTAGCGGCAAAGTAACATTCCGCGCCGTTGTGATACACAAAAACAGTGTCGTAGCGGCGATCACAAAAGAGGGCGCCGCCGAGTTTTCTGATATCAGAAGGTGTTTTCACCCAGCTCGACGTTTTCCTATCGAAATTCCCAAGTTCCTGCAACTCTCGATACTGTTCTTCAGTTAAAAGCTCAATGCCCATGGCAGCTGCCATATCAATAGCGTTATCTTCTGGTTTGTGTTCTTTCCTTGACTCCAGCGCTTCACGGTCGTAGCAAACACTTCTGCGGCCTTTAGGACTTTCCGCTGAACAATCACAAAAAATGTATTCGCCCGTTTTTTTATCATGACAAACAACGTCCGGTTCACCGCCAGTTCTTTCCATTTCATTAAGTGACCACAGTTTTTCAGTGTTAGCTTCCAGCTTTGCTTGTACTTTGGCCCATTCAAGACCTTTATGGCGGTTCATATTTTTCTCAAAGCGGACTCTCAGTTCTACGAGTAGTTCCTTACGTCGTTCTGGTGACAACTCCCTTTTATCACTCTGCATACTCTTATATGGCCTCTGTTTAATAGGTGGCCGACCTAGCTGCCTTCATTACGATCGGCCACCTTTCTTCCCCTTAGCGTGAATAGCGTGCCAGCTGGGTGAGCTGAATGAGGTTGCCGCAGGTGTCCTTTAGCATCGCAATGGTCGAGCCGGTCACGTCGGTGGGCGGCATCGTGAACTCGGCGCCGCGGGCCTTGATCCGCTCGTAGTCACCCTTGACGTCGTCGGTGAAAAACATGGCCGCAGGCTGGCCCTGTTGAAACAACGCCTGCTGATACGCTTTGGCCGCGGGGTTGTCGTTCAGCGCCAGCTGCAGCTCAGTGCCGTCCGGCTCCTCGGGCGAGGCTACGGTCAGCCAGCGATAGGGGCCCTGACTGAAATCGGTCTTCTTGGCAAAGCCCAGTACCTCCGTATAGAAGCGCAGGGCCTTGCCCTGGTCGTCCACGTATACGCTGGTCACTTTGATTTTCATTTCGTTTCTCCTTTGTCACGTTCGCGGTTTGGGCCGCGTCGTCTTCTTCTTGTCTTCCTTTTCGTTGGTGTTGACTGATCCATACGGTCGAGGTGGTGTTCGAGAGCATCCACGTGAGCGGACCAGAACCGGCGGAACGGAGCCAGCCAGGCATCCACCTCCTGAAGCGGTTTTGGCTTCAGCCGGTAGAGACGGCGCTGTGCGTCCACCGTGGATTCCACGAAACCGGCCTCGCGCAGCACTCGCAGGTGCTTTGACACGGTCGGCTGCGGCACGCGAAGTTGACGCTCGATCTCTCCCACCGACTGTTGGGACGAGACCAGGAGGCTCAATATCGCGCGGCGGTTCGGCTCCGCAATGATTTCGAACACAGATTCCACTCACTTGGTATACTCCACAGAGCATATGCTTGTCAACGTATATTTCAGGCAGGGCCAAGGCAACGGTTTCAGTCGGGGTGCGGGGATGCAGCGTCTGATGCGTTTGGGCGGGTGCGATTCAGAGCGCTGCGCGCTCCCGCTGCTTCAGCGTTGAGGCGGGGACAAGGGCTGCCGCCCCCTTCCCGCGCCCCTGATGGGAAAAAATGTCCTTCTCAATCCCCCATTGGTCGATCGGATCTTTTGGCTTTGCCTTACCTTAAGCATAGTTGTCCTGTTACTGTGTTCACCCGATGAGATGAACCTAACGGCAGAGCTTAGGTTGAGATGGGCGTTGGAGATGATTGCTTACGGAGTAGGCGCTGCGGATCTCCTTCCGCTTTCCACTGGTAGGGGAGCAGTTCGCCCAGGCGGCTCTGAGGGTGGCTACTGATGCGGGCGAAAATATCGCGTAGGAAGGTGAACGGGTCGATCCTTAGCCCTTTGCAGGTGGCAATGAGACTCGTGAGCACGGCGGCGGTCCTTCCCCCTTCATCGCTGCCGTAAAACATCCAGTTTTTTCGACCCACTGCGACTCCACGCAAGCTACGCCTCTCGCACCGCGGCCCATAGCGCGCCCGCAGAGGCGGGACACCGTTCTGGTCCAAACGAAGCCGTCAACCAATTGAAACCAAGCCGCTTAGGAAATCTGGAATGCTCACGCTGTTCCCATTTTGTGTGTTTTCTTCCATGTCGGCATCGGCGACATGGGCGGTGGATCCTGCTCGAGAATGCGGAAATTGCCTTTAGATCTGATACCGCATACGCTGACCTTCCGATCTTTACTTTAGTCCGTCGTTTCCGCGCTCTCCCAAAGGGCCCAAAGGGAGAAGGCTGTTTCCCTAAGAATTCCGGCCCCTGGGCAACCTACAGATGAATTCCTAATGATCCGTATAAATCTTCCTTTTGGTTGCTGCGGTTGTTTGCCTGTTATAGTACCGCTATGCGGCCCGTCCAGGCCCAAGCGGAAGTGTTGAGACCGGCTCTTTTCGAGAGCTATGAACCGGGGGATTTTTACGACGAAATGTTTTCCGTCCCCGGGACACCGCGTCCACACTACGCCCATATATTTCAGAGGCTGGCGGCGATGGCGCCGGCACAGTTTGAGGACCGCCGGCAGCTCGCTGACCTTTCCTTCCTGATGCAAGGCATCACCTTCACCGTTTACAGCGATGGGCGGGGCACCGAACGCTTGTTCCCATTCGACCTGATTCCCCGCATTCTGCCGCATTCGGAGTGGGACCGCATTGAGCGCGGACTGGCGCAGCGAGTGGTGGCGCTGAACCTCTTCCTGCAAGACGTCTATGGGCAACAACGCATTCTCAAGGACCGCCAGGTCTCTCGTGCGTTGGTTTATTCCTGCCAACATTTTCGGCGCGAAATGATCGGCATTGAAGTTCCGCGCGGTATCTACACTCACATTTCCGGCATCGACCTTGTGCGCGACTCGAAGACGGGAGAGTTTCTGGTGCTGGAAGACAATGTGCGCACCCCCAGCGGCATTTCCTATGTGCTGGAAAACCGGCTGGTGATGACGCGCACCTTTCCTGACGCCTTCCAGGCTTACGAGGTTCTGCCGGTCAACCACTATCCGGCCGAGCTCAGCAAGATTCTCCGCAACCTCTCCCCCCGCGGGGGCGAAGAGCCGCAAATGGTGTTGTTGTCGCCGGGCATTTACAACAGCGCCTATTTCGAGCACAGCTTTCTGGCCCAGCAGATGGGGATCGAGCTCGTTGAGGGCCGCGACCTGATTGTGGACGGCGGTGTGGTCTACATGAAAACCATACGCGGCCTGAAGCGCGTGGATGTCATGTACCGGCGCATTGACGACGAGTTTCTGGATCCTCTGGCTTTCCGGCCAGATTCCCTTTTGGGCGTTCCCGGGCTGATGAGCGCCTACCGGGCCGGAAACATCGCCTTGGTGAACGCGGTGGGAAACGGCGTCGCGGACGACAAGGCCATCTATAGCTACGTTCCAACCTTTATTCGCTATTACCTCGGTGAAGAGCCGATTCTGCGTAATGTTGAGACGTACGTGTGCTCAAATCGCAGCGACCTGGCTTGTGTGCTGGACCGGTTGCCGGAGCTGGTAGTGAAGGCCGTGGGTGAATCGGGAGGTTACGGCATGCTGATCGGACCGGCAGCCGACCGCGCCAGAATCGAGGACTTCCGGCAGCGGATCTCATCCAATCCTCGCAACTATATCGCGCAACCGGTGGTTGCGCTGTCTCGCGTACCGTCTTACCACTCGGCCAGCCAGCGGATGGTTGGGTGCCACGTAGACCTCCGCCCTTATTGCCTGTACAACGGCGAGAAAGTGATCGTCGTGCCCGGCGGGTTGACCCGCGTGGCGCTGCAGCCTGGTTCGTTAGTGGTGAACTCGTCGCAGGGTGGCGGTAGCAAAGACACCTGGGTACTGCGTGGAGAAGCGTGACGTGGCTGAGATGCTATCCCGCATCGCCGACTCTCTTTTCTGGATGGCGCGTTACATCGAGCGGGCTGAAGACACGGCCCGCATCCTCGACGTGAACTATCACATGATGCTGGAGCAGTCGCACCAGCCCTACCGCCTGCGCTGGGATCCATTGATTATCATGGCCGGCGAGGAAAAGCCCTTCCAGCAGCTTTACAAAGAAGCTACCGCCCAGACCGTCTTTGAGTTTCTGGCCTTTCGCCCCGACAACCCCAGCTCCATCGCGCAGTGCATTGCCAAGGCCCGGGAAAACGCGCGCACCATCCGCGACCGCATCTCGCGCGAGATGTGGGAAGACATCAACGGTGTTTATCACATGCTGGGCCGGTTCAATCCGGCAGAGGAAATTGCCGCCGGTCCCCACCGTTTCTGCGATACCGTGAAGTTCGCCTGCCATCGCTTTCACGGGGTGACTGACGCCACGCTGCCGCATGACGAAGGCTGGGAGTTCCTGAGAATCGGATGGTCGCTGGAGCGGGCTGAGGCCACCGCGCGGTTGGTGGACGTGCAGTATCACAACTTGCTGGAAGCCCCGCAGTCCGCAGCGACCCCGGATAACCACCAGTGGATGGCAGTTCTGAGGTCAGTGGGCGCTTACGAGGCGTATCACCGGCAATACCATTCTCCCATCTTGCCGGAGAAAGTTGCTGAAATGCTGATTCTTCACCCCAAGCATCCCCGCTCCATCCGGTTCAGCGCCACAGAAGTGCAAGCCGGTCTCAGGGCCATTAGCGGAACGGGCCCCGGCTCTTACGCCAACGAAGCCGAACGGCTTACCGGCAAGATTCTGGAAAGCCTGCGGTACTACACCATCGAAGAGATCTTCAAACGCGGCCTGCACCCATATTTGGACGAGGTATTGCGGACTTGCCGCTACATCAATGAGGATATTGCGAGAACTTACTTCTATTACGCGGTGGTGGCATGAATCGATATCACCTGGTGCATGTGACGGAATTTCACTATGACGGTGCAGTTTCGGAGAGTTACAACGAAGTAAGGCTTCGGCCCATGCACGACGAAAGGCAGAGCTGCCTCTCCTTTCGGCTTAACACGTCACCCACTTCCCGCAGCACCGCTTATCGCGATGCCTTTGGGAACTGGGTGCATCAGTTCAACATCCTTTCGGAACACCGGCATCTGAGGGTGGAAGCAGAATCCGTCGTGCTGGCGCACGACCCCTCCCCCAATGGGGTGCCGTCATTGAGCCTGAGGGAGTTCGATGCGCAATGCGAGGATCTCCGCGAGGAGTACTTTGACTTTCTGGCGCCGACCGCCTACGTGCCGCATCTGCCTCAGCTTCAAGATCTTGTGAGAGTGACCGAGCGGGCTTCAAACGGCACCGTTGCGGGATTCGCGCAAGCGGCCTCAGACCTGATTCACGAACGCTTCCGGTACGTGAAGGGGGCAACTCACGTTCACTCGTCGATTGAAGATTCGTTGGCGTCGGGCGCCGGCGTGTGCCAGGACTTTGCCCACATGCTGCTGGGTCTGGTGAGGATGCGCAATCTCCCGGCGCGTTATGTGTCCGGGTACCTGGTGCCGCGACCGACCGCGGAGGCTGAGGCCAATCTGGAAGAGGTGATCGGTGGACAGGCCTCACACGCCTGGGCCGAGGTCTGCGTTAACGGCAAGGGCTGGATGGCGCTCGACCCCACCTTGGGCGCACCGGTCGGGTTGCGGCACGTGCGTGTCGCTTACGGGCGCGATTATGGCGACGTCGCTCCGCTGCGCGGCGTTTACAAGGGCCACGCTGGGCAGCGGCTGTCCGTTGATGTGCGGGTGCGGCCGGCGCTGGACGATGAAGGGCACGAGCAGTTGCAGAGGACGGCAGCAACGCTCCAGGATGCTCCTGTCGATGAGAGGCCCCAGCAACCGGCGCAGCAGCAACAACAGTAGTTAGTTAATTAAAGACGGGGATTGGCGCCCGCCCTCCGTGTCAGGTCTATTCACTATTCAGACAGATCCCGGACGGGCACTCAGAATCTGGGAATTAGGTCGGGGGCTTCCAGGACATCTGCGCCGGCCAGCGTTGCGCTGGTCCTGCCCGGCCGACACGTATGCACTTCCTTCACGTTCGGGTAAAGAACCCATACTACCTGGGCACCCGCTGCCAAATACTGGTCCACTTCCGGGCAAGCTCCGCAGCAAGTTCAGTCGGAGAGACGACTTCGACAACCAATGTCAGCGCGCCGTCGATAGGACGGTCAGGATCGATCTGCTTGGCTCGCTCTGTCGAAACAAAAGCGATGTCAGGAATGCGTACGGTATCCGCAGAAAGGCGGAACCCGAGCTCGATGAAGATACAAAGCATTCGGCATGGCTTCGCGGCTACTTCACAACAGGCAACTCGATGCGGGATGGATGCTGTGAATCGTGGTAGATGGCATTGTCGGCAATCCCCCATCGGCGGTTGTTGTTGAGCGGCTCGCCGGTATTGGGGTTCGCGTCAAAGCGTGGGAAGTTGCTGCTGGAGATGTCGAGGCGAAGACGGTGCCCCCGCTTGAAGACCAGGGAAGTCGGGTACATTTCGATCGAAAAAGCATACACCTCGCCGGGTTTCATCAACGCGGCCTTCTCCAGCGAGTCACGGTAGCGGGCGCGCACGATGCTGTCGGCAACGTTCAGGTCCACCCCCGCAGGGAAATCAGCGCTCGAGGGGCAAACGTCCACCAGCTTGGCGGTGAAGTCCGTGTCCGGAGCACTCGACGAGGCCCACAGCTTGACGATCAGCCGGCCGGTCACCTCCATATCATGATCGAGGGGAGGTGTCTGGAACACCAGCACATCGTTGCGCGCCGAGAGCGGACGCGCGTCTTCGCACGCCCAGAAGTCGACGCGGCAGCGCTGGTCAGCGGCCCCGGCGAACATCAGTTCGCCGTTGGACGAAATGTTGCCACCCAAGGTGGGCACAGGGTGATGAGGGTCGTAGAGGTAGTGGGTGGGCGGAGAGTCGTGCGGCAGGTCGGTAGAGAGCCCACCGTCTGCCTGCAGGAAGTAAGGGGTGCTCGTGGCGCGCGCGAGCGGCCATTCCTGCTCGTCACGCCAGTGGCCACCAACAAAGACGCGGCCTTCCGGCGTTTTATGCCCGTCGCCGCTACCCATAACGAAAATGCGGACTGGCGCCTCGCGGTCCACACCGTTATCGATGCCTTTCAGCCAGCGGTCGAACCAACGCAGATGGAAGGCGGCAAAATCCAGCGCCGCTTCGGAACCGAACTTCGCCTCGCCGGCATGGGTTAGGGTCTGACCCCCGTGGATCCAGGGGCCCATGATCAGCCGGATAGGTCCTTTCTTCGCCTTGGAGAGCGCGACGAAGTTCAAGTTGGCAGTCTGCAGATCCCAGGAGTCGTACCAGCCACCCACAAGGTAAACGGGAATGTCCTTGTACTCGGCGACATGATCGACAACACTGGCGCCCATGTTCTTCCAGTAGTCGTCATAGTCGCCATGACTCATGGCCTGCACGAGCCAGGCTTCGTAGTCCGGCGCCAGCTTGAGTGGCGTCATCCCGGGCCGTAGTGGCAAGCCTTTCGCATACTCGCGCACTTGTTTGCCCACTTGCGTGAGGGCTTGGCGCACGGCCGGATCGCGAGCAGGGTGAGCGCCCTCGGGCAAGCCGATGTTGAAAATCCAGTTCATCCAACGCAACTCAAAGGCGCCGTTGTGGCGGATGCCGTAGCGGCCGTAGTCTGACATTGCATCCACCGGAATCATCGCCTTCAAATAAGGCGGATTCGAGATGGCCAAAGCATGCTGGGTGCCACCAGGGTAAGAGGTGCCGACGGTGCCGATATTGCCGTCACACCAGGGTTGCTCGCCGATCCATTTGACCGTGTCGTAGCCGTCGCTCACGTCATCGCGATGCGGCCTCCAATTTCCCTCGGAGCCATAGCGCCCGCGCACGTCCTGAGCCACGAAGATGTAACCCCGCCTGACGAAGTATTGCGCCCACTGCGCTCCGGATGGACCGCCGTCCTTGCCGTAGGGTGTCCGCTCCAGAATCACTGGAAACTTTCCGGACGTTGGGATGCCGTTCGTGGCAGGCCGGTGGATATCTGTCGCCAGCCGCACGCCGTCGCGCATAGGAACCATAACATCGCGACTCAGGGCGACGTCGTAGCGCGTCTCACCCTGGTCCTCCGAGCGGACGAGATGACCTGCGGATGCCAAGCAAAGAGCCGCAAAGATCACGCGAGAAGGTGTCAAGGGGTATCGTCTGAATCCGAAGCGACTCGGCATTGAGGTTCCGCTGTTAGCTTGACTCGGGAAGACCATCATTGAGCGCGACGGCTTGGCGAAGGGACAGCCCGGGCCTTATGTGGCCTTGCCAGGACTATGCCTACATTGTGTGCCACCCACCCGAGGGCTTGGAAGCTGTGAGAAATCTGGCCTCACTGGGCCCGGCGCACACCTTCCGGTGCGCGTTTTCAGGCCAACCTCGCAGACCTAAAGATCTGCGCCAGCCGAATTTTCACACCTTCTTGCGCGCTCGGTCAGACTATGACGCCCCGACCGGCTCAGTCAAGTGATTGCTAAGGTAAGGCATCAAGTACTTCCCGCCAGCGCCGAAGATTCTCTCAGAAGCGCGTCTGGGACAACCCCATCCTTCCTAAAGAGCGCTTTGAGGCCATCGATGCGATGAGAAAGACTTCAGCCAGTCAGAGTCAGCAGCCAGCATCACCAGCGATGGAAGACGTTCCGGACCGGACAGCCGCCTTAGCTCGGATGGGCGGCGCTGCCCGACTCCTGGCAGAAATGGCGGGAGTGCTGCTTCAGGATTGCCCGAAGCAGTTGTCGGCTGTCTGTGCCGCCGGCGCGCACCATGACAGCACGCTTGTGGAGCGTGCGGCACACAAACTGGAAGGATCGCTGGGCATGCTAGGGGCCAAAGAAGCCTTCGAAGCTGCCCAGCGGCTTGAAAAGATGGTCAGCGCAGGCGATCTCACCCGACCTGAAGAGATTCTCGGGATCCTCGACGGAGCCCTCAAACGCCTCAACCCTGTGCCGGAGGGTTTGCTGGTCAGGCGGACGATAAGGAACGTTGCTCAAAGCCCTGGGCCAAGGCTCGTTCTTGAGAGCACGGCGAAGCTATGGCCAGCCTTCTCGTATCAACATGGGGCTGGGGTGTGTCCTTTAACCAAGTTGCCAGCAGTAGCACTCGGCCGCGTGGCGTGATGTGGATGTAGAAGACACGCCAAGAGTCGTCCACCTCGTAAAAATCCCGGCGCCGCGGATCAGGACAAGCTTGCGCTCCGGCCCGAAGCAGTGTGCGAAGCCTCTCGACGCACTCCACCGTATGATTCCGCAAATCTTCGATTCTCGGATCTCCATTCAGCCGGAGCAGCATAAGGTCCTCCTTTATTCTGAACTGAGTCCTTCCAAAAGTAATACGTTTCCAAGGGCGAATAAGTTGCGCGCCCCCCTCACTCTCTGAGCCTGGTCTACCGAGGTGTCCGCGCCCAACTTCTAGTAGATCTCGGCCTTCATGATGCTTTGACGTACCAACCGTCAAAACGTTGCCCGCCTGTAGCTGCTTTCTCGACTTGACCAAGGACGCTTCCCTAGTATCATTGAGTTAGAACGCGGCTTCCTTCTAAGCGCGACGGGCGTGGCGGGGTAGCTCAGTGGTAGAGCGAGGGTCTCATAATCCCTAGGTCGGGAGTTCGATCCTCCCCCCCGCTACCAGGTTCCAGAAGACTTAACCAACCTTCGTCGGAAGCTCCAACAACCCTGCTGTCAGTAGCGGTGCCAGTTTGACCCTCTGGGCGATGTTTCGGGTTGCCAGGCGTTTGACCGCATCGACGGCGTGTCCTGGCTGAAGGTGGGCGTCACGCATTCTTCGTCTGCATTTCGGAGTGACCCATCAAGTTGGCGATGTACAGTCTCGGGACCCCGGAGTTTGCCGGTCAGGAAGCGAAGGTGTGATCAGTCGTGCCTATGAAAACCCTTGATCCACGCAGCGCGGACGGCTTTGGGGTTGAGGCGTCAATCGCAACGGCGACATTGACAGCCGAGCGTGACGGATGCAGAATAGATAAGCCAACGATCGGCAACGGACCGACGCGAGACGTGCGCCCGTAGCTCAGCTGGATAGAGCACTTGCCTACGAAGCAAGGGGTCGGGAGTTCGAATCTCTCCGGGCGTACCACTTGCCTACCAGGCCGCTCGAGCTGGGAAGACCATCCGGGAGTTGCTTGCAGGCCGAGAGCAGCAGCAACTTGGCCGATTCCACTCTGTTCGCCCAAGACACGCCGACACTGCGAACCGTCAATCCCCGTACATGGATCAAGAAAACGAATTGTTTCGAGCAGAAATTTCGGTCCTCGTTACGCGCTTTTGCTACGTTGAGTACCGACTTGCTGGCAGTATTGGAACCGTGAACCTAGGAAAGCTGGTCACGGAAGAGCGATAGTTACAGGGGCCGGAAGAGTACTCGAACGGACTGTGCTGTTTTATGCGACGTGGATGGCAGGACATGAACGGAAGCACCTGAAACAGATCATGAGCATTGTGAACACGATGCATGTGGAGCAATAACGACCGAAGTGGCCTAGAGGAGGACCTCACGCTTCAGCGTTCGGTGGTAACCGGTCCGTCCGAGAGCGGCACGATTTCCTCGTGGGCCACGCTAGCTCCGCCATAGGCGATCGCCGCCCTGCTGTCCTCGGCCACCAGGGTTTTGGTCTCCACACGACCAGACGCTGTCACCTGCAAGGCGGTTCTGTTAACATGACTTCGATGTACGACGCCACCGTTCCAGTCGTCGAGAACCGGCCTCTGACCGGTGGTCATTTCCTTCTCAGCTTGTACTCCCCACGGCAGGCGCAGGCCACGCGGGCCGGGCAGTTTGCCATGCTACGGCTGCTGGACCGGTCGGACGTGCTGCTGCGCCGACCTATGAGCATCTTCAACGTGCTGTCTGGGAGCGCGGTTAGTCCGTCGTGCTCTCTCGGGGCCTTGCCCGCTCCGACCCGTCGGGACCACAGAACCCGGACGCACCACACCCTCCCGCCCCGGGTGCCAACGAAGCCTGAACTAATCCAGCTGCTCTACAAGGCCGTCGGCCGCGGTACGCGATTGATGGCGCAGCTTAAACAAGGAGACAAGGTCGGACTGCTGGCGCCGCTGGGTCACGGCTTCTTCGCCGAAGAATACATGGAGCGGGCGCGTGCGGCCGGCGAGGTGCTGCACGTAGCGGGTGGCATCGGAATCGCGGCGTTGCTACTGCCAGCCAGGGAGCTAGCCCGCGCCGGGATCCCCCAGCGTCTGTTCTTCGGCGGCCGCACGAAAGCGGACTTGGTAGGGGTGGAGGAGTTTAGGCCGTCGGTCAGCGCCGCGCTGCTGGCTACAGAGGATGGCTCCCGCGGTCATCGCGGCTACGTCACAGGTCCCCTTGAGGAACACCTGGAGCGCCACCGCAACAAGAAGTTTCTTTTGATCGCGTGCGGTCCGTGGGCAATGCTCGAGGCGTCCGCGGAGTTGGCCGGGAGGTACGGTCATCCCTGCCTGGTCTCGATGGAAAACCGCATGGGCTGCGCCCTCGGTGTCTGCCTGGGTTGCTCGATCCGCGTGGTTGGCGGAGGCCACGGGGCCTATCAGCGTGTCTGCACGGAAGGACCGGTTTTCTGGGCGGACAAGGTGGTGTGGGAGAAAAGGATCGACGCCAACGAACTGATCCAATCCACACATACGCAGATAACACAGAAAGAAGAGAAGTAATCGGTGACGTGTGACGAGAAGACATGCCAAGAGCGGCCGACGGGCAGAGGCGGACGGCGGAAAGGGTACAAAGTCGAATTCGTCTTTGAAATCTGTGCCCTCTCCGAAATCTGTGGATCGTTTTGTTCCCCGCATTGACCTCGAGATAGCGGGTGTCCACTTCCAAAACCCGGTCCTCACGGCAAGTGGTACCTTTGGCTACGGCCAGGAATTTGCTCACCTGATCGACCTCGACCAGATCGGCGGTATCGTGGTGAAGGGCATCTCTGCCGAGCCGATGGCCGGCAATCCGCCGCCGCGCATCTACGAGACCGATGCCGGCATGCTGAACGCCATCGGCTTGCAGAACGTGGGTGCAAGGAAATTCTTGGAGCAAAAGCTGCCCTTCCTTCGCACGCTGCGGGCGCGTTGTATCGTAAACGTATTCGGGTACTCCACGGAAGGCTACGTGCGGTGCATTGAGATTTTGAACGAGGGCGACGGCATCGACGCCTACGAGCTGAACATCTCCTGTCCCAACACGCGCTGCGGCGGAATAGTTTACGGTAGTGACCCCAAGCTCACCGAAGAAGTGGTAGCCGCCTCGAAAAAGGCGGCGCGCTTTCCGCTGATCGTCAAGCTATCTCCCAACGTGACGGACATAGGCGTCTTCGCTCGCGCTGCCGAGGCGGCAGGAGCGGACGCGCTGTCGCTGGTCAACACTTTCGTGGGCATGGCCATCGACGTTGAGACGCGCGCGCCGCGCATCTCCAATGTCACGGCTGGGCTTTCCGGACCGGCCATCAAGCCGGTGGCCGTCCGCATGGTCTACGAGGCGGCGCGGGCGGTTAAGATCCCGGTCATCGGATTGGGTGGGATCGCGAGCCCCGAGGATGCACTGGAGTATCTCATCGCCGGTGCCCAGGCCGTTCAAGTGGGCACGGCGAATTTCTACGCCCCCGACACTGCTCTACGCGTAGTCGAGGGCGTTCGTGAATATTGCGCCCGCAAATGTCTCCATTTAGCTGACCTTGTGGGCAGCATCAGAATCCCAGAGAGAGCGACGCAGGGGTAGGGGTCGCCCTATCCGTTTTTAGGTTCGAGGTCGGAATGGGAAGAAGCGCCAAATACTGCTGCACTCTACATGACGGTACCTGGCTGCCCTTACAGTCGACTCTCGGAATCCGTTTTCAGTTTGGACTTGGATGTGCTATGGAGGATTCGAGGATCGCTAAGAAGACCCACTACTAGACCCCAAGGGGTTATGCGTGGGCAATCCGCCCGCTGGAAGGTGTGAAGAAATCCTTGGAAAGCAAAAAGATCTCACGCAAGGGCGGTAGAGAAGGGGGGAACGATGCCGGAGCACAGTGGCCTCCCCCCCTCGGCGAACCGGACAAGCGGATTGCCCAGCATCCGGCTCTCCTGAAAGCAGCTCGTCGCAGGCATGCGCAGGCAGGGGACGGCATCCAGCCCTACAAGTACAGCAGCCCGAAATGTTCGAGTTGCCGGTAGTAGCTGACCCCTTCCAGCGGTCGGAAGGGCCGTTGACTGCGGCGACGCAAATGTTGCGTAAGTCGCTCACGAAGGTACGTGTTGATCTCGCGGAAGGGCCTGACGGGGGTACCCGAAATTGAAGTAGTTCTTCCAGCCTCCCAGGTGCCGGTTGACCTCCTGAATCAGTTGCGGGATCGGCTTGAAGCACTGCCGATGATCGGTCATCTCGAACAACTTGGCCCGCTCCCTTTTCAGGGCCTTGGCCGACGGACTCACGTTCAGGTATCGCCACCCACGTCCTTGGAGGTCGTCGTAGTAGCGGAACGTGAAGCCCAGAAAGTCCAGACTCGCTCCTTCTTCCGTCAGTTGCACCACCCGTGTCTTCTCCCGATTGATTTCCAACCCCAGCCGGTCTTCGAGTTTCGACTCGATCCAGCCCCTCAGGCGAGTCCCTTGATAGCGCGCCAACACCACAAAATCGTCGGCGTAACGCACCAGTTTGGCCCCCCCCACTGGGCCGGCCCATTGGCTCGATAAAACAGTTTGTCAAACCAATGCAGGTACAGATTGCTGAGCAGTGGCGAAACCACTCCGCCTTGGGGTGTTCCCTTGCGCGGTCGATTCCACTTATCCGGCTGGCCTCCGCTGCCCGGTTCGACTACGGGGCTTTTCAGCCACATCCGTATGAGCTTCAGCACACTCCGGTCCACCACCCGCATCCGCACGCACGCCAGGAGGTTATCGTGCGGAATCGAATCGAAGTAACCTTTGAGGTCCGCGTCATACACCGCCTGATACCCAGCCTTCAAATGCCCGCGTATCTCCTCCAGCGCTTGGTGAGCCGAGCGCCCCGGTCGGAAGCCATAGGAGCAGTCCTGGAAATCGGCTTCAAAGATCGGCTCCAGGATCAACAGGGTCGCCATCTGGACCACCCGGTCGCGCACCGTCGGTATGCCCAACGGCCGCAGTTTCCCATTCGCCTTGGGAATGTAGACGCGCCGTACCGCTTTCGGCACATAGGTCTTGGCGCACAGCGATGCCTGTATTTCATCCAGGAATCCCTTGACGCCGGTTTCCGATGCTTCGATCTGCTCGATCTTCACACCATCCACCCCCGGGGCGCCCTTGTTGGCGCGCACCCGCTCCCATGCCGCCTCCAGCACATCGTGCCGACAGATCCGGTCGTACAGCGTATGGAACCGGAACTTCGGCTCTTGCTTGGCCTTTTGACTCAGCTTCTGTCTCAGCAAAGAGAGTTTCTCCGGCAAGGGCCTCTCTCGCCCCGTTTCCGGCGCGACCTCGGCCCCAGTCGGCTGTCCCGTAGTGGGAGATTCCTCCAAGCGGCTCTCCTTTCCTCTCACAGCAGCAGTGCTTCCAGTAAGGCCCCTTCGCTCCACGCTCGTTACGCGCTTCTTCGCTACTGTGGGCCTCTCCGACTCCCGGCCAGAGCCGCTCCCTCGGTTATTGATTCCCTCGGGCCGTGGGGCTCGGTTGCCCTGCCCCGCCCTGCCGGGTCTCCCAGGTTCCTCGGCTGCTCTGTCCCTGCGCGCTGTCCCCTACCACCCCGGAAGGCTCGACGGGTGCTGTCACTCGTTGCTTCCCCGCCGATGGCAGGCTTCACCACTCTTTGGCGGGCTGGCCACCTTCGCTTAGCGTCACGAGGCCGAATCGGGTTCGCTTCCGCTACGGCTCGCAGGTTCGCTTCCCCGGTTTCCACCAGTCCGATTACTCGCTCTGGCTCCGGGTCCGCTACATGTATGAACGAGCAATTTACATGGTAAACTCCTCTCAGTTTACAAGATCAGCCAGGCTTATCCTGGTGTACCAAAGTCGCCAAGGGTCGCAAAGCAAACAAAGTGGTTCTTGCCAGAGGGTCCCTTCGCTCGCCTCAGGGCAAGCTTTTGCGCCCTAGTACCGCTTTTGTGGCATGAGTCTGTTAATTCTTTCACAATTTCGTGCGCAAGGAACGGCAGACCTGGTGCACTGTTTGGATGGCAGTTGGCAGCCTCGGTCGCTAAGAAACTGAACGCAACCGGTGCGCATCATATGAGAAGGACGTTTGGAGGGTGCCTGGTTTCAACAACCCGACGCTTCTCAAGTGGTTACGCTTCAGGCGAAACGGAGTTAGAACGACACCGTTATTGACACCCGGGCGGACCTTTTGTTAGATTGGAGCAGGATTTGGACCGTCTTTTTCTCACCCGACAAGCTGGAAGAGGTTGGTTTCTGGCGTTTGCTCTCACGCTCTCGGGCTGCGCGGTGAAAAGAACCGTAAGAGTTTCCCCTCTCGTTGTTAGTCCACCGGCGGAGGAGGCCTCGCTCCCGGACTTGGTCGCGTCAGTTAACGCGCAGAGCAGGGCGATTCAGACAATGACGGCCACGGTGGATCTTGAGCCCACGGCGGGTTCGGTCTATTCGGGTGTTATCAAGGAATATCATGATGTCAAGTCCTTTATCCTGGTCCAAAGGCCGGCGATGATCCGAATGGTGGGGCAGGCGCCGGTCGTAAGGACAGACATCTTCGATATGGCTTCCGACGGCAAGGAGTTCTGGCTTCTTGTTCCGTCCAAGCATAAGTTTATTGTCGGCAAGACCGGAGTGCAAAGTCCGGCGAAGAACCCTCTGGAGAACTTGAGGCCCCAGCACATTCTGGAGGCTTTGCTGATTCCTCCCGTTGCCACGGATTCGGAGCGGACTTTCCGGTACGAGGCGGTAGAAGGTGCGCGGCGGTACTACGTTGTCGGAGTCTTGGACAAGGGTGACAACGGGCCCTTGAACCTGAAGCGCCAGATCTGGTTCGATCGGGAGGACCTTCGAATCGACAGGATCGAGTTTTTCGGGCCGCAAGGTGTTTATCTGGAGGGTGTGCAATACGCCGCTTATCAGGACTTCCAGGGAGTTCGGTATCCGACTCGGATCAGGCTCACCCGCCCTGTTGAGGATTACGCGCTCTCCATCAACCTGCAGAAGGTGACCTTCAACCAGCCGATCGCGCCAGAGAAGTTCGAGCTGAAACAACCCGAGGGTGTGGAACGCGTGGAGTTGACGAGAGTTGGCGAAGCGGCCCTAGAGGAGGAACAAATGTCAAACATACTGCGATGTAGCGACCTTGGAATGGACTGCGACTTTGTCGCCCGAGGTGAAACAGAAGGCGAGATCTTGCAGAAGGCGGCAGAGCATGCACAAGCGGTGCACAACCTCAAAGAAATCCCGCAAGAAGTCGTGTCAGCAGCACGGGCGGCGATTCGTGACGGATAGCTAGCCTCAAAGAGACCACGCCTTCAAGCGACCGGGGCGGGGTGGCCGCCGAATTATTCTGTTGTCGGCCTGCTTTTTGCAACGGGGGAGAGGGGCGGAATTCTTGGGGAAATAGCCCTCTCCCTTTGGGAGAGGGGGACCGCCAAGCGGTGGGTGAGGGGCCTCTTTTATACACAGGGAACATCTGAAACCACGGACTTAGCTGGCGGAAGCCAGTTGGGAGCAGCGAGCCCGCATGATTAATAGAATGATATTCTCCAACATTCTTCATCGGCCCATCCGGAGCGCGGTCAGCATGTTGGCAATCGCCATTGAAGTGGGGATGGTGATGTTGGTGGTGGGGATGACGCACGGCCTGGTCGACGACGCCGCACGGCGGGTTGAGGGCGTGGGAGCAGACGTGATGGTCCAGCCGCCAGGGTCATCGTTTATGTTCGGCCTCACGTCGGCGCCTATGCCGGTGAAACTCGCCGACCGGCTGGCGGAGATTCCACGGGTGCAGGCGGTTACGCCCGTTTTTTTCCAGACCAACCTCGGCGGAGGACTCAACGTCATTTACGGCATTGACTTGGCCAGTTTTGACCGTGTGACCGGAGGATTCGCCTATCACGCCGGCCTTCCCTTTGCCGCTCCCTACGACGTGCTGGTTGACGACCTGTACGCCCGGGCCAATCACGTCAAGGTTGGGCAAACGCTGAATCTCCTGAACCACGACTTCCGTGTGTGCGGCATCGTGGAGCACGGGAAGGGGTCGCGCATCTTCATTCCGCTCGAAACCATTCAGGAGCTTGTCGGCAGCCGCGATAAGGCCACAATTTTCTTCGTCAAGTGCTCGGACCCAGGTTATGTCGATGATGTTGTGGCCGCCATCCACCAATTGCTGCCCAAGCACAACGTGCTTTCCATCCGAGAGTACATGTCGCTGATGACGTCCAACAACCTGCCAGCGTTGGACGCGTTCGTCACCGCTCTGATCTCGGTTGCGGTCGCCATCGGATTTCTGGTGATCTTTCTTTCGATGTACACAACGATAACTGAACGTACCCGCGAGATCGGGATTTTGAAATCCCTCGGAGCTTCGAAAAGGTATATTATGGGGATCATTCTGCGCGAGGCGGGCCTTCTCTGCGCGCTCGGAATTGTGGGCGGTTATGCAGGAACGCTGATCGCGAAGAGAGTGATCCTAAGGGCATTTCCGACCCTTTCGGTCGAATTGACGCCGGAATGGTGGCTGTGGGCGGCTCTCCTGGCTCTGGCGGGAACTCTGATGGGGGCGTCTTACCCGGCTTTTCAGGCAGCCCGGCTCGACCCGGTGGACGCGCTAGCTTATGAATAACAAGCCTTTGTCAATAATCGGTGCGCGGTGGTCAGTGGTGGAGGGCCGGGCCGGTGGAGAAATGGCGACAGAAGGTCGGTCACCCTTAACCTCTGTAGTGGAACCCATTATTGCCACCCAGGGTCTGAGGAAAGTCTACCGCGTCGGTAGAGTGGATGTGCCGGCGCTGAGGGGCGCCGACCTGATGGTGCAGGAAGGTGAGTTCGTCGCTGTTGTTGGCCCCTCCGGCTGCGGCAAGTCGACCTTGCTCCACATTCTGGGCGGACTGACTCCTCCCACCACCGGCAAGGTTCTAGTAGACGGAAATGATTTCTCCACTATGAGCGATGCAGACCGCACGCGTTTTCGGCGCCACAAGATTGGTTTTGTCTTCCAGCGTTTCAACCTTCTACCCACTCTGACGGCGCGGGACAATATCGCCCTCGCTCAACACATCCAGGGCAACGGCTTCAATCCTCATCGCTTCGACGCTGTCGTGGATACGCTGGGAATCCGGGATAAGTTGAACCACAGGCCTTACGCTCTTTCAGGCGGCGAGCAGCAGCGCGTGGCGATCGCCCGTGCCGTGATCTGTGAGCCCAAGATCGTGCTGGCCGATGAACCTACGGGGAACCTGGACACGGAGAATTCTCGCGCTGTGCTGAACATGCTGCGGGCGTTGAACCGTTCGTTCCGTCAGACCATCCTGATGATTACGCACAATCCGGAAGCCGCCGACGTGGCCGACCGCAGGATTCGGATGCGAGACGGGCACATTATTCCCGATTGATTCTCTATCCGTTGCCGGTTATTTTCTGCGGTACTCAGATTATGCCGGAGAGCACCCATTTGCACGACCGTGTTGTCGCCGCCCAAGAAATCACCAGCCTGGAGGATCATCACCTCCACCGGGTCTGGGAAAAAGTGAAGCTGGTCGCCGCTCGGTCGGTCTTTTGGGTCTACGAACGAGGCAGTTGGCAGTACGACGTTATCGTGGCCGTGATTCTGGCTTTCGTTTTTCTGACTCCGCGCTCGGTCTTTAACGATCGCCCCACATTGCAACTAAGTGACCTGCGACACTTCCAGGGTGTCATCGAAGTGGGCCGTGCCAAAGATGGCTGGCGCTATCTGGTGGATTCTCGGCTGGTGGAATCCATGGGGGCCGACAAGCCGGAGGACGCGGTACGCCAGATACTACAGCGCCACCTCCACAAGCCTTTTGTGATCAAATCCCTCGAGCCCACGCGCGACCGCAACAACGTCGTCCTAGGCTATGCGGTGGTGGTAGCCCAATGAATCCTCCCTTCCGGCAGTCCGGGCGCTGCGGAAAGCTCGCCGGCTGGCCTCAGGGAACTTGGCGCATGAGTTCCTGGCCTTTCCGCGCTGCCAGCGGATTTCTCCTGACCATCACCTTTTCTCTCATGGCCGCAGCTCCCGGATTTCCAGCGCCCCGTCATCACAAGCATGGGGCTGCACCGTTCGCCGAAATCCTCTCGAGGATGAACGACTCTGCAAAGCACCTCCAGTCACTCACGACCAACCTGGAATACACGACGGTCACGGTCCTGGTTGATGACAAATCCACGCAATATGGAGAGGTCTTTTTCCGCAAGGACAAGAAGCCTGAGATTCTTATCAAGTTCGAGAAGCCCGATCCCAAGGTCATTTTGTTTAAAAGGAACAAGGCGGAGATCTATAATCCCAAGATCAATCAAATCCAGGAATACGACGTGGAGCCTCGCAGCGAGTTGGTGCAGCAGTTCTTGTTGCTCGGTTTCGGCACCGAGGTCGGCGACTTGCAGAAATCATACAACCTCAAACTCGTGGGCGAAGAAGATATCCTGGACGAGACGGCAGCTGTACTGGAGCTGACGCCCCTACGGAAAGACATCGCCGGGCAGCTTGATAAGATTCAACTCTGGATTAGCGAGGAGTCCTGGTTGCCCATGCAGCAGAAGTTCTTTCAGCCGGGGGGCGACTATCTTATCGCTCGCTATTCGGGAACCAAAGTGAATCGCACGTTGCCTGCGTCGACCTTCCAGATTGAGGCGGCTGCCGGCGCTAAGCGGGTGAAGATGAACTGACGCCCACCAGCATCCTGAGGAAGGCTACAAGTCCCTTCCCGTCCCATTGGACGCCTCTCCTTTGTTTTCTACGACTTAAGGCCGCAATTCGCAGTTCGGATAAGTTTTTCTGCCGTTCAAGGTTTTCCAGTTGCCTATTCCTTGAGAGGACCTTTAATCTAATTACGCTCGGAAATTCGGCAGGGTCAGCCTGCGGTTGGGCCTGCCAGGTAGCGGGCGATGGCAAGCCGCCTGAGAAAATTCCCCAAGGTCGAGGCTCAGTTTTTCCTCCGGCTATTGCTACTTCGTCGGTAAAGCATGAACTGGTTTGAGTTCAAACGCAAGGCTCGCTCGGTTTCCCGGCAATTTCGCGAATGGCGGATGATTGCAAGGGGACTGCTTACGAAGCGGCATCCCATCGACGTCCATCTTATCCCGATGCGGCGCTGCAACCTCTCCTGCAGCTACTGCAACGAATACGATAAGTTCTCTCCACCCGTCGCCTTGGCCGAGATGATTCGCCGCGTCGACCGGCTAGCCTCGTTCGGCACGACCATCATCACCATCAGTGGCGGCGAGCCGCTGCTGCATCCCGATCTCGAGCGGATCATTCGCCGCATCCGCAGCCACGGCATCATCGCTGGTCTGATCACCAACGGATACTTGCTGACGGTGGAGCGCATTCGCGCGCTCAACGACGCCGGCCTGGATCACTTGCAGATTAGTATTGACAACGTGGTTCCCGACGAGGTCTCAAAGAAAAGCCTCAAGGTCCTGGACCAAAAGCTGCAACTGTTGGCCCACCATGCCCTGTTCCACGTCAACATAAATTCGGTGCTAGGTACTCCTGTTCGCAATCCCGAGGATGCCCTGGTCGTCGCGCGCCGAGCCCTTGAGCTGGGCCTTACCAGCACGGTGGGCATCCTGCACGACGGCTCCGGCCAGCTCCGCCCTCTCAGCGATCCTCATCAGAAGATCTTTCTCCAGATTATGGAGATGGGCAAAGCTTCGTATGCTCGGTTGCACCAATTCCAAAGGAATATCGCTCGCGGCACTGCGCATGAGTGGCGCTGTCGTGCCGGGAGCCGCTACCTTTACGTCTGCGAGCAGGGATTGGTGCATTACTGTTCGCAGCAGCGAGGTTATCCCGGTATTCCTCTCGAGCAATACGGTCGCGAGCACCTCGAACATGAGTATCACACCGCGAAGTCCTGCGCGCCGCGCTGCACGGTCTCCTGCGTCCAACAAGTGGCGATGATTGACAATTGGCGTGACCCGCAGACTCGCGCGGCCTTCGCCGAACCCATCCCATCCCTTGTGCAGTTGCAGACGCCCCTTCGGCAAGAGTAGAAAGCGTTCTGCCCAGAACCGCGGCGAGGTCAAACTGGCTGTGGAGCTTTTGGCTTCGGCATAGAGGTTTCATCGTGCGGGATTCATAATTTGCTGAGCTTCCACTCGATCTGGGCCAGGACCCCGCCCAGTATTCTGGCATCGCTGTTAGTCAGTCGCAGTTCCATCATCAGGCGGCGCAGCTTAATGAGCGTTGCCTCGCGACTCTTGGGCTTGAGGTAGCCCACTTCCTCCAGCACCCGCTCGGCGCGAGTAAAGATGTGCTCTACCGACTGCAGGCTGGCAGGATCCGAAAGGTGGAGCCGCAGGGCTGGTTCGGCGTTCGACAGAATTCCGGCGCGTGCCAGTTCGTAGCAGCACACAGCGACTGCCTGCCCCAGGTTCATGGAAGGACAGGCGGACGCGGTGGGAATGCGCACTAAGCCGTGGCAGTAACTAATG
>Ga0306920_100002684_pt1 | contig 22497 bp, 20 predicted proteins | sample flu12Cox44000170_FD_204666 | JGI IMG/M metagenome (GOLD analysis project Ga0306920, IMG submission 204666) | Lab enrichment of tropical soil microbial communities from Luquillo Experimental Forest, Puerto Rico - flux4day.12C.oxic.44.000.170 (v2)... | ecosystem: Environmental > Terrestrial >...
TGAGGATGGTGGTAACGCCGATGGTCCAATCTGCTCGATCAGGAATCGAGCATCGAGAGGTAACGCCGATTGTCCGACCTGCTCGATCAGGAATCGAGCATCGAGAGGCCCCGCGGGTTGACCTAACCTGGATGGCCCACGGTCAACATGCCAAAGGCATGTTGAGGATAAATGGAGACTGAGCCATGCCGTTTCCCCTGTATAGACCGCGCCGGCTTCGCGAATCGCCCCTCCTGCGCAAGATGGTGCGCGAGACACAGCTCGGCGTACAGGATCTCGTCTATCCTCTCTTCGCCGTCCACGGCCGCGGCGTGCGTGAGCCCATTACATCTATGCCGGGGCAGTTCCGGCTCTCCGTGGACGAGCTGCTGAAGGAGTGCAAGGACGCCGCCTCCATGGGCATTCCCGCCGTGCTCCTCTTCGGCCTGCCCGCCGAGAAGGACCCGCGGGGCAGCGAGGCCTATGCCGAGGACGGCATCATCCAGCAGGCGGTGCGGGCGGTGAAGGAGACCATTCCGGATCTCCTCGTGATCACCGACGTGTGTCTGTGCGAGTACACGAGCCACGGGCACTGCGGGGTGGTGGAGCAAGGGCGCGTGCGCAACGACCCCACCCTCGATCTCCTCGCGCGCACTGCCGTCTCTCAGGTCGACGCGGGCGCGGACATGATCGCTCCCTCCGACATGATGGACGGGCGCGTGGCGGCCATCCGCGAAGCCCTGGACGAAAACGGCAATCAGGAAACGCCGATCATGGCCTACTCGGCCAAGTACGCCTCGGCCTTCTACGGGCCCTTCCGCGAGGCGGCGAACTCCACGCCGCAGTTCGGCGACCGGCGCTCGTATCAGATGGATCCCGCGAACTCCACGGAGGCGATGCGCGAGGTCGCCCTCGATGTGGACGAGGGCGCCGACATCGTCATGATCAAGCCGGCCCTGCCCTATCTCGACGTGATCGCCCGGGTCAAGAACGAATTCGGCGTCCCCGTGGCCGCGTACTCCGTTTCCGGCGAATACGCCATGCTCCGTGCGGCGGGCCAGCTCGGATGGCTCGACGAGGAGGCGGCCATGATGGAGGCGCTCACGGGCATCCGGCGCGCAGGAGCGGACATCGTCATCACGTACTTCGCCAAGGAGGTGGCGCGCATCCTGGAGCGGAGAAGCGCGTGACCGTCACCGCCAAAGGGGAGTACGCCATCAAGGCGATGCTCGACCTGGCGCTGACGGACGACGGCGAGACCCTGCAGCCGATCCAGGACATCGCGCGGCGCCAGGGCATTCCCCAGCGCTACCTGGAGCAGGTGCTCCTGGCTCTCAAGCGCGCGGGCTTTCTCCACTCGCGCCGCGGCTCGGCGGGTGGCTACCGTCTTGCCAAGGCGCCCGAGCAGATCACCGTGGGGGCGCTCCTTCGCGCCGTCGAGGGGCGGCCCGGGCTCGGCGGCTCCGGGCGTACATCTCGCAGCGCGTCGCCCGATGCGGGCGGTGACCTGACCTACCTGTGGCGGGCGGTGTCGGAAGCGGTGGACGCCGTGGTGGACGGCACCACGCTGGAGGACTTGAGAAGGCACGCGGCCGAGCGGCGGGAATCAGCGAAGCCCATGTATCACATCTGAACATTTTTTTGCCGGGGAACTATCGTTCCCGATAGGATTGGTGGCCATGACTCAACGGAAAACGGCAACCCTGGTCCGGCCGCGCATCGCCGCCTCGGTGCTCGACGTCGTGGGCGGCACGCCAATCGTGCGCCTCAACCGGGTGCCCAAGGCAGGCGGAGGCGTCGTGCTCGCCAAGATGGAGTCGCTCAATCCCGGGGGCAGCGTGAAGGATCGCATCGCCGTGAGCATGATCGAGGATGCGGAGCGGCGCGGGCGGCTCAAGCCCGGGGCGACCGTCGTGGAGCCGACGAGTGGCAACACGGGCATCGGTCTCGCCATGGTGTGCGCGGTGCGTGGCTATCGCCTCATCCTGACCATGCCCGACGACATGAGCGTGGAGCGCCAGCGACTACTGTCGCGGTACGGCGCGGAGATCCATCTCACTCCGGCCATCGAGGGCATGACGGGGGCGGTGTTCGCCGCCCAGGAGCTCCTGCGCGAGCACCCCGACTACTTCATGCCGCAGCAGTTCGAGAACCCCGCGAACCCCGAGGCGCATCGCCTCACCACGGCGCTGGAGATCCTGGAGGCGACGGAGGAGCGCGTCGACGTCTTCGTAGCGGGAGTGGGCACGGGGGGCACGATCACCGGCGTGGGCGAGGTGCTGCGCGAGCGGCTGCCCGGCGTGCGCGTGATCGGGGTCGAGCCGACACGATCTCCCGTGCTCTCGGGGGGGCGGGCGCGCCCGCACGGCATCCAGGGCATCGGCGCCTCCTTCGTGCCCGGCGTGCTCAACCGCGCCGTGATGGACGAGGTGATGCAGGTCCGCGACGAGGACGCCACGGCCACCGCGCGCCGCCTCGCCCGCGAGGAAGGGCTGCTCGTGGGCATCTCCGCCGGCGCCAACGTGTGGGCAGCGTGCCGCGTCGCCGAAGCGCTCACCCCCGAGCAGATCGTGGTCACCGTGCTGTGCGATACTGGGGAGCGCTATCTCAGCGTGTCGTTCTAGAAAAGGACAAGCCATGAGCATCGACGTCTATATCCCCACGCCCTTTCGCCGGGCCACGAACAACAAGGACCGCGTCTCCGTGGAGGCGCGCGACGTGCGCGGCCTGCTCGACGAGCTCGAGGGCCGGTTCAGCGGCTTCAAGGGGCTGGTGCGCAACGAGGCGGGCGAGGTCCATCATCACGTGAACCTCTACGTGAACAGTGAAGCCATCGAATCCCTCCAGGGTTTGCAGACGTCGCTGAAGGACGGCGACGAGGTCTCGATCATTCCGGCCCTGGCGGGGGGCGGGCCCGCCTTCGCCGACGGCCGGCCGGTCCTCACCGGGGGCGAACCGGAACGCGCCGGTAGCTGACCCATCCTCGATGATCCTGACCTCTGAGGAGTACGCGCGGGTCCTGTCCCAGGCCGCCGCAGAGTACCCTGGCGAGTGCTGCGGAGTGGTGATGGACCGGAGCGGCGAGCGCATCCTCCTTCCCTGTCGCAACATCCAGGACGAGCTCCACGCCAAGGATCCGCAGCGTCATCCCCGAGATTCCCGCACCGCCTACTACATCGATCCCAAGGACCTGATTGCCATGGGCCGTCGGGAGGCGCAGGGATTCCGTGTGGCGACCATCTACCATTCCCACATCGACGCGGGGGCCTACTTCTCCGCCACCGACAAGCACAACGCGCTGATCAACGGCGAGCCGGCGTACCCGGAGGCGATCTACGTGGTGGTGTCGGTGTTGCAAGGTCGGATCGACGACGCCGGTGCTTTTCGCTGGGACCCCGCCCAGCGCGACTTCGTCCCGGTGGAATGGAAGAAACCCGAGGGAGACTCGCGCGGGTGAGCACGCGCTCCGACGGGCTCTTCGCCAAGGCTCAGCGGGTCATCCCCGGCGGCGTGAACAGCCCGGTGCGCGCCTTTCGTGGCGTAGGGGGCTCGCCGTTCTTCGTGGCGCGGGCCGAGGGCTGTCGCATCACCGACGTGGATGGCCGGAGTTACATCGACTTCCTCGGGTCGTGGGGACCGCTCATTCTCGGCCACGCCGCGCCGTCGCTGCTGGAGGCGGTGGGCGAGGCCTTGCGGCGGGGCACCAGCTACGGAGCGCCCACGGAGGGAGAGGTCGAGCTGGCCGAGTTGATCTCGCGCGCCGTCCCGTCCATGGAGATGGTGCGTCTCGTCTCCTCCGGCACGGAGGCGGCCATGAGCGCCATCCGCCTCGCCCGTGGCTTCACACGACGCGAGGCCATCGTCAAGTTCGAAGGCTGCTATCACGGTCACGCCGACAGCCTCCTCGTCAAGGCCGGTTCCGGCGGCGCCACCTTCGGCGTGCCCGACAGCCTGGGCGTGCCCGCAGCGCTGGCCGCGCTGACCATCACCGTGCCCTTCAACGATCTGGACGCGGTGGCGACGGTGCTGGCGGCGCGGGGAGGGGAGGTGGCCGCCATTATCGTGGAGCCGGTGGCGGGCAACATGGGGGTGATCCCGCCCGCTCCCGGATTCCTCCCAGGCCTCCGCGCGCTCTGCGATCGGCACGGCGCACTGCTGATCTTCGACGAGGTCATCACGGGTTTCCGCGTCGCCTACGGCGGCGCCCAGGCGCTCTACGGTGTGCGCCCCGATCTCACGTGCCTCGGGAAGATCATCGGCGGTGGGCTGCCCGTGGGCGCGTACGGCGGCGCCCGCGCCATCATGGAGGGCGTCGCCCCCCTGGGCGGCGTCTATCAGGCGGGTACGCTCTCCGGCAACCCGCTTGCCGTGGCCGCGGGTCTTTCCGCTCTCCGCGCGCTTGGCTCGCCACAAGCCTATGCGCGTCTCGAGCAGGGTGGTGCCCAACTCCAGGCAGGACTCGAGGACGGCGCCCGCGCCGCCGGCGTGCCACTCACCGTCAATCGCGTCGGCTCCATGCTCACCGCGTTCTTCACCGACGGGCCCGTAACCGACTACGCCACGGCCAAGCGGTCGGACACCGCGCGCTATGGACGCTTCTTCCACGCCATGCTCGATGGTGGCGTGTTCCTCGCCGCCTCACAGTTCGAAGCCGCCTTCGTCTCGCTCGCCCACGCTCCCGGCGACCTCGACGAGGCGGCCGGGGTCGCCCGCAAGGCCTTCGACCTCGCACGCTGAGCGTCCGTAACCGCCGAAACTCTATTGACCTCTCCTTTCTCGCGTGATACGGTTCACAAGGCCGCGAGCCAGAAGTCGCGCCGCTTCGCCGGCCATACTGGTCCGCACGTTGAGCGAGCGCGATGCTGCGCGAGGAGTGCACGAGCGTAGATGGTGGGTGAGCTCGTTGTCCCCGTCCTGCGACACTCGCCGCGCTGCCCCTCCCCTCGAGCCCTTCTCACGATGCACGATCCAGGGAGACGTGCGTGAGCGGCATCGATCGCCGATCGTTCTTCCGTATCGTGGCGACGTCGGGCGCTGCGATGGCGGCGAGCGGCTGTGGCAACGACGCCAAGGAGCTGATCGGCGCGATACCCGAGAAGCTCATCCCGTACGTCGTGCCCCCCGACGGCATCGTTCCCGGGGTCGCTTCCTATTTCGCCACCGTGTGCCGCGAGTGTCCCAGCGGCTGCGGCGTGCTCGCGAAGAATCGTGACGGCCGCACCATCAAGCTCGAGGGCAATCCCGACTACCCCGTGAACGCGGGCGCCCTGTGCATCCGCGGCCAGGCCTCGCTGCAGGGGCTCTATCATCCCGATCGCTATCGCGGCGCCATGGTCGCAGGCAAGCCGGTGGAGTGGGACGAGGCGGAGAAGGCGCTGATCGGCAAGCTCCAGGGCCTCGTCAAGGGCAAGCAGGGGAGCAAGATTGCCCTCGTCAGCGGCCTCGAGACAGGCAGCCTCGGCAAGCTCATGGACGAGTGGACCCGCGCGCTCGGGGCACGGCCGCGCATCACCTACGAGCCCATCGGCTACGAGGCGCTCCGGGCGGCTACTCGCGCCACGTTCGGTCGCGACGGTATCCCGTATTACGCCATCGAGGACGCGGACTATCTGCTGTCCTTCGGCACCGACTTCCTGGAGACGTGGGGAAACCCGGTCGCCAACACCGCCGCTTTCACCAAGATGCACGCGCTCGCCCACGGGAAGGCGGGCACCTTCGTGGCGGTGGAGCCGCGACAGTCGATGACCTCCGCCAATGCCGACGAGTGGCTACGCAACGCTCCCGGCACCGAAGGCCTGGTCGCCCTCGCCATCCTCAAAGTGATCGTGGAGGCGGGGCACGAAGGCAAGGGCGGCGATGCCGGTGCCCTGCGGGCTGCCGTGAAGAACGTGGATCTCGCCAAGGTCGCGGAGGCCTCGGGCATTCCCGTCGACACCATGAAACGGATCGCCCACGACTTCGCGGGAGCCAAGAGCGGACTCGCCCTCGCGGGAGGCGTGGCGACCATCGGACCCCAGGCGACCGACGCGCTGATCGCGGTGAACTTGCTGAACCAGGCCGTGGGCGCGGTGGGCAAGACCATGCGCTTCGGCGCGGACTCCGCGCTCGGCAAGGCGAGCCCCTACGCCGACATGGTGAAATTGGCTCAAGCGATGGCCGCCGGCGAGATCGAGGTGCTCATTCTTGCCGACGTGAATCCCGTGTACGCCATGCCGCCCAGGGCAGGCTTCGTGGAGGCGCTCGCCAAGGTCCCGATGATGGTGAGCCTTGCCACGCGACCCACGGAAACGTCCGCAAAGGCGAGCGTGCTGCTGCCCGCGCTCCATCCGCTCGAGTCCTGGGGCGACTACGTGGCGCGAGAGGGCGTGATTGGCCTGATGCAGCCAACGATGGGACCAGTGGCCATCGACGGCAAGCCAGTTGATGGCAAGGCCACGGGAGACATCCTGCTCTCCGTCGGGCGGCAGGCCCTCGGCATGGAGGAGGGCAAGGGGCCGCTGCGGTGGTCGAGCTTCCAGGATTACGTGCGCGAGCAGTGGCAGGGCATGGCCAAGGAGTACGGCGGCGGCGCGAACGGCGTGGACTTCTGGGCGGAGTCGCTCCGTCGCGGTGGCGTCTGGCGAGCGGCGGTGGCTCCCGCGGCCTCCGGCGGTGGCGCGAAGTTCGACGCGAGCCGCCTGACCGTCGAGCCGGCCAAGCTCGAGGGCGACGGCAGCCACGCCCTCGTCGTCTATCCGTCGATGCGCTTCTACGACGGACGGAGCGCGGATGAGCCATGGCTGCAGGAAGCGCCCGACACCATGACACAGGTGGCGTGGGGCGGCTGGGTCGAGGTGCCGGCGGAGACGGCGGACAAGCTCGGCATTTCACGCAGCGACGTGGTCAAGCTCACCTCGCCCCATGGCAGCGTGGAGCTGCCCGCGTGGGTGTCGCCCACGCTTCATCCGGGCACGGTGGCCATCGCCATGGGCCTCGGTCACGACTATTCCGGCGTCTACGCCAAGGCCGGCAACCTCCGCACGGGGCACTTTGGCGACATCATGCTCAACGGCGGCGCCAATCCCATGCGCCTCCTGAGCGGAGCCGTCGATCCCGCGTCCGGCGGCCTCGCCTTCCTCTCCGTGAAGGTCTCGCTCGCCAAGACGGGGGCGCGCCAGCCGCTCGCCATCCCGCAGGCGACCTTCGACGACGACGACCGCGAGATCGTGGAGGTGGTGGGGCTCGCCGCCGCGCGAGAGATGGAGCTGCGCGGCCGCCCGCCGAAGGACGCAAGCCATCCGAGCATGTATCCGCCCGTCAAGTATCCCGAGTACCGTTGGGGCATCGCGGTGGACTCGGATGCCTGCACGGGTTGCCAGGCTTGCGTGGCCGCCTGCTCGGCGGAGAACAACGTGCCGGTGGTGGGCAAGGCCCAGGTCTCCTATGGACGCGCCCAGCAGTGGATCCGGCTCGAGCGCTGGGAGCACGGCCCCAAGGGCAAGACCAAGAACGTCTTCCAGCCCATGTTTTGTCAGCACTGCGAGGTGGCACCGTGCGAGCCGGTGTGTCCCGTCTACGCCGCCTATCACACCAAGGAAGGGCTCAACGCGCAGATCTACAACCGCTGCGTGGGCACGCGCTACTGCGGCAACAACTGCCCGTACCACGTGCGCCGCTTCAACTGGTTCAACTACAGCTGGACCACGCCGCTCGACATCCAGCTCAACCCCGACGTCACCGTGCGCCAGCTCGGCGTCATGGAGAAGTGCACCATGTGCGTGCAGCGCATCGAGAAGGCCAAGAACGATGCGCGGGAAGCAGCGCGGACCCTCAAGGACGGCGACATCCAGACGGCCTGTCAGCAGACGTGTCCCGCCCAGGCCATCACCTTCGGCAATCTCAAGGACGGAGCCTCCCGAGTGTCCAAGCTCTCGGCCAGCCCGCGCAGCTATCACGTCCTGCGTGAGCTCGGAACGAGGCCGGCCGTGACCTATCTCGCCCGCGTGGCCCGCGGCGAGGTCGCCGGCCACGGGGAAGAGAAGGAGCACAAGGCATGAGCGTGGCCATGCGGCCGGGCGAGCCCGCCTGGGCGGACGTCAATCGCGACGTCATTCGCACGGTAGGGATGCCGGGGAACACGTACTTCTCCTGGCTGTGCCTAGTCGGGCTCATCCTCGGCTGCGGGGTGGCCGCGTGGGCGTGGCAGATCTGGACGGGCATCGGGGCGGCGGGCAAGCGCACTCCCACGATGTGGGCGATGTACATCACCACCTTCGTGTTCTGGATCGGCATCGGGCACGCGGGCACCCTCATCTCCGCCGTGCTCTATCTCTTCCGCGCGAAGTGGCGCACCTCGATCTACCGCGCTTCCGAGGCCATGACGGTGTTCGCGGTGATGACGGCGGGCCTCTTCCCCCTCATCCACGCCGGCCGTATGTGGTTCGCCTACTGGCTCATGCCGTACCCAAACCAGCGCTACCTCTGGCCCAACTTCAAGTCACCGCTGGTGTGGGACGTGTTCGCCATCTCGACCTACCTCACCATCAGCGTGGTGTTCTTCATTGTGGGCCTCGTGCCCGACGTGGCCGCCCTCCGCGACAACGCCACCGGCTTCAAGAAGAAGATCTACGCGGTGATCGCGCTCGGGTGGGAGGGCTCGGACTCCCAGTGGCGGCACTACCGCCGCGCCTACGGGCTGCTCGCCGCCCTGGCCACGCCGCTGGTGCTCTCTGTGCACAGCGTGGTGTCTTTCGACTTCGCCATGGCCCTGGTGCCGGGGTGGCACTCCACCCTCTTCGCGCCCTTCTTCGTGAACGGGGCCATCTTCTCCGGCTTCGCCATGGTCCTCATCCTGGTGCTGCCCATGCGCTACATCTTCAACTGGTACGCTTACATCACGGACAAGCACCTCGACGCCATGGCCAAGCTGGTGCTGGTGACCAGCCTCATCCTCACCTACTTCTACCTCTGCGAGGTGTTCACCGCCTGGTACAGCGGCGATCACTTCGAGCGGGCCAGCGTGTTCGCCAAGGCGACCAAGCAGTACGCGTGGGCGTACTGGGGCATGTACTTCTGCAACAGCATCTCGCCCCTGGTGTTCTTCTGGCGGCGCATCCGTCTCAACACGGTGTGGCTGTTCGTCATCTCCATTCTCGTCCTCATCGGCATGTGGCTGGAGCGCTTCAACATCATCGTCCCGGGGCTGGCCCATGACTTCTATCCCTACACCTGGGGCACGTACTATCCGACGGTGACCGATTCCACCATCATCGCGGGCTCCTTCGCCTGGTTCTTCCTCCTCTTCCTGGGCTTCATCCGGGTCATGCCGTCGCTGTCCATCGTGGAGGTGAAGGAGGTCCTTCCCCATCCGCTGAAGCACGCCCACGAAGGGCATCATTAATATGGCAACGGCCAGCGTGCTCGGCGTGTTCGCCCACGTGGACACCACCCTTGATGCTATCCGCCGCTTGCGGGCCCGCGGCTTCGTCGACTTCACCGTGTACACGCCCGTGCCCGTGGAGGAGATCGAGGAGGAGATCGAGAGCGTCAGGCCGCTCAGCGCGGTGCGGCTCTTCACCTTGATGGGCGCCCTGACCGGCACGGCCACCGGCTTCTTCCTCACCATCTGGTCGTCGCTCAAGTGGGAGCTCGTCACGGGAGGCAAGGCGCCCGTGTCCTTTCCCCCCTTCATCATCATCGCCTTCGAGCTGACCATCCTCTTCGGCGGCCTCGCCACCCTGGTCGCCATGCTCCTGCTGGGCCGGCTGCCCAAGACGAAGCCGTCGCCCACCTACGATCCCCGCTTCACCCTGGATCGCTTCGGCGTCGCGGTGGACTGTTCGCCGGAGACGGCGGAGCAGGTGCGGGCGCTGCTCACCACCGCTGGCGCAGAGGAAGTGCGGCGATGATGAAGTACGTCTTCGTCCTCGTTCTGCTCCTCGTCGCCGGCATCGGGGGCGTGCAGTTGACGGCCCTCGTATACCGCTGGAACCACGACATGATCCAGAGCCAGGTGGTGAAACCCGGCGAGATGAACTTCGCCATGGCCCCGGGAAGCCTGCCGCGCACGGGAAGTCAGCTCTACTACCCAAAGGACCAGCGCGAGGCGGCGGCGCTGCGCAAGAACCCGGTGCCGGCCACGCCGGAGTCGATCCGGAAGGGCGAGAACCTCTTCACCGTGTACTGCACGCCGTGCCACGGGGCCTCCGGGAAAGGTAATGGCCTCGTCGCCGCCAAGTTCGTTCCGGCGGCCGACCTGACCAATCCCGAGCTGCAGAAGGCGCGCACCGATGGGTACTGGCAGAGCTATCTCTCGGTAGGCGGCGCGGTGATGCCCTCCTACGGCGAATCGCTCTCCGCGGAGGAGCGCTGGGACGTGGTCAACTACCTCCGCACCCTGGCTGCCAAGTGATGACCGCCGCCACCATGGACCAGAGCGCAGGCGGCCGCACTAGCCTCCTCTGGATTCTCGCCGCCCTCGGCGCCGTCGCCTTCCTGTGGGGAGTCCTGAGCGCCGATCCGCGCGGCACCTGGGGCATCTACCTCGTCAACCTGCTTTTCTGGTCAAGCTTCGCCATCACCGGTCCCGCGCTCGCTGGCATGATGCAGATGACGGAGGCGCGCTGGTCGCCCAGCGTCAAGCGGGTGGCCCTGACCACCTCGGGCTTCCTCCCGGTGTCCCTCGTGGGCTTCGTGATCCTCTTCTTCGGGCGGACCACCCTCTATCCGTGGGTGACGCACCCGCTGCCGAAGAAGGTGATCTGGCTCAACGTGCCCTTCATGTCGCTCCGCATCGCCCTGGGCAGCCTCGTCCTCTACTGGATCGCCAACGTCTTCGCGAAGGCGGTGTTCGCGGAGGGCGGACCGGAGGCGGCGACCCCGGAGGCCCTCGCGCGCCGGAACAAGCTCGCCACCATCCTCCTCATCCTCTACGTGGTCGTGCTCTCCCTCTGGGGCTTCGACCTCCTGATGTCGCTCGACCCGGTGTGGTACAGCGGTCTCCTCGGTGGCTACTACGTGGTCACCTCGATGTATCCCGGCTTCGGCCTCGTCACCTTCCTCGCCATCCGCGCCAACGCCCGCGGGGTGACCCAGATCTCGCCATCGGGGATCCAGGACATGGCCAAGCTCACTTTCGCCATGAGCGTCTTCTGGATGTACTTCTTCTTCTCGCAGTACCTGGTCATCTGGTACGGCAACATCCCGATCGAGACGCGCTTCTTCCTGAGCCGCTTCTTCAATCCGCCGTGGGGACAGATCGCCTGGGCCATCTTCATCGTGGGCTGGCTCATTCCCTTCTCGTACTTGCTCAAGCGGCTCACGGGGCGCCCGCCCACGCGTCACAAGGTCTTCACGGTCATCCTCTTCATGGGCTGGATCGCCATCTTCGTGGAGCGCATCCTCATCGTCTTCCCGTCCATCGACAAGAACATGCGTTTCCCCTTGGGGATCCGGGAGATTCTGATCACCGCCGGCTTCTTCGCGCTCTTCGCCCTGAGCCGGCAGCGCTTCCTCGCCAAGTACCAGCCTCTCCTGCGTCAGCCCCGCTGACGAGCCGTCTCCGCCTGCCGCGGGCGGGAGAGGGTACAATACCCGCGTGATTTCCGTCGAAGAAGCGCTCGAGCGCATTCTCTCCCGCATCGGCGTGCTGGGCGACGAGCAGGTGCCGCTCGGTCGCGCCCTCCATCGCGTGCTCGCGGAGCCGGCGGTGGCGAACCTCGACCTTCCTCCATGGCCGAATTCCTCCATGGATGGCTATGCGTTGCGCAGCGCGGACACGAGGGCGGCCTCCGCGTCTGCTCCCGCGCGCCTCGCCGTGGCCGGCCGCGTGGCCGCGGGACAGGTGGCCGCGCGCTCCCTCGTCCCGGGCGAGGCGTTCCGCATCTTCACGGGCGGCCCGTTGCCGGAGGGCGCCGACAGCGTGATCCCCCAGGAAGACGTGACGGTGGAGGGAGACCGCCTGCTGATTCCGCGGGCAATGGCCGTGGGCGACTACGTGCGTCCGCGCGGCGAGGACGTGAGGGCAGGGGACCACGTGCTCGAGCCCGGCCGTTTCCTCGGCGCGGCGGAGGTCGGGATCCTCGCCGCGCTCGGTCGTTCCCAGGTGCGTGTGGTGCGGCGCCCTCGAGTGGGCATCCTCTCAACGGGCGACGAGATCGTCGACCTGGGCGGCCGCCTCGGCCCGGGACAGATTCCCAACTCCAACACCTATTCGCTCATGGCTCAAGTGCGCGAGGCGGAGGCCGACCCAGTGAGTCTCGGGGTGGCCCCTGACCGTCAGGCGGACATCGAAGGACGCTTCCAGTGGGGGCTCGGCTGCGATCTCCTCATCTCGTCGGCCGGGGTCTCCGTGGGCGAGCACGATTTCGTCAAGTCCGCCCTCGGTCAGCTCGGAGCTGAGCAGCATCTCTGGCTCGTCAACATGCGCCCCGGCAAGCCCATCGCCTTCGCGACCATTCCCTCAGCAGGCAAGCACGCGTTGCCCGTCTTCGCGCTGCCCGGCAACCCCGTCTCGGCCATGGTCACCTTCGAGCTGTTCGTCCGTCCCGCCCTCCGGCGCCTCGGCGGACACTCGAGACTTCTCCGCCCCGTGATCCAGGCACGCGCCGAGGCGCCCATTGCCAACCCGGGCCGCCGGCGCGGCTACTTGCGCGTCACGCTGAACACGGACGGCGCGGGCGGCTACGGTGCACGCCTTACCGGCGAGCAGAGCTCGGGCATCCTCCGTTCCATGGTCGCCGCCGATGGCCTCGCCGTCGTTCCCGGCGACACCACGATCGCCCCCGGCGATCCCGTTCCCGTCATCCTTCTGCGCGACGTCCACTGATCCTGCCTCTCCTTATTTATTTAAGGAGGAGCACCACGACGTGAGGGCCGGAGGGCGGGGAGCGGCTGCCCGGGAGCACGCTGAGTCGCGATCCGCACGGCCTCTCTCACGTGCCACGAGACTCGGCGTGCCGACTTCGACCACACCCAGAAGATACGGCTCCCGGGCAGCCGCTCCCCGCCCTTCGGCCCGTCGACATCACCGCCACGCCGCCGACAGCGAACCGCTCAGGAAGGCGCGCTGAAGAGAGCGCGCAGGGTGAGCCAGCCGCCCAGCACGATGGAGGCGATGGTCACCAGGCTGCCTACGGCGAGGGTGGCGCTGTTGGTCAGCCCCTGCGTGATGTTGCAGCCCTCACCGAGAATGGCGGCGCCGCCCATGAGCAGGCCTCCGGCGAAGATCTTCACGAGCGACCAGCCCGGGGGCAGCTTCCAGCGAAAATCGCCGGCGGGCCACGCGGCGAGGAACGCGCCCACCGGCACCGCGACGAGCATCACCATGCTCCAGTTGATTCGGTTGGGGAAGCCCACGAGTGGGTAGGTGAGGAGCTCACCGGTGTTGACGGCGAGGGTGATGCCGACTGGCCGCTCCACCACGCTCGAGGTCCACCAGCCGGCGGCGATGAGCAGACCCACCGCGCTGCCCGTGACCTGCCACGGCCACTTGCCGGGCTGGTCGGACCCGCGTGACCGGAAGATCCAGAGAGCACCCACAACCCAGAGGAGCGCGATGACGAGCCACGGCGAGATCCCCAGAACGGTGGCGAGTGTGGGCGAGGCATCGTTCACGGTAATGGTGGGCGCCTGCAGCGACGCACGCAGCGGCCCCAGCACGCCGAGGCGTACCGTGGTCGCGCCGAGAGCGAAGCCGAGGAGGATCACCACCGCGCCCACCGCGCCCTCGCCCACGCGATACCACGTGCTGCCCGAGCAGCCGCCCGCCAGCACCATGCCCGCGCCGAACACGAGGCCGCCCGTGACGTTCGATAGCCAGTGGAAGGGCCGCACGGGAACCTCTACCAGACCCGAGGCGGACAGCGCCTGCACGCCCGCCATGGCCACGAGGAGGGCGAGAGCATACGCGCGCATGAGGGTGGCGTCGCCCATCAGGAACAGGTTGGTCAGCGCGCGCATCAGACAGAATCCTCCACGCTGGATGACGTAGCCGAAGGCGCCGCCGGTGATCGCCGCGGAGAGATACAGCGTCCAGGCGGCGTCCGTCATGCGCCAAATGCTAGCGAAAACACGTAGACGAGTCAAAGACGGGGCCGCGTCATTGACGGAGGGGAAGGCGGATGCTACGGTGCCTGAGATGGTCTCACGCTCCGCTCGCGCCCTCTTCTACGGCGTGGCAGCAACTCTACTCACCGGATGCGCGAGCGGCAGCGGCACGCCGCCGCCCAAGGAGGGAGCCGTACCGCCGGCCCCGGAGCCTCCCAAGGTCACCCTCACCGACGTGAAGAGCACGCAGGACGCGCAGGCGCAAGAGATCGCGCGTCTCGGCGCCGAGCTGAAGGCGCAGGACGCGCAGCAATCCTTCCTCGTGGCCGAGCTCAAGACGCTCAGCGAGCAGGTCGCCAAGCTCAAAGCGTCGCTGGAGGAAGCGGAGAGCGCGGTGCGCTCCATGCGCGCCACTCCGGTAGCGCCGGAATCACGCCCCGCGGCCCCGCCCGCGCCGCCGCCCGGTTCCGCGCCCGCCATCGTCACCCCGCCACCTGCCGCCGCGCCACCTGCCGCCGCACCACCTGCCCCCGCGCCACCTGCCGCCGCGGCGCCCGCCGCACCCGCACCTTCCGCCGCGCCCACGCCTTCCGCCCCACCCGCGCCACCGTCGACGGCCACGCCGACTGCTGCAGCCGCCCCGCGCAATCTCGAGGCGGAGCGCATGTTCGCGGGCGCCCTCGCGCGATTCCGCGCGGGCGACGACGGACAGGCCGCCCTCGAGTTCACGGAATTCGTCTCGCAGTATCCGACGCACCCGCAGGCGGCGGCCGCGCAGAACTATATCGGTGACGCCTACTATCGTCAGCGCGATTACCGCCAGGCGGCCACCGAGTTCCAGAAGACGGTGGACACCTACACGCAACCCACCGCGGTGTCCGAAGCGCTCCTCAAGATCGGGCTCTGCCAGCGCTCGCTGGGTGACATGGCGAGCGCGCGCGCCGCGTGGGAGCGCGTGGTGAAGGACTTTCCTCGCACGGACGCTGCCCGACAAGCGCGCACGCTCCTCGCCGCCAAGTCTGGCAGCGGCCGCTAGGCGGTTTGACGGGCCTGGCGCACGTCTCTGCTATACTGATTTTCAATCCATGAAAACAACTCGCGATCGTATCCATTCGGAGACGTCGAGCGCGGCGCCGTCGCTCGAGCTCGGCGACGCCGGCTATCCCGCGAATCTCCGCGAGATCAGCACGCCTCCTGAGCGCCTCTACGTGAGAGGGACGATGACGGAGGACGACGCCCTGGCCGTGGCTATCGTGGGATCGCGCACCGCCACCTCCTATGGGCTCGCAGTGGCCGAGCGCCTCGCCGCCGAGCTCGCCGGTCGCGGGATCACCGTGGTGAGCGGGCTCGCCCGCGGCATCGACAGCGCCGCGCATCGCGGCGCCCTTCGCGTGGGTGGCCGCACGCTCGCCGTCCTCGGCTCGGGCGTGGACGTCATCTATCCGCCTGAGAACCGTCGGCTCGCGCGGGAGATCGAAGGGCACGGCGCGCTCATCTCCCAGTTTGCACCTGGCACGCGTCCGCTCGCCGGACACTTCCCCGCACGCAATCGCGTGATCGCCGGGCTCTCCCTCGGCGTGGTGGTGGTCGAGGCGGCGGAGCGCAGCGGCGCGCTCATCACGGCGGGGTTGGCCGGCGAGCTCGGGCGCGAGGTGATGGCCGTGCCGGGCCCGGTGACGAGCCTGCAGAGCGTGGGCGCCCATCGTCTCATCCAGGACGGTGCCGCCCTCGTGATGAGTGGAGAGGACGTGATCAGCCAGCTTCCCCAGCGGTGGCGCGACCGCGTGTCGGCACCGCTCGCTCACGTCCCGATCATCCCGGACGCGCCGCGGCTTGTCCCCGAGCAGCACGACGATCACACTCACCTGCTCCTCGGCCTCATCGGCGAGGAGCCCACGGATATCGACGGGATCATCGAACGCAGTGGACTCACCCCCGGACGCGCCTCCGCCCTTCTCGTCGCGCTGGAAGTCGAGGGTCGGATCCGTCAGCTCGCGGGCAAGCGCTTCGTTCACGTGCATCTCGGATGAAAGGCACCCGCGTGGCAAAGAAATCACTCGTCATCGTCGAGTCCCCCACCAAGGTCAAGACCATCCAGAAGTACCTGGACTCGAAGTACATCGTGAAGGCCTCCATGGGCCACGTTCGCGATCTGCCCAAGAGCAAGCTGGGGGTGGACGAAAAAAAGAGCTTCAAGCCCGACTACCGCGTCCTCCCCGCCAAGAAGAAGGTGCTGGACGATCTCAAGAAGGCGGCGGAGAAGTCCGACTCGCTGTTCATCGCCACTGACCCGGATCGGGAGGGGGAAGCCATCGGTTGGCATCTGGCCCAGGAGCTGGGGATGCCCAAGACCAAGACGTACCGGATCATGTTCAACGAGATCACGGAGCGCGCAGTCAAGGCGGCCTTCCAGCATCCCGGCAAGATCGATGGCAAGAAAGTGGACGCCCAGCAGGCCCGCCGCGTGCTCGATCGCCTCGTCGGCTACAAGCTCTCGCCGCTCCTGTGGGAGAAGATCCGCCGCGGGCTGTCCGCAGGCCGCGTGCAGTCCGTGGCCGTGCGCCTCATCACCGAGCGCGAACGAGAGATCCAGGCCTTCGTGCCCACGGAGTACTGGTCGCTCCACGCGCGGCTCAAGGGAAAGAACCCGCCGGAGTTCACGGCCACCCTGCGCGAGGTGAACGGCGAGAAGGCGAATCTCCCGTCAGAAGCCGAGACGATGGCGGTGATGACGGGGCTGCACGGGGCCGTGTGGAAGGTGAAGAGCGTCACCCGGGGCGAACGGCGGCGCAATCCCGCGGCGCCTTTCATCACCTCCACCCTCCAGCAGGAGGCGAGCCGCAAGCTCCACTTCACCGCGCGCAAGACCATGATGCTCGCCCAGCAGCTCTACGAGGGCATCGAGCTGGGCGAGGAAGGCGCCATCGGCCTCATCACGTACATGCGCACGGACGCCGTGCGGGTGGCCGGCGAGGCGCAGGACGAAGCGCGGGAATGGGTCACGGGACGGCTGGGTCGCGAGTACCTACCCGATGCCCCGCCGAGCTACAAGGCGAAGAAGAGTGCGCAGGAGGCTCACGAGGCGATCCGGCCGAGCTCCGTAACGCGGGAGCCCAAGGCGGTGGCCCGCTTCCTCTCCAAGGACCAGCTCGCCCTCTACCGGCTCATCTGGGAGCGCTTCCTGGCCAGCCAAATGGTCCCCGCGGTGTACGACACCGTCGCCGCCGACATCGAGGCGGGGACGTGCCTCTTCCGCGCCCAGGGCTCCAAGCTCAAGTTCGCCGGCTTCACCGCCGTCTACATCGAGTCGCGCGAGGAGTCTGACGCGGTGCCCGAGGAGGAGCAGGAAGCGGTGGTGCCGCCGCTGACCGAGGGCGAGATCCTCAAGCTCATGGCCCTCGATCCCAAGCAGCACTTCACCCAGCCGCCGCCGCGCTACACCGAGGCCTCGCTGGTGAAGACGCTGGAGGAGCGGGGCATCGGCCGGCCGTCGACCTACGCCCAGATCATCTCGACCATCCAGGACCGCGAGTACGTGCGGCGGGAGAAGGGCACGCTGTTCCCCACTGAGCTCGGCATGCTCGTGACCGACCGCCTCGTGCCGTTCTTCCCGGAAATCATGGATCTCGACTTCACCGCCCAGCTCGAGGAATCGCTCGACCAGGTCGAGGAAGGGGACACCGACTGGGTCGACCTGGTGGGCAAGTTCAACAAGCAGTTCGACCGGGACATCCGCAAGGCGAAAAGCGGCATGCCCGACAACAAGGTCGGGGAGAAGACGGGCGAGGCGTGCCCCGAGTGCGGCAAGCCCGTGCTCGAGAAGTGGGGCCGCTTCGGGAAGTTCCTCGCGTGCTCCGGCTATCCGGACTGCAAGTACACCAAGGACCTGGGGGGACGCGAGAAGCCTGCCGACGAGATGACCGATGAAACCTGCCCGACCTGCGGCAAGGCCATGGTGATCAAGCACGGACGCTTCGGGAAGTTCATCGCCTGCTCGGGTTATCCCGAGTGCAAGACGACCAAGCCTGTCACTCTCGGCATCGCCTGTCCCGAGCCCGGCTGCGGAGGCCAGCTCGTGGAACGGCGGAGCCGGCGCGGCAAGACTTTCTACGCGTGCAACAAGTATCCGGACTGCAAGTTCGCGGCGTGGGCCAGGCCGGTGGCCGAGCCATGCCCGAAGTGCGGGGCGCCCTTCCTCACCGAGCGGGTGGCCAAGGGCGGCAAGCGGACACGCCAGTGCGTGCGCGGCGAGTGCGACTACCGGGAAGAGGTCGCTCCTTCCGTCGCGTGAGCCGGGCTTCATGAAGGACCCCGTCGGCGAGTTCCTCCGTTATCTCGATCACGAGCGCGGGGTCTCGCGCCACACCCTGCGCAGCTACGCCGCCGATCTCGCCGAGTTCGGGGCCTTCCTCACGCGCGAGAAGCTGGGCGGCCTCGCCCAGGCTGACGCCCGCGCCATCCGCGCCTGGCTCGCCTCGCTCCATGAGCGCAAGCTCGCGCGTTCTTCCGTGGCTCGCAAGCTGGCCAGCGTGCGGAGCTGCCTCAAGTACCTCGCTCGCCGGGGGGCGGTCGAGCTCAACGTCGCGCGACAGGTCCGGAGCCCCAAGCTTCCGCAGCGGCTGCCGTCCTTCCTCCCCAAGGACGAGTCGAAGAACCTGCTCGATGCGCCCATGGAACGAACGGAGACGGGGCTGCGCGACCGCGCGATCCTCGAGCTGCTCTACGCCACCGGGCTCCGCGTCGCCGAGTGCTGTGGCCTCGATCTGGACGACGTCGACCGCCAGCAGGGCTCCGTGCGCGTCATGGGCAAGGGCGGCAAGGAGCGGGTGGTGCCCGCGGGCGACGTCGCCCTCCAGGCTCTCGAGGCGTGGCTGAGCGTGCGGGGATCGCAACGGGGCCCGCTCTTCACCAATCCGCGCGGCGGCCGCCTCTCCACGCGTGGCGTCCACCGCATCGTCAGGATCCGGGCGCGCGCGGCAGGGATCGAGCGCCGCGTCACTCCCCACACCTTTCGCCACAGCTTCGCCACCCACATGCTCGGCGAAGGCGCGGACCTGCGCCTCATCCAGGAGCTCCTCGGTCACAGCCGCCTCAGCACGACCCAGCGCTACACGCATGTGAGCGCAGAGCACCTGATGAAGGTGTACGATCGGGCTCATCCTCGCGCCAACTGATACGATCTCGAAGGACCCCATGACATCCGAGACGGGCGACACCTTTCACGCCACCACCGTGGCCTGCGTCCGGCACCAGGGACGCGTGGCCCTGGCCGGAGACGGCCAGGTCTCCATTGGCCAGACCATCGTGAAGGCAGGAGCGCGCAAGGTCCGCAAGGTCTACCAGGGTCGCGTCCTCGCCGGCTTCGCGGGAGCGGCCGCCGACGCCTTCACCCTCTTCGCCAAGTTCGAGGCCAAGCTGGAGGAACATCGCGGCAACCTGCCCCGGGCGGCGGTGGAGCTGGCCAAGGACTGGCGGATGGATCGCGTGCTGCGCCGGCTGGAGGCGCTCCTCGCGGTGGCGGACCGCGAGGCGTCGTTCATCGTGTCCGGTACCGGCGACGTCATCGAGCCCGACGACGGACTCATCGGCATCGGCTCCGGCGGGCCTTACGCCCTCGCCGCCGCCCGCGCCCTCTGCCTCCACTCGAGCCTGACCGCCGAGCAGATCGCCGAGCAGGCCCTCCGCATCGCGGCCGGCATCTGCGTCTACACTAACGAGCACATCACCGTGGAGACGCTCCAGCCGTGAGCTTGACCCCGCCCCTCACGCCCGCGGAGATCGTGGCCGAGCTCGATCGCTACATCGTGGGCCAACACCTCGCCAAGAAGGCGGTGGCCATCGCGCTGCGCAATCGCTGGCGCCGTCAGAATCTGCCCCCTGAGCTTCGCGACGAGGTCGCGCCCAAGAACATCATCATGATCGGGCCCACCGGGGTGGGGAAGACGGAGATCGCGCGCCGCCTCGCCAAACTCGCTCAAGCGCCCTTTCTCAAGGTGGAAGCTTCCAAGTACACCGAGGTCGGCTACGTGGGCCGCGACGTGGAGTCCATGATTCGCGATCTGACCGAGCTGTCCGTGAACATGGTCAAGGCGGAGATGGCCTTGGCCGTTCGCGAGCGCGCCGAGCACCTCTCCGAGGAGCGCATCCTCGACCTTCTGCTGCCGCGCCGTCCCGGGGAGTCCTTCTCGAGCGATACCCTGGAAGAGGTGTCGCCCGAGGCCTCACGGGATGCCACGCGGGACAAGCTGCGCGCCCAGCTCCGCGCGGGCAAGCTCGACGAACGGCAGATCGAGCTCGACGTGCAGGCCCAGACCGGACCTCTGTTCGAGGTCTTCTCGGGGCAGGGGATGGAAGAGGTGGGCATCAACATCAAGGACATGCTCGCCAACCTCATGCCGAACAAGACGCGCCGGCGCCGGCTGAAGGTGGCCGAGGCCCGGCGGCTCCTCGCTCAGGAAGAGGCGCAGAAGCTCGTGGACGTGGACGAGGCGGTGAGCCAGGCCATCCGCCGCGCGGAGGACTCCGGGATCATCTTCCTGGACGAGCTCGACAAGGTGGCGGGACGCGAGGGCGTGCACGGCCCCGACGTCTCGCGCGAGGGCGTGCAGCGTGACCTCCTGCCCATCGTGGAAGGCTCGACGGTCACCACCAAATACGGCATGGTCCGCACCGATCACATTTTGTTCATCGCGGCGGGAGCCTTCCACGTCTCCAAACCCTCGGATCTCATCCCAGAGCTGCAGGGTCGCTTCCCCATCCGGGTGGAGCTCGAGCCCTTGACGCGGGAGGATTTTATCCGCATCCTGAGCGAGCCTCGGAACGCCCTCATCCGCCAGTACGTGGAGCTCCTGAAGACCGAGGGCGTCACCCTGGCCTTCGGGCAGGACGCCATGGAGGCGGTGGCGGACATCGCCTCCACCGTCAATCAGCGAGCGGAGAACATCGGGGCGCGGAGGCTCTACACGGTGATGGAGAAGCTGCTCGAGGAGGTGTCCTTCGGGGCGCCCGACCTGCGCGGGCAGACCATCACCATCGACGCCCATTATGTCCGCGACCACCTCGCTCCTGTCCTGAAGGACGAGGACCTGTCGCGGTACATCCTCTAGCTCGGGAGCGCGGGTGGACGCAGAGACCACGGCAATGGTGCAGCGGGCGGAAGTCCTTCTGGAGGCGTTGCCCTATATCCGAGCCTTCCAGGGCAAGACCCTCGTCATCAAATACGGGGGGGCGGCCATGGAACAGGCCGATCTCAAGGACCAGTTCGCCAAAGACGTGCTCCTCCTCAAGCTGGTCGGCATGCGTCCCGTCATCGTGCACGGGGGCGGGCCCCAGATCGGCGCCCTCATGAAGCGGCTGGGCAAGACGGCAGAGTTCGTGGGCGGCATGCGGGTGACCGACGCGGAGACCGTGGAGATCGTGGAGATGGTGCTCGTGGGCAAGATCAACAAGGAGATCGTGGGACTCATCAATCTCCACGGTGGTCGAGCAGTGGGACTCTCCGGCAAGGACGGCAGCCTGCTGCGGGCTCGCAAGCGCATGCACCGCCAGGCCGATGGCACCATGGCGGACATCGGCCTCGTAGGCGAGGTGGAGGCGGTGAATCCTGAGCCCATTCGCGTTCTCGAGGAGAACGGGTTCATTCCCGTGATCGCGCCAGTGGGGGTGGGGGCAGGTGGCGAGACCTACAACATCAACGCCGATCTGGTGGCAGGGGATGTGGCGGCCGCCCTCTTCGCGGAGAAGCTGATCCATCTCACCGACGTGCAGGGCATCAAGGGAGAGGACGGCACGCACGTTTCCACCCTGACCAAGCGTGAAGCAGAGCGGCTCATCAAGAGCAACGTGATCGACGGCGGGATGTTGCCCAAGGTCGAGTCGTCGCTGCGCGCGCTCTCGGGCGGCGCCCAGAAGGCGCACATCATCGACGGGCGGCGGCCGCACGCCATCCTGCTCGAGGTGCTCACCAAGGAAGGTATCGGCACGGAGATCGTTCTCTAGCGGCGGAGCGGACGAGGAGGAGACTCGTGGACACGAGGCGGATGTTCGAGCTGGCGGACAAGCACCTGATGGCTTTCACCAAGCGGCAGCCCGTGGCCCTCGTGCGCGGGGAGGGCTCTCGCGTGTGGGACTCCGACGGCAAGATGTACCTCGACTTCACGGGCGGTATCTCCGTCACCGCCCTCGGCCACAGCCATCCGAAAGTGGTGGGCACGCTGCGCGAGCAGGCGGCCACCCTCCTCCACGTGTCGAACATTTTCCACATTCCCCAACAGGCTCAGCTCGCTCAGCTCCTCTGCGAGCACTCCTTCGCCGACCGCGTATTCTTTGGCAACTCCGGGGCCGAGGCCAACGAGACGGCCATCAAGCTCGCGCGCAAGTGGGCCAAGGAGCACGGGGCGAGCGACCGCGGCGACATCATCAGCATGCGCGGCGGCTTTCACGGGCGCACCCTGGCCACCGTCACCGCCACCGCCCAGGAGAAGTACCACCACG
>Ga0306920_100002686_pt1 | contig 22488 bp, 18 predicted proteins | sample flu12Cox44000170_FD_204666 | JGI IMG/M metagenome (GOLD analysis project Ga0306920, IMG submission 204666) | Lab enrichment of tropical soil microbial communities from Luquillo Experimental Forest, Puerto Rico - flux4day.12C.oxic.44.000.170 (v2)... | ecosystem: Environmental > Terrestrial >...
GAGGTCTCATTCACAAGGACTTGAAGCCGGCAAATATCCTGGTTGAACCTGGCACGGGCAAGGCATGGCTCATGGGATTTGGCATTGCTTCGCATCTTCCAGCCGAACGCTCGTCTGCTAACATCGCTGAAGTTTGTGAAGGTACATTCGCCTATATGGCGCCGGAACAGACCGGTCGCATGAATCGCTCGACCGATTGCCGCAGTGACCTCTACTCCTTTGGCGTTACCCTTTATGAAATGCTCACGGGCGCACTCCCGTTCACCGCCTCGGATGCGATTGAGTGGGTTCACTGTCACGCGGCCAGAGAACCGATGCCTCCCAACGAGCGCAGCGAAGGAATCCCTGGACCGATCTCAGCAATCGTTATGAAGCTGCTGGCCAAAACCGCCGAGGAACGCTATCAGACGGCTGGAGGGGTTGAAGCCGACCTGAAGAAGTGCCTCTCGGACTGGGAGTCGCGCGGGTGCATCGATTCGTTCCTTCTTGGCGCGCATGACCCGTCGGAGCGGCTGCGGATCCCGGAGAGGCTGTACGGACGGGACCGAGAGGTCAAAGAGCTGCTCGACACGTTCGACCATGTTGTCGCGAGCGGCAGGCCCGAACTGGCGCTTGTAGCCGGCAATGCCGGCATTGGCAAGTCCTCGGTAGTCAAGGAGTTGCAGAAAGCGCTGATTCTCCCGCGCGGTGTATTCATCGCAGGGAAATTTGATCAGCAAAAGCGAGGCATCCCTTACGGCACATTGGGCCAGATGTTCCAGACTCTCGTCCATCAGATCCTGGGAAAGAGCGAGGAGGAGCTTAAGCATTGGCGAGACGCGATCCAGGAAGCCATTGAACCAAACGGGCAACTCATCGTAAACCTGATCCCCCAGCTTGAACTCGTCATCGGCCCTCAGCCGCTGGTCCCTGAGCTCCCCGCTCAGGAAACGAGGCGGCGGTTCCAGGCGGTTTTCGGACGGTTTCTCAGCGTATTCGCGCGAAAGGAACACCCTTTAATTCTTTTCCTTGATGACCTGCAATGGGTTGATACAGCAACTCCAAAAGTTCTCGAACAACTCGCGAGCCGGCCCGAAACTCAATACCTCCTGATCATCGGCGCCTACCGAGACAATGAAGTCAGCCCCTCCCATCCGCTTAGGCTGATGCTGAATTCAATCCGCCGAGCCGGAGTGACGGTAAACGAGATCGTTCTCAAGCCCCTCTCGCTCAGGGACATAAACTTGCTGATCTCTAACGCCCTCCATCGCGAGCAAGCACGCGCAAGTTCCCTAAGCCGCCTCGCGTACCAGAAAACCGCGGGCAACCCCTTCTTCGTCATCCAGTTCCTCACCGCTCTCGCAGAGGAAGGCCTCGTAGAGTTCGATCCGCAGGCGGCTACATGGAGGTGGGATCTGGCACAGATTCGCACACGAAAATTTACCGATAACGTGGTGGATCTAATGATCACCAAGGTCAGACGGTTGCCGGTCGCGACGCAGGTGGCCCTTAAGCAGCTCGCTTGTCTCGGTGACAACATGGGACGTGAAATACTGGCAATCGTCAACGGACGATCCGAGGAAAACATCCGCGCGACCATGTGGGAAGCTGTCCGAGCAGGACTCGTCCTGGAGGCTGCCGGCTCTTACAAATTCCTGCACGATCGCGTCCAGGAGGCGGTCTATTCTCTTATCCCCGAAAGCGAGCGGGCAGCGGTACACCTTAGGATTGGCAGATTGTTTGCGTCACGGACAGTTCCCGAAGAGATTGAGGAGAAGATCTTCGAGATCGTCAGTCAGCTTGACCGCGGTATGGTCTTGATCGATTCGTTGGAGGAACGTGAGCGGGTAGCCGAACTCAATCTCATTGCCGGTAAGCGGGCGAAGACTTCAACAGCCTATGCCTCCGCAATGACATATCTTGTCGCTGGACGCAAGTTGCTGACAGAGGAATGCTGGGAACGCCAGTACGCGCTTGCGTTCGCGCTCGAGTTCCAGCAAGCCGAGTGCGAGTTTTTGACCGGCGATTTCGCCGCGGCGGAAGAACGGCTTTTGGTGCTGTCGCGCCGCGCCGCGAACCTTGTTGACAATGCCGCCGTCACACGCCTGCAAACGGAACTTTACGCCAGGCTGGATCGCAGCGACCGCGCTGTCGAGGTAACCCTCGCATACCTCCGGCGCGTTGGCATCGATTGGTCCCTTCACCCGACGGAAGACGAGGTACGCCAGGAATATGAGCGCATCTGGCGACAGCTCGGTAGCCGACCGATCGAAATGCTCGTCGACTTGCCGCAAATGACTGATCCGGCTTCCCGAGCAACTCTAGACGTTCTCACCACGGTTGAGGAGTCTGCCTATTTCACCGACGAGAATCTGAGGTGCCTCGCCGTCGCTCGAATGGCGAACCTCAGCCTCGAGCATGGCAATAGTGACGGCTCATGTGTTGCTTATGTCCATCTTGGCTGGCTCCTGGCTCCGCGTTTCGGCGACCACCAAGGCGGATTTCGCTTCGCCAAGCTCGGTCTTGACCTTGTCGAGAAACGCGGGCTCGAGCGTTTCAGCGCCCGTGCGTGTCAGTGCTTCGGTTACTTTGTCAACCTCTGGTCAAAGCACTTGCGTGGCAGTCTTGGATTGTTGCGGCGCTCCTTTGCCATGGCGCAAGAGACCGGCGACCTCAGATATGCGGTTTATTCCTTGGACCGTCTGGTCACAATTCTTCTCGCAGTTGGAGATCCCCTTGACGACGTGCAGCGCGAGGCCGAGAAAGGACTCGAATTCGCGCGGAAGGCTAAGTTTAGCTTCGTCGTCGACATCATTACTGGACAGCTCAAGCTCATCCAGACTCTCCGGGGCCTGACACCGAGCTTCTGTTCGTTCAATGATGAGGGGTTCGATGAGGTCGGGTTCGAGCATTACCTCGAGGCCGACCCCCAATTGATTTTTGCCGCGCGCTGGTATTGGATTCGCAAGCTGCAAGCGCGCTTCTACGCAGGCGACTATGCGTCCGCCCTCGCGGCGGGAATGAAGGCCGAACTGCTGCTGGGAGGGTTGCCGGGGCTCTTTGAGTCAACCGAATTGCTTTACTACGCCGGACTAGCTCGAGCGGCACATTTTGATGCGGCATCCCTCGATGAGCGGGTGCAACATCTGGTTGCGTTAAGAGCGTACCACAAACAGCTGGATTCGTGGGCGGAAAACTGCCCGGAGAATTACGGTAACCGCGCGTCGTTGATCGGTGCCGAAATCGCCCGCATCGAGGGCCGTGACCTCGATGCGATGCGCTCCTACGACGAGGCCATTAAGTCGGCGTGCGAGAACGGGTTTGTACACAACGAAGGGGTTGCAAACGAGTTGGCGGCGCAATTTTATCTAAAACGCGGGTTCGACAAAATAGCTCATGTTTATCTCCGAGAGGCGCGTTCCTGCTATCTGCGCTGGGGAGCGCTGGGCAAGGTCAAGCAGCTCGATCAATGCTATCCACGCCAGGAGGCGCCGTCGTCTCAGGAGGCATCTACGACAAAGGATCGGCCGTTTGATCAGCTTGATCTGCTGACCGTGGTCAAAGCTTCGCAGGCTGTCTCAGGCGAGATCCTCCTTGGGAAATTGATCGAGACTCTCATGGTCATCGCGGTTGAGCACGCCGGTGCGGAGCGCGGTCTTCTGATCCTTCCACGAAAGGATGACTACCAGATCGAGGCGGAGGCCACGACAAGCCGTGAAAAAGTGCTGGTCGATCTCGAACAGGCCCCCGCTGCGGCATCAAAATTACCCATGTCGATCCTTAACTACGTAATCAGGACACGACAAAGCGTCATTCTGGATGATGCCCTAGTCCAAAACCCGTTCTCAGAAGATGAAAACTTGCTCTGGAAGCGTCCGAGGTCAATCTTGTGCGTCCCTCTCATAAAGCAGACGAAGCTTATGGGGGTGCTCTATCTCGAGAACCGCTTGGCGCCGCGTGTATTCACACCCAACCACCTTGCGACCTTGGAGCTATTGGCTTCGCAGGCCGCAATCTCCTTGGACCACGCCCGATTGTATTCTGAGCGTAAATGGGCGGAAGCGAACCTCGCGCAGCTCAATCGGACGCTGAGGACACTAAACCAATGCAACAAAGCGCTCGTCCACGCGACCGAGGAATACGAATTGCTGCAGTCGGTCTGCAGGATACTCGTTGAGGAGGGCGGTCTTCGGATGGCGTGGGTGGGCTACCGCGAATTCGACGAAAAGAAAACGGTTCGTCCGGTCGCCGCAGCCGGGTATGAAGAAGGGTTCCTGGAAGGGATCGACGTTACCTGGGCGGATGCCGAAAAGGGACGGGGGCCCACAGGTACAGCTATCCGGACCGGCGTTACCTGCTGGATCAGGGACAATGCAACTGAGCCAACCATGGCTCCCTGGCGAGCAAGGGCACTCGAGCGTGGCTACGCTTCATCGATTTCTCTCCCTCTACTCTATCAAGGCGAAGCATTTGGCGCGCTCTCTCTCTATGCCCCAGAGCCTGATGTGTTCAATCAGAGCACGGCCGAGCAGTACACGGACATGGCGAACAACCTGGCATTTGGGGTGATGGCTCTCCGTACGCGTAAGGAGCGGACACAGGCGGAAAATGAAATCCGCCAACTCAACGCTTCGCTCGAGAAGCGCGTTGCCGAGCGCACAATCGAGTTGGCTCGGTCCGAAGAAAAGTTTCGCGCGCTGTTTGAAGGCACGAGTCAGGCGGTTGTTTTACATGACGAAAATGGAATTTTGGAAGCTAATCCAAGCTGGTTACGGCTTCTCGGCTATTTCAGCCTGGCCGATGTCATCGGCAAACACGCCGTCGAACTCTCCGCACCGATTCAACCCGGCGGCGAGAGGGCAGAGATACTCGCGACCAGGCACATCGCCAATGCATTAGCCAGCGGCAGCGAGCGATTCGAATGGACGGTCCTGCGCCGCGACGGTAGCGCCCTACCGATGGAAATTTTTCTCACACGCATTCAATTCGGCGACCGGCAGCTCATTCAAGCAGTGTGCAATGACATCACGGTAAGGAAGCAGGCTGAGAGCGAGTTGCTTCAGACTCTGGCGCGAGAGAAGGAGTTGGGACAATTGCGGAGCAACTTCGTGTCAATGGTGTCACATGAATTTCGCACACCGTTGGGCATCATCCAGTCATCGGCGGAAATCCTGGAGGACTATTTCGACCGATTGGAGCCATCGGAGCGAGCAGAGCATCTTCAATCCATTCGCAAAAGCACGCGCCGGATGGCCGGGACAATGGAAGAAGTGCTTTTGCTGGGAAGCTTCGATGCGGGCAGGATGGAATTCGGGCCGGCGGCGCTGGAGCTGCGGACTTTCGTGCAAACCCTTGTAGCTGAGGTCCTGTCGGCCACTGGGCAGAGATGTCCCATCGAACTTACGCTTTTGGAAATGCCCACACAGATTGAGGGTGACGAGCGTTTGTTACGGCACATATTCACGAATCTGTTAACGAATGCCGTGAAGTACTCAGGCACCGGACGGGCGGTGCGGTTCGAAATTGCGCGTGCCGGGGCCGAGATGGTTTGCACGGTTCGCGATCAGGGGATCGGCATTCCTGAGGCCGACCGAGAGTGGCTTTTCAACGCCTTTCATCGGGGCCACAACGTCGCTGGCCGCCCTGGCACTGGCCTCGGCCTAGTGATCGTTAAGCGCTGCGTCGACTTGCACCGCGGCAAGATCCTCGTGGAGAGCAAAATCGGCAAAGGCACCACAATTACTGTGAGGTTGCCAATGCGAAATAATGAATGATGGCTCACGACGTTCCAAAAATTGATTGGCGCGAGCACGGCGTGAAGATTATTCGCGCTGATCAACTCGATCCCAACACTCCACAGACGCCGGGTATGGATCGGGCCGCTGCCATCACACACGTACGCACGGGTGCAAATAAGCTATGGGCGGGCACGGTCACCATTCACGCGAACGCGAAGACCGGTGCTCATCATCATGGAGAGTTGGAAAGCGTGATTTATGTGGTCGGCGGGCACGCGCGCATGCGGTGGGGCGAGCGCCTTGAGTATTTCGCCGATGCCGGTCCTGGCGATTTTATATATGTCCCGCCGTTTGTGCCGCACCAGGAGATCAACGCCAGTCGTGACGAACCGCTGAGCTGCATGATCGTGCGGAGCGGCCAGGAACCGGTGGTGGTTAATTTGGAAATCGCACCAGCCGAGCCACCCGAGGAAGTTTATTGGGTTGACGATATTCACTCGTCGCCGTGATGAGCTTTCGTGCTGGAGCCGTCGTGACGGCGCCACCGCAGGAAGCGACGCCACCCGATCATTCTTCCTCGCTCAGAGCGACCCCTCTGTCCTTCTCTCGTGCCAGATATTCCTCCACGCGCAGCAGATTGCCCTCGCCAGCACGCTGAACAACCCGCAGCAACTGTCCCATCGAGGCGACCTCCTCCAACTGTTCCTTAACGAACCACTGAAGGAAATTGTCGGCCGTGTAATCGGACTCAGCCTTTGCCATGGAAAGAAGCGCATTGATCTGAGTGGTGACCTGCTCTTCCTGTTCGAGGGAAAGCTTTACCGCGTCTTCCGCGACTTCGAAGTGCGCCTGTGGCGCGGACACAGCGGGAATCTTCACGCGGGCACCGGTATCGAGGACGAACTGGATGAAACGCAGTGCGTGCGCCTTTTCCTCCTCGGCCTGTTTGTAAAAGTGGGCGGATAGCTCGGGTAGCGCTTCCGCACCAAAATGAGCAGCAATGGCGTAATACTGGAGCATCGCGCTGAACTCATTGCCTATCTGTTCGTTGATCGCAGCGACAATCTTTTGTTTGACAACCATAAAAAAAGTCTCTCCCCGACGATAGGCAATTGCAATGGGCTTTGTTCAATTCCTCGAAGAGCGCCTGACCTATAGCGCCGATCGACGCGTAGAACGCGCGCTCCAGATTTTTCTAAACGCGTCTAAAGTTGGCCGGATAAAAACCGATTCTTCCTAATCCCAAGGGTGATTGAAATGATTTGTAACCGAATTTTCTCCTAAGCTGTGAGCGAAACTCCAATTCACAATCTGCTTACCGTAAAAGAGACGGCTCAGTATCTGCGAATCCCTTCCCCGACTGTCTACTATCTCGTACGACGCGGAAAGATTCCGGCGATTCAAATCGGGGGCCGCTGGCGGATCAAGAAATCTACTCTGGATCGCGACATTCTGCGCCAAGACAAGCAAGGCCAGCCAACGGTCTTAGTGATCGACGACGATCCGGGCGTGCAGGATCTCTTTCGAACATTTCTGAGGAAAATCGGTTTCAGTCGAGTGGTGGTCGGTACGGCTAAAGAGGCGATTAAAAGCCTCCGGAAGCAGAAATTCGATCTCATGTTTTTGGACTTGCAATTGCCTGACGCTACCGGTGATCAGGTTTTTAGAACAGCCAAGCAGATTGATCCAGACCTCAAAGTTATCGTGATCACAGGTTATCCGGACAGTGAGACCCTCGATCGGATTCTGCAAGTCAGTCCGGTCACGGTTCTGAAGAAGCCACTGAAGATTGAGCAACTCAGTCAGACGATGAAGATTCTCGAGCACAAATTGCCCAAGCTGGAGAGCTGAGCAACAAAGTTCGAAGCCTCCGGTGCTGGTGGGGTTGCAACGACATTGACTTGGAGGGCTGCGGTCCCACGCAGCCGCGGAACCCGATAATAAAGTCCCAACATTAGACGCAGCCCTTGTCGCGGCAAAACCGATGATTGAAGAGCGACTCCCAAATTCGGTGAGCGCTGAACGAATTCGGGCAGTTTGCAACGCCAAGGATAGCAAACTGCAACCTTTCTCGTGTTCCCAAGCTCGAGTCCCGGTCTCAACTCGCAACGCTCCAGGGCTCGCCACGGAGAAAGCGTTTTTATTCCCTGGGCCGAATAGGCATGGATCTCGCTTTGTCAAAGGATCAAGGAGGTTGATAATCATGAAAAAAAGTCTTCTCCTGGTTCTGTTAGCGCTCGGGCTTGTCGCTTTCGTGCCTCAAAAAGCGAAGGCTGGCGGTTACTATAGTATATCGGTCGGACCCGCTTATTACGACCCATATCCGGTATACTACGGGGGCTCCTATCCGCACTACTATCGTCATTACTACTACTACGATAATCCGTACGGCTACGGATACTGGCGCCACCACCGTCATTGGCACCACTGGCACGACGATGACTAAGCCGAAGCGCTTGTGAGCGCAAGACGCACGGAAGACCTGCCGATCAGCCGGCGGGTCTTTTTGCTTTCTAATCTCCGGCTGGGTCTATCGCAGCTGCCTTCAGACCATCGGCCGGAATTTTCCGACGATATCGCAAAGGCGTTCGGTGATCTGACCGAGCGAACAATGCTCTATCGTGTTGATCAATTCCTCAAAAACGTTCCCGCCGTTCTCCACGACTTCGGCTAATTGATCGAGGCAACGCTCAGATTCACCGCCATGGCGCCGCTCAAAGTCACTTAATCGTTCGCGTTGCAATTGTTTTTTCTCGCGCGGGGTTCGGATCATGTGCACTTCCGGCCAGGAATCACTCGGAGAGGAGTACCGGTTGAGCCCTATCACAGGTCGAATGCCCCCATAAATCTGTCGCTCCAGGAGATGACCTGAAGCCTGAATCTGACTTCGCTGATAGCGGCGCTCAACCGCGGCGACAACTCCGCCCTGTCGATCGATCTGACGAAATTCTTCAAGGATAGCGTCTTCCACCGCGTTGCCGACAATCTTCATTCCAGGCGACCCTGAAAGGGTATTCATCATGTGTTTAAACAATCCACTTTCTTCGAGAACGATCGATTGGGCATGCGCTGCGTATCTCGCGTATTCCTCACTCGGAGTGGTGAATGGTTCGTCAGCGGAATTGCTGTGGCATGAATTCGTCGCATTCATGCACGCCAACATCAATTCTGCTGTTGTTCGTGTAAGGTTATTTCTCCAATCGGCAGCAATCAGCGAACGACCACTTGTTTGCGTATGAAGCTTGAAAAGCTGGGCCCGTCTCTCCGCACCAAATACGTCCCGCATTCCAATTGCCCAGATTTTTCTGCAGATCCGGGCCAAAGCCACGTATTCAACGTCCAAACCGCAATCCAGGAAAAAGGAGAGCCTGGGACCAAAGACATTCACATTCATTCCGCGATTGCGGAAATACTCCACGTAGGCAAAACCATTTGAGAGGGTGTACGCTCCCTGCTGAACCGGGGTCGCACCAGCTTCTGCTATGTGATATCCGCTGATCGATATCGGGTACCAGCGCGGCATCTTCTTCGAACACAAATCGACCATATCGGCCAGGAATCGAAGGGACGCTTCGATAGGGAAAATCAATTCGTTCTGTGCCTGGATTTCCTTTAAGACATCGGCCTGAATTGTTCCGCGCAGCTGCGCCATGACCTCAGGGCCAAAGCGGCGTTTTGCGGCACCTATGAACATTGCGAGAAGAATCGGAGCGGGACCGGAGATGGTCATTGAGACCGAAACATTTGGCTGGTCGAGATCAAACCCGGCATACAAACGCTCCATGTCTTCGACCGTGTCGATCGACACGCCCCCCTCCCCTATTTTCCCAAAGACGCCGTCCGCCCCCGAACCGACCCCATACAGCGTGGGACCATCGAATGCCGTACTGAGCCGCTTGTTGCGCTGGTTTCGCGATAGATAATGAAACCGCTCGTTTGTCTCTTCCGGCAGTCCCAAACCGGCAAAAAGGCGCGTCGGCTCCTCGGGGATAAAATCCGATTCATTTGGCTGGCTACCGTCATCGGCAGTGAGGACAGGCTCCAGGTACTGCTCGGGGTAAGCCGCCGTTACAAAGGGAAATTCACCAGGCAGACCCTCTTCGTGAAGAAACCGAGTTATTTCACCGGGTTCATCAAATTCGGGCAATGCAAGGCGTGGCAGTCGCAGGCCTGTCGGAGTTAGGGTCGTTCCAATTCGCTCCCTCGCCTCGCGCCATTTTTTGAGAATATTCTCGCCGATTCGCGAATCGTCGCGAGCGTTTCGGATCTGCGATGACACGAACTTTCGGTAGCCTTCGACCGCACTGACGATTTGCCCAAGTGAATTCATGACTCAACAAAGAGAACATGGAAAAGTTGATCGACTCCCAGATCACGATGTTTATTCGCCTGGGTCAGGATCAAGGTCTGCTTTTTCTTGTTTCCGCGAATCCTGGCTTCAATTTCAGCAAAGGCAGTTCGTACTCCCTGCAGATCGGATTTGTTAACAGCGATAATGTCGGCAACATCGAGCATCGCTATCTTCTGAAGCTGCAAGCGGCCGCCGTAATCTGGCGGCAGAACGAGGACCACCCGGTCCGCCAGCGATTTCTGTATGCCGAACGGGACCGACTCCTGCCCGGTGCCGACCGTTTCGACCAGGATAAACTCAAAGAGGCCGGACCTGATCAAGGATTGAAGTGCGCGCTCGGTTGAAGAGCTAAGACCGCCCGGCGTTCCACGTGTCGCCATGCTTCGCATGAAAACACGATCGCTCTGGGAATAGATCATCGTTGCTCGATCCCCGAGAAGCGCCCCGGAACTAACGATGCTGGGATCATGGGAAAGGATTGCCAATCGCTTCTTCGCCGGCTGCGAGCGAAGAAATCTTAAGACGAGTTCATCGATCAGGGTCGTTTTTCCGGCACCTCCCGGGCCAGTAAATCCGATAACTCTTGGACCCTTGCCGGCTCCCGCGGCAAGAGGGCGCTCAATGCCGTTTTCGATGAGCGTCAAGTCCCTCGCAAGAATCGAGTCAACCGCTGCGGAGTCGGCTTGGCAGGCGGCCTGCGAAACTTTGCAGAATTCAGATTGGACGTACCCGGCAATCTTTTCGAGCGGAGTTCCCGCAAAGAAAATCCGGCTAACCCCGCGTTTGTACATGATCTCTGCATCTTCGTGTGTAATCGTCCCGCCGCCACCCCCAAAAACGCTGACGCGGGGCTGCAGCCGTGCGGCTTCCAGGCGATCGACAACTTCACCGAAAAATTCCACATGACCGCCGTTGTAACTGGAGACTCCCACCGCAATCACATCTTCCTGGATCGCCGTACGCACAATGTCCTTCGCCGAACGGTTATATCCAAGATAAATGACTTCAACGCCGAGGCGGACAAGTTCGAGATTGATCGTGTTGATCGCGCTATCGTGCCCGTCACAAATGGGGACAGCCGTCAGGATTCGGATCGGAGACATAACCCCTAATCCTCGGTAACCCCGCCAGAGGGATGTTTCCTATCTCCTGCCGCTGCCGGGAAATGGTCTGCCAGCAAAGAGCCCACCTTCTCTATACCGTGCACGAGGGCATCCGTGAAGTCTCCGTGTTGAAGGCGAGGCCGCATCGCTTCGACCACTTCGTTCCAGAAGTCCTCTCCGCATTTTGCGTGAACGCCGATGTCGCCAACGACCGCAAAGCTATGTGAGCGCGGAGCGACAAAAATCAATACGTCGTTCCGCAATGCGGTGCGATCCATCTTGAATTTCTTGAAACAACGCGTGGCTTCCGCAAGCGCGTCAGCAACGTTCTTGTGGCTGACGAACACGAATATCTCGCCGGTCGTGCGCTTTTCGGCTTTCGCGATCGCGGAGAGAATCTTGTCGCGATCGACAGCATTTAGAAAATGGCGTGTCCTCATGGATCTCTCCTCACCATCCGCCACTCGCGCCACCGCCTCCACTGTCGCCTCCGCCGCCGGAAAAACCGCCGCCATCTCCGCCACCGCCGCCTCCGGAAAAACCGCCTCCTCCACCACCAAACCCGCTACCGCCAATCCACCAACCGCCTCCGGACCCCCGAGGCCTGGAGGTATACATCGTTCCTCGGCGGGCCGCCCTTATCCACGCAATACCTATTATTGCGAAGACCACAAGGAAGATAACCAGATCCAAAAAACTCTCCTGATCATGCCGGGACCGGGTCCGAACGTCCGCCACCGTTCGACCATTACCGGTATACTCGCCACGAGTTGCAGCAATCATCGCGTTGACCCCTGCAGTCAGGCCGCCATCAAAATCCCCCGCTCGAAAGCGAGGTGCGATTTGATCGGAAATAATGCGCTTACAGATAGCATCGGGCAAAGCGCCCTCCAGACCGTAGCCGGTCTGTATTCGCAGCTTTTTGTCCTTTACAAACATGAACAAGATTGCGCCGTTGTTGCGATCCCGCTGTCCCGGCTTCCATGCCCTGAACGCATCCTGCGTAAAGTCTTCAAGCGCCGTGTCCGCCGGCAGACTGGGGTAGATAACGACGAGAATCTGATTCGAGGTCTGGCGCTCAAAGTTGGCAAGCTGCTGATTCAGCCTCTGGGCGGTTTCCGAACGCACCAGATTGGCGAAATCGTTGAAATACCGCGCCGGTTTTGGCGGAATTTCGGTCGCCGTCGACCAAAGCGCCAAAAATACAAAAACGATCGCGAACACGGCGCTTGCGGGGAGGTATCGCACAACCCACCTCCGGCCGCCCACTATTCGGCAATCGGATGGTGGAACGGTTTCGGACGAATGCACAACCAAATCTATGCTCACATGGACCTAAGTGCCAGCGCCGTACCCTATTTTGGGCTGGGGCTGAACGAGGGAAAGTTCACACTCGGCGCGGACTCAGTCCCCGCTGCACCCTGAAAATAGGGTTTTCCCTGGAAGCCAAACCACCCGGCATAGATCACTGTCGGGAAAGTGCGAACCTGGGCGTTGTAGCGTTGGGCGCTGTTATTGAAGTCGCGTCGCGCCACCGCGATCCGATTCTCTGTTCCTTCTATCTGCGCCTGCAGATCGCGGAAATTATTATTCGCCCTCAGCTGCGGGTAATTCTCACTGACGGCAAGCAATCGGCCGAGAGTTCCAGTTAATGCATTCTGAGCCTGTTCAAATTGCCGGAGCTGCTCAGGGTCGGTAGGAGCCTTGGAAGGATCGATTGTCACCTTTGTGGCATTTGCCCGAGCATTCACGACGTCGGTCAGGGTCGATTTCTCAAAATTTGCGGCTCCTTCGACAGTTCGCACCAAGTTCGGTATGAGATCGGCGCGACGTTGATACTGCGTCTGGACCTGCGCCCACGAGGCGTCGACCGACGTCGACGATTGGACCAGACTATTGTAGCCGCCGGCTATCGCTCCCCCGAACATCAGGAGGATAACAATAATGACGCCCAAGCATCCCAAACCTAAAACAAAGGCTCTGTTCATGATTCAAAAGATTACTCAACTCACAGGTCAGCGAAACGCGCTCGGCTATAGCCACAACCGTTCCCAGTCTCGAAACCCGCGAATCGTTGCCAAAACCGGGCATTTACGCAAACCAAAACTCATCAATTGACGGTCCCGAAAAGCCCGGCTACTATTTAGCCCTCGTACGAAGAAGCAGTTTTTGGAATTAGAGGACCTTTATGCCCGAAGTCATTGTGAGAAAAGGCGAGCCGATCGACAGAGCTCTGAAGCGCTTGAAGAACAAGCTGGACGCCGAAGGAATTATGGAAGAAGTGCGTCGGTTGCGCGCCTTTGAAACGCCCTCTCAGAAGGTACGCCGCAAGGCAAAACTAGCCGCCAAACGGGGTAAACTGAAGTTCCGCTTTAATCCTTAAGCTCTTTCAAATCAGCAGCTTGCAAAGCTCTGCCTCATGGCAGAGTTTTTTTTTGCAGTCTAGAGGGCACCGGTCCCGAAACTGTCTCACAACATCGCGCGGCGGTGGTTTTGTCGTGGTTCGGCAATGATCTGGAGGGGCGTCGCTTGCGGCGCCCTCGTTATCAAGGCGAAGATCGTTCTTTGTTAGGCGTTGGCGAGGCGCTCCGGGAGGCGCAAGCGCCTCCCCCTGGAGTTTGGACGTTTGTAGGGGGGCCAATCCGAGGGGAACTATGTTCTGCTCTCGCGGCAGCCCTCCAAGTCCATAACGGCTTAGGCTTCAAGGCTTGAAAAACTTAAGGATCGCTGCGACGAGGCCATCCATATCGAAACGAGATGCTTCGACATCAACGCTCAATCCGTTCTTGCGCATCGTTTCAGAAGTGATCGGTCCAATACTCGCCGTTTTCGCGTTTTCGGGCCACGGAAGCTTCAAAGCCAGAAAATTTTCTACCGTTGAAGAACTCGTGAAAGTCACTAAATCCGCTCCTTCACTCCTGAATCTTTGGATGGCACCGGTCACATCATTTGTTTCCGGGACGGTTCGGTAAGCAATTGCCTCGTCAACAATAGCGCCCAGCTCCGCAAGACGCTTGGGCAAGACATCGCGAGCCCCTTCCGCTCGTGCCAACAGGAATTTCAGATTTTCGACGCTCCCAAACTCTCTGAGGGCGGAAATAATCCCCTCGGCCACAAATTCCTTGGGCTTGAGATCAACGGAAAGATGGAATTCCCTGATTCGTTGCGCCGTGGCCGGTCCGATGGCAGCAATCTTCACGTTCCCGATCGATCGCGCATCGTCGTAGAGCTTATAAAACATCTCGAAAAACGCATCGACACCGTTCGGACTCGTAAAGACGAGCCAATCGTACTGATAGGCATCGCGGACCAGTTCTGCAAATTCCCGGAGATCGACTGGTGGCTCAACTCGAATCGTCGGAAGCTCGTAAACGTCTGCACCAAGCGCCCGAAGTTTAGCGCTCAAAGAGCCGGCCTGCCTCCGACTTCTAGTGACCACGATCCGCTTACCGAACAAAGGTCGTTCTTCAAACCAACTGAGCGTGGCACGCAAATCGACAACGGAACCAAAAACCGCTACCGCAGGGGGTTGAAACCCGTCGGCCGCCGCGACAATCGAACCGAGCTCCCCGGTGACAGTTTCCTGCCGTCCCGTCGTACCCCAACGGATCAGAGCGACCGGCATATGGATATCGGCTCCGTTCCGCAGGAGTTCGGAAACGATCGCATCCAGTCGTTCCATTCCCATGAGCATCACCCAGGTCCCTCTGAGATCGACGAGCGCTTTGAAATTGATCGCGCTGGTTTCTTTGGTCGGGTCCTCATGGCCGGTAAATACGGTAAAAACAGAAGTTGCATTGCGATGGGTCAATGGGATTCCGGCGTAGGCAGGAACTGCGACCGCTGAAGTCACTCCCGGAATGATCTCGAAGGTAAGATCCGCGGCAGCGAGGGCTTCCGCTTCTTCACCCCCTCTGCCGAAGACAAACGGATCACCGCCTTTCAGACGCACGACTCGTTTTCCCTCCCTGGCCTTATTGACCAGCAACCGGGTAATTTCCTCCTGTTGCAAGGTGTGCTGACCCGCCCTTTTTCCCACGCAGATGATTTCGGCGTCTGGCGGCGCCCATTTCAGAATTTCGGGATTGCACAGGTAGTCATACACAATCACCTGACCTCGCTCCACGACCTCTTTGGCGCGCAACGTGAGCAGCCCGATGTCGCCGGGACCTGCACCAACCAGACTGCAACAGCCTTTATTTTCCTTGCTCATAGATTTTGTTGAGGAGAGCCGTGGCAGCTTCCCTGGGCTCCGCGAAAACCCCCGAAACAGAACCCCGGATCGGGCTAATCTGGTCGCGAAAAAGAATAGCTTCCATTGAAAATTCCCGGCCGTCAATCCGGGTCCGCACCCCAAGCGGCAACTGGCAGCCTCCGCCCAGCAACCTTAGCAATTCGCGCTCGGCTTGAATACAAAACCACGTTTTCGCGTCATTCATGTGAACGAGCAATTCTTTCAATTGCGTGTCGTCTGACCTCACCTGCAGACCGATTGCTCCCTGACCAACCGCTGGTAACAGCTCCACAAGATTCGATACAAAAAGCCGCAAGGGCTCAATCCGCCCCTGGTCCAAACTGTATCCGAGGCGTTCCAGACCTGCCTTCGCCAGCACGATGGCGTTCCAGGATTTTTCTTCAACAAGCTTCGCGATCCGGGTGGGCACATTGCCGCGGATATCCACTACCTGCAGATCGGGCCGGACAAACAAGATTTGTCTCGAGCGTCGCTGGCTGCTGGTTGCCACTATTCCGTGCCGGGGGACTTGTACCAGAGATTTCGCAGATTTAGAAATTAAGACGTCACCGGGATCATGTCTCGGTAAAGTCGCTGCTAACTCAAGCCCTGTCGGCAGCGTTGTTGGCAAGTCTTTCAGCGAGTGAACCGCCACATCGATCTCTCTCCGCAAGAGGGCTTCTTCCAGTTCCTTTGTAAACAATCCTTGATCAATTTTCGGGCCGGGCCGGCTTAGCCTGATATCCAGCCGCTGATCCCCAGTGGTTTTGATGATTTCTACCATCACCCTGGGTTTCTCTGGAAGCCGCTCGAGGGCCTGCTTCGCGAGCTCAGTTTGCGCAAGCGCCAAGCAACTGCCGCGGGTGCCGAGAACTATTGTCATTACGCCTATTACCCACGCGGACACTCAATCGCCGCTGGGGAAATCGTCCTCTCTCCAGCTCGATTCAACCAGTTTTCGAAATCCCGGACATGTTTCTCGATCAGACTCTCACACGTATCCGCTTCTTTTTTTCGCTCATCGAGTTTCTGCTCAGCTATCATCTGCAACGAATCCAGATCATAAACGAAGACTCCATCGAGATGATGAACTGCGGGCTCCACGTCGCGCGGGATCGCAAGATCAATGACGAAAAGGGGACGATCCCGACGTGTTCGCAAAACCGGTTCAAGCTTCTCTTTCGTCACGATCGCGTGCGGCGCGGAGGTGGAAGTAACGAGGATATCGAGATCGTGAAACTCGCCTTCCCAGTCGTCGAACCGGAGAGCACGACCGCCCATGGCCTCGGCGAGAGCTACTGCACGGCCATACGACCGATTGGAAACAAAAATTTGCCGGGCACCGCGAGAATGAAAGCTTCGGGCGGTTTTCTCGCTTGTATCGCCTGCCCCCAGGATCATGATCTTGCAGCCGGCTAACTCGCCAAAGATCTGGTGCGCGAGGTCGACGGCAACAGAACCCACAGATATGCTTCCCCGCGTGATTGCCGTTGCCGATCGGACGTGCTTTCCGACGTGGAACGCTCTCTGGAAAAGCCTGTTCAGGATTTTTCCTGTGGTTCCAAACTCCGCCGCGGTCTCGTAGGCACGTTTGACCTGCCCGAATATCTCGGTTTCACCAATCACCATTGACTCCAGACCGGATGCCACACGAAACAGATGCCTAACGGTTGGGATTGAAGGCAACCGGAAGAGATGCTCAAAATCGCCCATCCCGGGAACTCCATAGAAAGCCTGAACGAACGGTTTGACATCAAGCTCGCTATTGTGGCTGACAAGGTAAAACTCCGTTCGGTTACAGGTCGAAAGTAGCACGCTCTCGTCGATGCTTGACATTTGCGCCAAACGGTTCAGCGAGTCCCGCAACGCGGAATCGGGTATGGCAAAACGCTCGCGAACTTCGACATTCGCCGTCTGATGACTGATGCCGAAACAGGAGATGTTCATTTAGAGGGAGGGTCGCTCCGAAATAAATCGAATGCCCCAAAATGTCCCCAATAACAAGCTAAAGGCGACGATCGACAGTGTTGCAATCCATTTTGCGGCCATCGCATGGCGGATGCGGGCAATCAAAATGCCTCCGTAGACGCACCAGACCAGAATCGACCAAACCGCTTGGACCCAGTTAATCCGACTTCCGATCAAAAATCCGGTGCCAAGACCGATCGTGAAGAGTCCAAAACCCAGCCACAAGAGCCGGGAATTTGCGATCGACAATGTGGTAATCGGGGGAAGCCGGAAAAAAATGGAGCCAGGATGCCGGGTCTTCAACTGACGTTCCTGGAACAAATACATAGCGCCAGCAATGCAGGCTAAGGCAAACGCTCCACAGGCCACCATCGAAAACGAGGTGTGCGCTTCAAGCCAAGGGTTAACCTTTATCCTCGCACCCATCGAGCCTGACGGAGGTTGGAAAATCGCAATGATCAAAAGCGCAGAAGCCACCGGGGCAGTAAATGCACCCATTAATGATAGTCGATAGGCCGGACCAATAACCAAATAGATCAAGACCATCGACCAAGCCATAAAGACAATCACTTCGAACCGATTTGTGATCGGGCAGCGACCAATTTCCTGACCGCGAACGACCAGATAAATCGTCTCGAAAAGGAACCCGGCGCAAATAGAAAAAAATGTGATGCGCGGTGTAAGAAATTTCCCGGTAGCCAGCGAATAGACCGAATAGCCGAATCCAAAAAGAAAGGCCAGCAAAGCAAAATCAACCCAAACGCGGTCCGACCAGCTCATAAATTGAACAAAACGGAACCTCTGTGATCGCTTGTTGACGTCAACTGAATTATGCAAGCCCGGAAATTTCATCCCGCCGACGCGGGATGAAATTTCCAGACCTTTTTTTCGTTGATGTTCGGCGTCGTTCGTTCAGGCTCGTTCTTTAATGAGTCCAGTCGAACTTGAACAGCTTCACTCCGCTATCCGAGATATCCCGGATTTTCCGAAACCGGGGATCATTTTCAAAGATATTACCCCCATTCTGGGGGATGGAAAATTGTTTCGCGGCGTGATAGATCACTTGGCGGGAGTGGCGGAAGAAGTGCATCCCACGAAGGTAGTTGGAATTGATGCGCGGGGCTTCCTGTTCGGAGCCGCAGTAGCATACAAGCTGGGCGTCGGCTGTGTTCCGATTCGCAAAAAAGGCAAGCTTCCATATAAGACGATCGGATCCTCCTACCAGTTGGAGTACGGAGATGCGGAAGTGGAAATGCATGTGGACGCAATCAACCCAGGCGAACATGTTGTGTTGATTGACGATCTCCTGGCAACCGGAGGAACGTCCGGTGCGGCGGTTAATCTGGTTCAAAAGATAGGTGGGATTGTCGGAGCCGCGCTCTTTGTCATCGAACTGGCGTTTCTCAATGGGCGGGAGAAACTCCCTCCGGGCGTTCCAGTACAGTCTTTGGTAAGGTTTTGAGGAATGCTCCGCTTCATCGCCAAAAGAGGGATCGCCTTGGTAATCATCCTCTTTTGTGTCGTCACGCTCACTTTTTTTCTGATCCATCTGATGCCTGGGGGCCCTTTTGATCGGGAGCGAAAACTGCCGGCAAACATTGAGAAACAGCTTCTGGTCAAATACAAGCTGGACGGGCCTTTGCTGGAACAATATTTCAACTACCTCGGAGATCTTCTTCATGGCGACCTGAGGTTGTCGACGAAGTATCGGAATCGTTCGGTCAACGAAATTCTTGGGGAGAGCCTGCCGGTTTCCGGGATCTTGGGTGGAATCGCTTTTTGCATCGCCAGCGGAGGTGGGATCTTTCTTGGGGCGATGGCGGCCGCGAGGCAACATACCTGGATCGATCGCACTGCAATGCTGGCTGCGCTTTTAGCTATTTCACTTCCATCGTTTGTCATCGGTCCGTTGCTGGTTTTGATTTTTGCGATCAATCTTCAGATTCTTCCGGTCGGCGGCTGGGGAAGCTTGAAGGGCCTGATTCTACCTTCCGTCACGCTAGCAGCTCCATACACGGCCTACATCGCTCGTCTCACCCGCGCCAGCATGCTCGAGGTATTGACGCAGGATTACATCCGAACGGCGCGGGCAAAGGGCCTCAGCGAAGATAGAGTCATTTACAAGCACGCTTTACGGGTGGCAATTTTGCCGGTCGTATCATTCCTGGGTCCTCTCGCAGCGAATCTGCTCACTGGATCGATCGTGGTAGAGAGCATTTTCAGCATCCCGGGGGCGGGCGGATTTTTTGTCAATTCGGTGCTTAATCGGGACGGCTTTTTGCTGGCCGGAGTTGTCATCGTCTATTGTGCCCTACTCGTTCTATTCAATTTGGCGGTCGACATTTTGTACGGGTTTCTCGATCGCCGGATAAGCCTTTATGACTGAACCGCGATCGCCCTGGCTGAAACTTCGTAAAAATCCAGCGGCCGTCGTTTCGGCGATAGTACTCGCATGCATGGCTCTGGCAGCGATTTTGGGACCTATGCTGGCACCTGACGGGGCGGGTGAAGTCACCAGAAACAGTTTCCTGCCTCCTTCAAGCCAACATCTGTTTGGTACGGACCTCAACGGGCGGGACCTCCTTTATCGAGTATTGCTCGGAGCAAGAATCTCCCTTCTGGTTGGCGTCATAGGCGCCTCAATAAGTTTCGTCGTCGGGATCATCTACGGCATGATTGCGGGTTATCTTGGAGGTCGGGTTGACTCTGTTATGATGCGTCTCGTAGACGTGCTGTATTCAATACCGCGTCTGATTTTTCTTCTCGTGCTGATCAGCGCTCTGGATCCGTTGCTGCGTCGGCAAATGGAGATGCAAGGCTTGCAGGAATTCGTCGGCTACTCGAAGATCATTTTGCTTATCGTTTCGCTTGGATTCACCGAATGGCTGACCATGGCAAGGATCATTCGCGGCCAAGTGTTGAGTTTGAAATCGCAGCAATTTGTCCTCGCTGCCCGCAGCATTGGCCAAAACCACACGAACATAATTCTCAGGCACCTGCTTCCCAACCTGGTTGGGGTGGCGCTCGTCTACCTTACTTTGACAGTACCGGCCGTCGTTCTGGACGAGTCATTTCTCAGTTTTCTCGGCACCGGTATACAGGCGCCCTTGGCAAGCTGGGGGCTCTTGTTAAGCGACGCGGCGCAGGTGATCAACCCGGTCAAAGGCTATTGGTGGCTTCTGGTTTTTCCTGCAATCGCCATGTCTCTGACGCTCGTTGCTCTCAATTTTTTGGGAGACGGATTGCGTGACGCGTTCGATCCACGGCAACGCAAGTAAACGAAGCGTTTCCCTTGGGCTTCATGAGGGATGCTTTGGAGGGCGTCGGTCCCGAGACTGTCTCGCAACATCGCCGGCGGCACTGGAGGGGCGTCGCTCCCTGCGCCCTGCAGTTTGGACATTTGGAAGACCGAGATCGTGCTCCGTAGGAGCAAAATCTTTATAGTTATCGGTATCCAAATCGCGCTAAGCTCCGTCGGAGCGGCATATTATGGCCAACACCTACACACAGATTTACATCCCTATCGTTTTCGCGGTGCAGGGGCGGCAGAATCTGATTCGGCGCGAGCGCAACGATGAACTGCAAAAGTAGATGACCGGGATCATCTCTGGACAGGGATAAAAGCTAATCGCCATCAGCAACATGCCGGATCATTTTCATATCCTCATCGGTCAGAGACCGAACGTTGCGCTCTCTGATTTGATTCGTAACATTAAGGCGGGATCGTCCGGATTCATCAATGATCGCCGCTGGGTTGCAGGCAGATTCTCCTGGCAGGAAGGTTTCGGTGCGTTTTCCTACGCCCATTCACAGGGGATCGGCCAGCAATCGCCATCCGTTCACTGTTCACGGTTCGCCGTTTGGCGTTTCTGAATTCTGCCTTCCGTCTTCTGAATTCTGAATTCTTTCTTTTATTAGATGAAAGTTCCTGCGCTCCATTTTAAGTAGCGGCCAGCGAGTGTGCGCCTATGGATTTTCTGGATGAATTGGCTGGATCTGTCCTGTGTGGGGATGGAGCGATGGGAACCGAACTGATGGCAACCGGGGTGCCCGTTGACGTCTGTTTCGAGGAGCTCTCCGTTAGTTCTGCGGATTTGGTCGCTCGCATTCACGAATCGTATATGGATGCCGGTGCGCGCCTCATCGAGACGAATACTTTTGGTGCAAATGCCGTGCGACTAGCCAAGTACGGCCTGGAAAGCCGAGTCAAAGAGTTTAACCAGGCGGCCGTAAAACTCGCGCGGAAGACAATCGGCAACCGTCCGGTTTACCTTGCCGGGAGCGTTGGGCCTACGGGACTGATCCCTGAAAAAGACAGCCATTCGATCGATCAAATGCAGTTGTTTCGCGAACAGGCTGAAGCGCTTCTGGATGCGGGGGTCGATATTATCTTCCTGGAGACGTTTCTTGACTTCAACGAAATTCAAATTGCTTTCGACGCCGTCAAAAAGACGGATCCAAAAATTCCTGTGATTTGTTCGATGGTATCCTCAGAGGAAGGCAGGCTGCCGTCGAGTTTGCCTGTGGTCCAGGCATTTCGGGAACTGACGCGGCTCGGAACCGACCTGGTAGGCGTGAATTGTGTCACAGGACCGTATGCCATGTTGCAAATTCTGAGGCGTATTCCAGCGGACTTTTTAATCAGCGCTTTTCCGAATGCGGGCTATCCCCGTTATCATGATGGACGCTTCCTTTACAACCTTTCCCCAGATTATTTCGGGAAAGCAGCGAAAGAGTTCGTCGAGCAGGGAGCGCGCCTTGTGGGTGGCTGTTGCGGCGTAGGCCCGGAACACATTCGTGAAATGGCAAAAGCAATTGCGGAACTTAAACCTGTCCGATCGAAGCCGGCGATCCGATGGACTGCCGAGTTGGAATTGAAACCCCGCAAGCCGCCGACTGAAACAAGCATTCTTGATCTGATGGCAAGGGGTCAAACTGTTGTGGTGACGGAGCTTGATCCCCCAAAGACACTCGATCTTGAGAAATATTTTGCCGGGGCACAGGCACTGATTGACGCCGGCAGCGATGCAATCACTCTGGCAGACAATTCGCTCGCGATTCTTCGCGTAAGCAACCTGGCAATAGGTGCAATACTCAAGCAGCGATACAATATCA
>Ga0306920_100002687_pt1 | contig 22486 bp, 19 predicted proteins | sample flu12Cox44000170_FD_204666 | JGI IMG/M metagenome (GOLD analysis project Ga0306920, IMG submission 204666) | Lab enrichment of tropical soil microbial communities from Luquillo Experimental Forest, Puerto Rico - flux4day.12C.oxic.44.000.170 (v2)... | ecosystem: Environmental > Terrestrial >...
GTCGATCGCGGCTCTGTTCGCGATGTGCGGCGAGGTGCGGAAACAAACAGGCACCCTCAACTATCTGGATCTCGGCGGACTGGCAACGAACATGCCTGCCTTAAGCTTTGCCTTCGGCCTGGCGACATTTGCATCCATCGGCCTCCCGGGCTTCGCGAATTTTGCGTCCGAACTGCTCGTGTTTTTCGGTGCATTCAAGAATTCAACACCCGGAGCGCCTTTAAATGAATTTCAAATCGTCGCGGTGATCGCTCTCTGGGGCGTCGTCATCTCAGCTGTTTACATGCTTCGGGCCTATCGCGCGATTTTTATGGGAGAGCCCCAGGCCCGTTGGCAAGGGGTCAGAGATATACCTGGCAAGATCAAGTGGGCAGTCGCCCTGCTGATCGCAGCGCTCCTTGTCGTAGGCTTAGCTCCCCGCACCGTGCTGGACGCCGTTGAACCGGGAATTCGAATTTTTGCGAAATGACAATCCCTCCACTTTGCTTCGAATTATTCGTGCTCGCATTGGGGATCCTGTTGCTTTTATTGGAAACATTCTCCGAGAAACAGGATCGAAAAGTATTTGCCCTGATCGGAATAATCGGTCTGGCGATCGTTTTTTTGTTCCTTCAAGGTAGCAGTCCAGGATCAAGTGGCATGGCTTCTTATGTTGTCGATTCAGTGGCGATTTTTTTTAAGAAGATTGCCGTGCTGACAACGATTGTCGTACTGATCATGTCAATTGATTACGCGGACACCATAAAGCGCTTTCTTCCCGGCGCTTCTACGCAATCCGGTTTGGGCGAATTTTTTGCCCTGCCGGTGCTGACCTGCGCGGGGATGATGTGGATGTCGTCCGCGATCGATTTTATCCTGATATTTGTCTCCCTGGAATTGGTCACGATATCATTTTACATCCTGGTGGCCTATATGCGGCGGAATGCCAATTCGCTCGAGGCAGGGGTTAAATATCTTATCCTGAGTGCGCTCTCCACGGGATTCACCATCTATGGTATCACATGGATTTACGGGGTTACGCACCAGACAAATCTCACGCAGATTGAGCAGGTGCTTCCCAACGTTCCCGTCGAGAATCAGCCTGGCTTGCTTTTTGGAGCGTTGCTTGTCCTTGTCGGCCTTGGGTTTAAGATTGCGGCGGCTCCGTTTCAGTTCTGGGTTCCTGATGTGTATCAGGGGGCTCCAACACCGATCACTGCATTTCTTTCGGTGGGCTCCAAATCGGTTGGCTTCATCGTTCTGCTTCGGGTTGTCCAAGCGTTTCAAAGTCTGCCGGCCGTCGGCAACAAACTGATCACCGCGATTATTTTGCTGGCGGCTGCAACGTTGCTTTACGGAAATCTTGCCGCTCTCCCCCAGACAAACTTTAAGCGACTGCTAGCCTACTCGAGTATCGGTCATGCCGGGTACCTCCTCATAGCGGTCGCGGGAATCGGCGCGCCCGATTCGGGTCAAGCGGTAGTGGTTTATCTGGCCGCCTACCTGTTGATGACTTTGCTCTCGTTCCTGGTGTTGGTTATTGTCGCTGCTCACGGCGAGGGCGAGGAGATTGCCAATTTTAACGGGTTGAGTAAACGTTCACCCTTTCTGGCATTTGGCCTTTTGGTGGCGATGATGTCACTCGCAGGCGTTCCTTTAACCGCGGGATTTCTCGGCAAATTTCTGGTTTTTAAGGTTGCATTTGAAACGCGGCAGTTCTTCCTCATCGCACTCGGAATAGTAACAGTTGGATGCGGCTTTTACTTTTATTTGAAGGTTGTCAGAGCGATGTACTGGCAGTCGTCGTCCGCAAGCGTTGCGGCCATACCCGTTAGCAAGCTTTCATGGGCAGCTATCGCAATCATGGTGATTCTGATCTTCGTGCTCGGCATCTTTCCACAGATAGCGCTTGGTTTGTTGCCATAGCTTGTTTCAGCCGAACTCGCGCGTTAAATCAGCGCTTGGGAGGGTCCGATCTTCGAGCAGACCGGAATTCCAAAGCTGCGCGTCGCAAAACGAGGTCCCCTTGGAGATGCGACCAGCCTCGCGCGCTTTGGACCAGAATAGCCCTTTTGCCTTACGAGTCTGCTTCCTTAGAGCGGCCGGCTCGGAGATCCGGCCCTACCGATCCGATCCCGCCTTTGGTAGGGTCCGATCCAGCACCCAGTTCCTGCTGAATGACGTCGACTCCATCCTTCCCGGTCCTCTAGAAACTGGTGCTGGATGCGACCCTCCCTGCCTTGCGGGATTTCGATCTCGGGCAGGCTAATTTCTTTCTCGTTGAAAATCCACCGGGGTGCGTTCACCTTTCACCTCCCTATGTTGGAAGCGATACGAAAGCGGCAGCGGACCTTGCTGATGCTCATTACAATAGTCGTCATCGTTGCCTTCGCATGGTTTTACAACCCGGCGACCATGCGGCGTGCCGCAGGTCCCGGAGGAGCCATCGGGAGGCTCAATGGCCACGTGGTTACAATTGCCGACATTCAGAGAATTGAGCGGACCATTCCACTGATCCATGCAATCGGGCTGGACGATTTCCTCACAGGGCTAACTACCGACGGCAGGACCCGGGATGATCAATTTTTAAGCTTTGCCTGGAATTTGCTCCTTCTTCGAGACGAAGCCAGGCGCCTTGAGGTTGAGCCCGCTGCGGAACAAATTCGAGATGCAGAAAAGGCTCTGCCGATTTTTCAGACGAACAACGCGTTCGATCCAGCCAAATACCAGCAGTTCGTTGACACGATGTTGAGACCAAACGGATTAAGTCCGGCGGATCTCGACGATGTCGTCAAGGATTACACGAGGTTTGAGGGTGTCACTCAGTTGCTGAAGGGAAGTTCGCAGTTACCCGAATCCATGTTCAGGCATCAATATGAGCTTCTAAATCAGCAACTCTCTCTCGCTGTGATCAAGTTCAAAAAAGCGGATTTTGAGTCAACCACTCAGGTCTCGGATGACGAAGTGAAGAAATACTATGACCAACACAAGGAGACAATTCTGTCGCCCGAGAAGCGAAAAATCCAGGTAGTCTCATTTCTGCTGAATGACGAGCAGAAAAAGCTTTCCGAAGAGCAAAAGGTGGCCGCCAAAAAAACGCTGGCAGAGCAGGCAGACGCGTTTGCTCAAGCCGCCCTTCAGCACCCCGCTGCTTTCGATCAATTGGCTCGGGAAAAGGGCGCGATCATCCAGGAGACGCAACCGTTCACAATCGACCAACCCGACAAATTGATAGCGCAGGAACCCGGGCTGGATCGCCAGGCCTTTAACCTTACAACGGAAAATCCGGTTGGTGACGTGATTGAAGGAAATAACGGATTCTACATCGTTAAATTGATGAAGATAGAGCCTAGTCGTCCGCTCACTCTGGAACAAGCGAGGGATCGGGTCCGGACAGAACTGAAAGATGAGAAGGTGCGAGCCGCAATACAAGCCAAAGCAAGGGAGGTACGAGAAAAGATCGATGCGGGAATGCAAAACGGGAAGGATTTTGTCCAAGCCGCGCAAGCGGCTGGCGTAAAACCCGAAACACCACCTCCATTCTCTCTTCTTAACCCGGGCGACAACCTCGAACTCGCACGGACGATCCACATGGATAACGTCGAACTCGATGACAATCAGACCTCAAAATTTCTGGAAGACCAGGATGGTGGCGTGATCATCCACTTAATAAAGAAAGAGCCGATCGACGAGGCAAAATACCAGGAATACAAAAATGCGGAATACGCTCTGCAGAATAGCGGGTATGAGTCTGTCGTCGTTCGTGAATGGCTGAAGGCCGAACTACAAAAAGCAGGGCGACCACCTTTCTTGAACCGGGGTACAACAGGGTAGAGAGGCACGGTTTCAGGAGTGTACTCCAAGGTAATAAAGGCTGATCGAAAAGGAAACGTTTGGAAAATATTCCTCCAGAAGTAGAAGAACTCTTCGATGATGCTAATGGAGATCTCGCGATTGGCGAACTGCCAGATGCGATTGCCAAGTACGGGCAGTGTGTCAGGATAGCTCCAACATTCTTCGACGGATGGCATGCTCTTGCCATGGCCTTCATGAAAAATGGAAATTATCCAGAGGCAATTGAAGCGGGGAAGCGCGCTGTCGAGCTTCGACCAAATGATCAATTGGCATGGTCCAGTCTCTCTCTTTTCTACGTCAGGAATAATCAGATCAAAGAAGCCGAAGCCGCTGGAACCAAGGCTCGAATTCTATCCTGGGGCGGCAAGATTGTTCGCGAATAATTTGTGAAATATTTCATCACGACCGCCATTGATTACACGAACGGCGATCCTCACATCGGGCATGCATACGAGAAGATCCTCGCCGATGTGATCGCCAGGTATCATCGGGCTTTCGACGGACCGACCTTTTTTTTGACCGGTGTCGATCAGCATGGGCAGAAAGTCCAGCAAGCGGCGGAGAAAAACGACCTTCCGCCGATGGAATTTGCCCAGAAGGTCACAGCCAAATTCCTCGCGCTATGGGAAAAGCTTGGAATTCAAAAGGATGGTTGGGCGGAGACCACCGATCCCAGACATAAAAGCGCCGTCAGGAAGGTCCTCCAATCGCTTTATGAAAAGGGTGAGCTGTTTAAGGCTAAATACTCCGGATACTACAGCGTTCGGCAGGAGCAATTTCTCACCGACAAAGAACGGAATGATGATGGTGAATTCGGCTCGGAATGGGGTGAAGTGATTTTTCTCGAAGAAGAAAATTGGTATTTCCCTCTCGAGAAACACAAGCGCTGGCTCCAGGATTTCGTTGGATCGCATCCCGACTTCGTTATTCCTGCGCTTCGAAGAAATGAACTCGCCAATGCAATTGAGCGCATCTCCGGAGATCTCTGTGTGTCGCGACCCAAAGAGCGCCTCTCTTGGGGTATCGAATTCCCGTTCGATCCTGATTATGTTACCTATGTCTGGTTTGACGCGCTGCTGAACTACGTCACGTTCGCCGGTTACCTTTCCGGGGGAGATTCATCCTTGCCGAATTTCAAGGAGCTGTGGCCGTGTAAGGCTCACATTATCGGAAAGGATATTCTCGTTCCGGCGCACGGAATTTATTGGCCGATCATGCTCCACGCGATGGGCTTCCAGGACGACCAACTACCGCGTTTGCTCGTCCATGGATGGTGGAATGTGGCAGGCGCCAAAATGAGTAAGAGTCTGGGTAACGTTATCGATCCGGACCTTTTGGCAGACAAATACGGAGCCGACGCTCTGCGCTATTATTTAATGCGCGACAACGTGGTTGGCCAGGACTCGGACTTTAGTGAGGAACGTCTCCTTGTTCGGTACAACTCGGACCTCGCGAACGGGCTTGGAAACCTGGTCAATCGCACGATCAATATGAGCCAGCGGTATCGCGACGGTATGCTGACCGCCGCGCAAATTTATGACGCCGATCTGAAGGCTCTCGAGGAGCTTGCCCGCTCGGTTATCAAACGCTATCGGGATGCTTTCGAGCGTTTTGAAGTGCAGAACGCTATTGAGGCTGTTTGGGAACTGGTGACGAGGGCGAACACGTTGGTTGAGCAAAAGGCTCCCTGGAAACTGGCCAGACAGCCTGAACGTGCAACCCTGCTTGATGCTGTGCTTTATTCTCTTGCCGAGACAGGAAGACTGCTGTCTCTGATGATGAGTCCGGTCATACCTCGCTCGAGCGCACGAATTCTGGAACAGCTGCAGGCAACAAAACTTTGCGAACTGGATTGGGGAGGCTTGCCACCGAACCATTATTTGGGAGCCCCCTCTCCGATCTTTCCGAAGGTTGCGTAACCAGGAATCTCCTCCGGCCACAGAGTCTGCATCGCGACCACGGCCGCGAGGGAACCGCAGTCCTGCAGGTCAATAGCAACCATCAAACCCTTGATCAGGACTCCGAGGGCTACGCATCCGTCGTTGTAGCCGTCCCGAAGGCCAAATTCCGTTGGAGTGGGATTAGTCAGGGGGTTGTGGTGTGGGCGTTGGGATTGGCGTGGGAGTTTGCATGCCCTGTGAGGCCTCAAAGGCAGCCGACACAGACCCCCATGTCTTTACGCCGCCATTCCTGGGCTCAGTGTATGTATATACAAAGCTTACTGGATCTGTCGTTATAGAATATATATGCGCGCAACCATTGTCTTCATCCAGAGTTGACGTGTCCGTTCCCCCCGTTGGAGGATCGTTATCGTCGTAATCATTTACAGCGCTGTCCAGCGTGAAACCTGTCCCAATCACTCCATTGATGGTGTGAAAATCGATTGATGTCTCGTTCAACACCAGCTCATTTGGCGTCGACGGGGTTAGCGATGGTGTCGTTAAGTTTCCGCCACCTCTTTGAAATCCAGAGGCCGTCGTCGCTGTATCGAATGGCGACTCGGCGGCTCCCGCCACATCGTAAAGCACGAACATGATATCGCCTGTCGTGATGCCGTCTAATGTCACAGTTATCCCGCCGAGAGTAGGGCTTGTCGAGGCGTTCGCTGCATAGAGAATCTGTGCAACTGTGTTTTCGCCGCCGCCTAGCGTGAGTCCCGCCGATACCCAACTGTTTAAGCCGCTATCTTGCACCAAAGAAACCGTTACATCTGGGCTGCTGTACAGTCCGACGAGCAAATTGCCGGAACTCGGGAACTGCATCACAGTCGGCGTTGAACGGCCTTGTGCACGCTGAGCGGCCAGCAATGTGTGCTGGACATGGACGATACGAATCCCGGGTGGAGGCATGGTCCCGGCTGACGCCGATTTCAGGGCTAACGCAACAGAACCCCAAATGGCTGACCCAGCCGTTGTAAAGCTCGGGCTAATCGCTCCGGCGCTCGGTTGCACGTAATACTGGTCGGCTGAACCCACCTGCAAATCTGCCGAAAGCAATGTAAAGCCTGATCCGGGAGTAATGCTGGTCCCGTTAAACGCGCCGCCATTTGCGTTGGTGTCCGAGAAATCGATCCCCCATTGATAGATTAAATCTCCGGACGCTGTTGTATCGATGGTACCCGGCGTAAGCGAACTTGAACTGCCGGCGCTTCCGTCAACTGCCGCCGCTGTCGCTACGTTGCAGAACTCAGAGACTACAGCTTGCGGGAACGCCGGGGTTGATTGCAGTCCGTTGAAAGTCACTGTGATGTTTTGTGATCCGGCGATTGCATTGAGACAGTAGTACAGGTTCATTTGCTGAGAATAAGCGAGATTGACTACGGTCGGGCCAGCTACCCATGTGTTACCTTTGTTGTCCGAGACCGAAGAAATCGAGCCAACGCTACTATATTGGACACCTAGAACCAACGCGTTGCCCCCGCCTGCAGGATTAGGAAGATTTATGGCTAAGGTCGTAATCGGCCAATAATCCATTCCCGTTGCAACATGCTGCACAAGCGTCGGAACAGCGGTTCCGGAAGCTGGAGTCGGGGCCGGGGTTGGAGTCGGGGCCGGGGTTGGAGTCGGGGCCGGGGTTGGAGTCGGGGCCGGACTGTCCGCCGCGCGGAAAGCTACTATCTGCATCACCCACCAGCCTGGATGCGACAGAGGCGCAGACGCGCTGTATGAACCAGTTGCTGTCGTTAGATTGTCCTCCACAATGTCACCATCCGGCTCGGTGAGTATTCGCAGTGCGAATCCGTCGCCTGCGTCGGTCGTCAACGTCTGCACCACGTTGGCGGCTACAAGGAGATCGCTCGCGCTTGTAGTCCCCACTGCACCGCTGGTGATCGTCGTTCCGCCGGTTGCCGTGGCATTTGCCCACCCGTCGGGGGATTGTTTTGGTCGACGCCGCTGTATTCCAAAATGCGAACATCTGGGTAGGTAGCGGGAGCGGTGAAAGTGACAGTTACCGCGTTTCCACCGTTTGGTGATGAAACAAGATTTTGGGCGTAATAGATCGACTGCGATGCCACACCGTCTAATAGCGTCGGCCCGGCTGCCAAATAGTAGGTGTTTCCGGCTGAATCGCTGACCGAGGTTATCTGCGCAGCCGTGTCTGCCCATCCGACCACGACTAGGCTTAAATCTCCCGCTGCCTGAGCCTCCGCGTACGGCACGGTCACTGAAGTTTGAGGCGACTGCGGCACTGCGTAATTCGCCTGAACAAACGCCGGCGTCGCCAGCGCGATATTTGCATTCAAAAGGATCACCGCCTCTGCCAGGATAGCGATTTTCGCTAAAAGGTTCGGGATGCGGGCGCAGAACCTTCCATTGCATATTTTTATAGAAACTCCAAGACGTCGGATAAATTTCGCCTTTTGGCTAACCTGGTAGCGTACTCCCTTAAGTCTATTACCTTGGCGCAAACGGAAATTGCGGGGCCAGAGAATTCGGCCCCCGGAGTGTTCAGACAACATAGGCAAAAGTAAGACTACTTCCGCTGCGCACAAGATGTAAGTCGACAAATTTTTTGCTATCTTAGACAAGATTAGACAAGACTCGGACATTTGGAATCCAGAACGTTGCAAAAAATGTGTAGAAAGGCGCCTTTCTAATGCAATATAGTTCATTCGGCATAAGGAGATCGAAGAATCGATGCGCAAACGCTATCCTCTGCCTCAGACACCCAAAGCCGATTAGATATGATTTCCGATCAGGATCGGCCTTCTAACGGCTCGATCCGCTGTTCCGCCCTACCAGTTCGAACTTGCGAATGTCTGCTGCTGCGCTTATGGTTAGTTAGGTCCGAGAAATTCTATTTGTAGCTGGAATTTCCGGAATTTGTATAGTGTGCTCGATTAACAGGCTGCGTGGCAGCGAGCATTTTCCTCACGCAGGCGTTTTACATTCGCTCAAGGGGTTGCTTGGGACGAAGCTCCATTTCTCGAAGCGGCGAACCGCGTCACGTCGGTTGCAGTAATGGCAAACGAGCGTATGCTTGCCCACATGCGGCCTCCATCGTCGTTGGCTGCGATGGGGCCCACAGCGCTATCCGGCACCTACTAAATATTCCATTTGAGGGGGGAGAATATGCGGCCTCGTTCGCATTTGGAACCTGGTCTGGAAGCTCGACCTGATTTTGCGGGGACCTGGGACGCGGTACTTGGATGATTCCATGCGCGGGGGAAAGGGGGTCGGCAGCCGCTTTCTCATGATGATCGGTGAGGACCAAGTATCTGCAACCAGGGACGCAGCGAAAGAGCTCTGCAACTCCTTTATTGCCATCGTTGAGCTGCGATTGTCGCGGCGTCATGGCATAACCCTTGTGCGACCCGATGGATATATCGTCCACGCGGTGCCGGACGGGAATAGCGCCGAAGCATTGAGCTCGATACGCTCGCTTTTGGAACATCAAACAAAGCCGGTCAACACGATTGCCGCACGCTAACGCTGCGCGGGCAAGTCAAAGGCCGGCGGTTTGCCTGCGCTTTTGGAGCTCCCTTTCATCAAGAGGTATTTGCGATATTGGCGGCTGAGTTTCTTCCCCGAATGGTTCTGATACCTTGACGAATTATTTCGACTCTTTCGACCTGTCCCTCTTCGCTTCTCCTAGTATCGTCTTTAGACCGAGGTCGGATGCAATACAGGCCTTGCTAGATGCGAAGGACGTAAGCAGGCAGCGCAGGGTGGCGACCGATACATAGGCAGCAAACTGCCCGAACTGTTTTCTGGCCTCGGCCACGGGTCAGTCAGGCAGGACTACATTCTGATCGGTAGCAAGACTATGGGATAGGACACCTATTGGAGTTTGATTGGCCCCGTCATCCTATCAGGCGCTGATAGCGCCGAATCTGGGTTGGTCGATCAGGCGAAAGTCATGTCGGCTCTTATTTTTATGGTATCTGCCTCGAACATACCTTGACGGGCAAGAAGAGAACCCTTGGCAAGAACCTCGGCGTAACTGCAACAACGCTGTTTAGCCTTCCGTGAGATCGCGCTTAGGTGAAATTGTCGTTTGGTCAGGAAAAAGAGATGAGAATCGCGGTTCTGGAGCGTGTGATGACGCGAATATCGAGCCGAGTCCCTCCAGGTGAATCGTCTTACTGATTTCGGGAAAGCCATAGCGTGCCCCGGCGGTTAGCACCAACACATTCCCATCGCAGTAAATCCCGGACGAGTGAGTATGGCCGCACAAGACCAAGACACTCTTTCCTGGGTGCTCGGCGACCGCGGCTTTGATCATTTTTCCCATGGTCGGCGAGGAGAAGAAGGGCTGGTAAGCTGGGGAGCTGGTCCGTCCCTCGTGCCAGGCGGCACCTTCGTAGGGGGGTACGTGTGTGGCAATGATGGTCGTCTGATATTGCTTCAGGGTCCTTATTAACGATGGCCTGAGAGCTCGACTGTATTTGCCGGCGCGCTCTTTCATTTCACGAAAAACTTGGGGCTCTGGGTCAGTGGCGAAGTCTAAAATCTGGTAAAAATCGTTGATGCGGGCTTTTGTCTTTGGTCCTTCGCCTCCAAGTCCGTCGGCCCAGCCATCTACCCCTATCAATGCGACCGAATTACTCAGGGGAATTATCTGAGATCCGTTGAGTCGGACCATGTGCGAAAAAAGTGCCGTGACGCGCTTTACAACTCTCTCCGTATTTGCAAACGTAGTGTCATAGCGGTCGTGATTGCCGAGCACAAAATAGACCGGTTTTTTGATCTGTTCCGCCAACTCGGTGTACTGGGCCAGTCTGTGAGAGCCTGCGGAGAGGTCGCCTGTGATGAGCACGATTTCGCCGGCCGCTTGGTTGATGGAATCGTAGAGCTGGTGCCGCGTCCGATAGCCGCAAAATTCCAGGTGGGGGTCGGTGAGCCAAGTCAGACTCTCCACATTGTCAGACATGAGCGACAGCATAAGCCCTTCGACATGGCCTGACATCAGGATTGATTTGCGAGAACTGTTCGCCTGAACTCCCAGGACCTGGGAGGGAATTTGTCGCGCCTCCCTTTACAAAACAATAGTCCCAATCAGCTCGATGAACGGCGTGCAGTAGACCCCAAGCAAAACGAGCAGCAGCAGCATTACTACGAGCGTTCGAGCTCCATATATCACATTGGGAGCCACGAACTCCACGTAATATTCTCTTACAATAGAATTAGACAAATGCACCGACGATTCGGTTCAGCCCCCGGTCTCAGGGAGGACACCATGCGAGAGACAATGGAGCTGATGCACGAAGTTAGAAGCGAATCGTATACTGCTAGCGCGAACAGTACCTTTCATAACTGTAATATTCGAGCAATGGCCGTGTCAGTTTGATGTGGCCTCTTAATTTCGGGATAGAAAAGAATATAGAATGAAACAAATAAGATCGAAACAGCTTATCCTCCGGACGGTGGCGATCGGAGAGGCAGTGTTAATGGGCGCCACATGCTTTGCTTTGACCCCGCAGGGGCAAGCGCAGAACGAATCAAAGACAACTCCTCTCAACATAAAGATCGATGAAACACCGATAAACCGAAATCAACCCCTGATGGACAGCTTTGCATCGATTATTCAAAAGGTTGCACCAAGCGTAGTGAAAATATTGTCACCTCTTCGAGTCCGGGACAAATGCTATCGGGACGTGATCTCGACTTCTTTGGCAATCGAGGACTCGGACCGATGAATCCTGAACAACCGGGTTCAATGCTCCAGCACGCGTTGGGCTCAGGAGCCATCGTTTCGCCTGACGGCTACATTCTGACAAATAATCACGTGGTCAAAAATGCAAAAGAGATTCAGGTGACTGTTAACGATGGGCGTACTTTCAGGGCCAAAGCAATCGGAACTGATCCTCAGACGGACATTGCCCTGGTCAAGGTTGACGCTAATAACCTGCCAGCGCTTACGTTGGCAGATAGCGACAAGGTCGAAATCGGTGATGTCGTCCTGGCCGTTGGCAACCCGTTCGGAATCGGTCAGACCGTAACCCGTGGGATTGTCAGCGCGAAGAATCGGGTTACTTCCAGCAAGATGGATGAAGATTTCATTCAAACTGATGCTGCAATTAATCCGGGCAACTCAGGCGGGGCGCTGGTGGACATCGATGGACGTCTGATCGGCATCAACACCGAGATTCTCACGCGCAGTGGCGGCACCAAGGCATTGGTTTTGCAGTCCCGTCAGATCTCTGCCGTTGGGTAATGGACAGCCTTGTCAAAACTGGCCATGTCAACCGAGGCTTTCTCGGTGTCGAGATCCAGAATTTGACCCCGGGCTTGGCCGAGGCATTTAAAGTGAATAACGAGCAGGGAGTACTCGTATCCGCCGTCACTCCAGGGAGCGCCGCAGCAGCAGGCGGATTGCAGAGCGGCGACGTGATCGTCGCGTTTAACGGCCAACCGGTGCAGGACGCAACCCAACTCAAATTACGTGTGGCGGAGGCTGGCCCTGGCGTTTCAATCCCGGTTGTGGTCATGCGGGACGGCAAGAAGAAGAGCCTTACCGTGACTTTAAACGAAATGCCAAATAACGAGGTCGCCAATGCGAATGCGGAGAAGAACCAAAGCAACGCCGGCCAGGATGCTCTTCACGGCGTGGCGGTATCCGATCTTGACTCCAATAGCCGCTCGGCGCTGAATATCCCGGCTAAGATTCAAGGCGCTTTGATAACTGAGGTCGATCCCGCCTCTCCGTCGTACGAGGCCGGCTTGCGAACCGGCGACGTTATCCTGGAAATCAATCATCAGCCGGTGAAGGACGCTGCCGACGCGGTTCACGATACGGCGAAACCGAAGGGAACTGAAACATTGGTTAAGGTTTGGAGTCCGCAAGGGATTCACTATCTGACCGTTGGATAATCAAGTTAGTTAGGGCGGCAACTGTAGAGTTCGCTTACCGATTCACGGCCGGCAGTAGCCGGCCCTTCTCGTTCATCATAGCTCATGGCTTCGCTTTTTTTTTGCGTGCGCGGTATGCCTAGTAACTTGCTTCCGCGCGGGTTGCGAGGGAAACCGACTTCTGCCGCGTGGGATCCTACTTGGAGGCTTTTAGCGGCGTTCGTCGGGCCCTGACACAGTCAGTCAGCCTGTCAAAACGGCCTCCTGTTTCTCGTGCTCGACGTATCCGTAGACCTCGGGCAGGATGAAGCGAGCCGCCAGGAAACCGACGAGGGAAAATAGCGAAACCAACGCCGTGGACGGCGGAATACCCAGGTGTTCGAATACCACCGGGAAGAGAAATATCGTGACAAAGTTCGGCAACTTCACGAACATATAACCGAATCCGGAGGCGGTTGCCTTGTAGCGGGAGGGCGCGACCATCGAGCAGATGGTCATCCCGTTCGAGGCGGACCAGTAATGGCTCCACATGAGGGTCGCCGCGGCCACCGGCACCAGGAGTTTCCAGCCCAGGTGCAGGAACAGCGCCGCGGCCAGTAGCGAGACGAAGGCACCTCCGAAGCCCCATTGCGAGATCCCGCGATGGCCCAGTCTGGGCGTGATGACCGGGGCGACGAACCCGCTGATCGTGGCGATGATGTAGATCGCGGCGGTGAAAAAGTTGGTGCCTGCAATCCCGGAGACACCACTGAGCAGCAAGATGACCGGAAGGTAGAAACCGAACGCGGAAAATTCTATACCCTGCATCGCGTTGGAGATCCAGGCGAAGGTGCTGGCCTTTTTGCGGACCGGATCCTTCCAGATGTCGGCCAGGAAATCGCGGGTACGTGGCCGGTGGATGCGGTAGTCCTCGTCCGGCAGCATGTCCAGCGGGTCGTTGAACATCTCTCTGGCGACCTTCTTGGCCTGCTTAAACTTGCCTGCCTGGATCAGCGAAAGGGCTGTGTCCGGGACGTCGAGCCGCATGATCAGCAGGATCAGCGCGGGAATTGCACCCAAGGCGAGGCCAATCCGCCAAAGCAGGCTGTGATCCATGCCGCTCAGGTACATGATCGTGACCACTACGATGCAGGCGACCTCGCCGAGGCCGAACATGCCCTGCCAGCGGTTGCCCATAACCTCGCGCTTGCCCTTGGGCATCGACTCCATGATGTAAGTATAGCCCGTGGCGATGTCGCTCCCCAGCGGGATCCCAAGCAGGAAGCGGATGATCACCAGATCCCACATGTTCCTGGCAAATGCCTGGACGACCGCCAGCACCACGAAGGTGGCCATGGTGGTGAGGAATACCTTGCGCCGTCCCAGGCGGTCGGCCGCCCAGCCGCCGATGATCGCACCGATCAGGGCGCCCAACTGAACCGAAGCCGAGGTCAGGCCGAGCAATGCGGCATCGGGCTTGAACTCGTTCTTGACGAAGATCAGCAGGAAGGAGATCGAGTACAGATCCCATGCCTCGATGAGAATTGTGGTGATCATCAACCAGCCGGTACGCGTGCCCGACTGGGTTCCCTCCATACTCAGCACATGGGCAGCGGCTTCGTCGGAAAGCTCGCGCAGCTGTTCTTGGCTAGGGACCATCCCGGCTCTTCGGATACCTGAAACCCCGGAAGGTGTCAATGCAAAGCTCTGTACGTAAACCCGGATCAAGCGTCAACAACCGGCTTCGCTGAGAAAGACCCGGGGAGCCTAGCCTGAGAATCGCGGGCTAGAAAGTCTTCACTAAAAACAGACTAAATCGGCGAACGATTTTTTGCGGCTGACGCGCTCTAAAAAACATGAAACATGGATAAAATCGTAGCGGAGAAAATCGCCTATGAAGATTACATCCCTTGAAACTCTGCGCCTCGACGAGTTTTACAACGTCTTGTGGGTTCGGGTGTGCACCGATGCGGGGTTCATCGGTCTCGGTGAGACATTCTATGGCGCTGGAGCGGTTGAGGCGCATATCCATGAAACGCTGGCAGGACGCCTGCTAGGACGCGACCCGCTTCAGATCGAATGCCTCAATAGGGAGATGGTTAATCTCCCGGTAGCGCAGTCATCCACGGGTGCGGAATATCGTGCTGCCTCAGCGATCGACCTCGCGCTGTGGGATCTGTTCGGTAAAGTCTGCGGTCAACCAGTTCATCAATTGCTTGGCGGGCTCTCCGCTGACAAGGTGCGTGTCTACAATACTTGCGCTGGATATCGCTACGTTCGCGGGCGAAACATACGCCCGGTCGACACGTGGAATCTCTCTGCTCAAGAGGGACCCTATGAAGACCTCTCAGCTTTCATGAACCGGGCGGATGCGCTAGCCGAGAGCCTCCTCGAACAAGGCATCACCGCCATGAAAATCTGGCCATTTGATCCTGCAGCGCAAGAAACTGGTGGTCTCGACATCACTGCCGAGCAGATGAAGGCAGCAATTGCACCTTTCGAGAAGATTCGCAAGGCAGTAGGTGATCGCATGGAGATCATGGTTGAATTCCATAGCTTGTGGAACCTGCCGACTGCTAAAAAGATTGCCAAAGCACTGGCACCATACGCCCCAACTTGGTTCGAGGACCCGATCCGCATGAACTCACCGCAGTCGCTCGCGGAATACGCACGTTCAACGGATGTCTGGGTTTGTGCCAGCGAGACACTCGGCTCTCGGTGGGCATACAAGGAGTTTTTGGAGCGCGACGCCATTCATGTCGCGATGGTGGATCTGTGCTGGACTGGAGGTTTAACGGAAGGTCGCAAGATCGCGGCGTTGGCGGAAACGTGGCATCGCCCATTCGCGCCCCATGATTGCACCGGTCCGGTCGGCTTCGCCGCCGCGGTACATGCGTCGTTTAGCCAACCCAATACTCTTATCCAAGAGTCGGTTCGCGCTTTCTATACCGGCTGGTATCAGGAACTTGTCACAGCCGTTCCGAAGATCGAGAACGGGTTTGTCTATCCGATGGAAGGAATCGGCCTGTGCCTTGATCTTCAGCCTGCCGTCTTTGAACGTTCAGACCTGCATGTCCGTATCAGTCGCCTCTAGGAAGATAGTCTAACTGACCATACTTCCCGTTTATAGTTAAGAAGAGCTTTCTCCTCGCGAGCACATTAACTTGTCCGGGCGGACGAATGTGGAATTCGGCAGCCTGACAATACTCGACACAGTCACCAGGTAGAGCCGGTTTGCTGCGGCTCGTCGCGTCTAAATATATGCCAGTTAACCAATAGATGTATTCTTCCAAATGTCGCCGAATTTCGTCGGCTAGTTTCGGGTTAACCAGGCGCTCCGGGGCTACCGTCTATGTAAGCGCCTCTTTTATGATTATCCAGGCGAAGATCTCAGTCGTCGACACCGTTTAAGACGCATCTGGCTAGCGAACTACCGTGTCGGCTGCGTCTTGAAGTTACCATTGATATCGGCGGTGCCGCAAGTATTGAGGCGCCTTAGATCCGATTTGAGTGCGTGCGACGCCACACCGGCAACGCTGTTACTGACCACCCAGCGAAGAAAACGGATCAAAGTGTTTCGGGACCTCAACATGGAAAGTTGTACCTCTGCCGGTCTCACTCTCGAGCCAAATGCGTCCTCCATGAGCATCGATTGTGGACTTTGCGATCGCCATCCCAAGACCTGTCCCGCGTTTTTTACCGTACGTCACAAAGGGTTCGAAAATCCGGCCCCGGATTACTTCGGGGATACCCGGACCGGTGTCAGAAATGGACACCTTCATGAGCGAACCCAAATCCCGGATCTGAATGGAAATCGTTCCCTCCTGGCCGAGCGCTTCTTTTGCATTCTTAATAATATTCGCAAAGCATCGCGTGAGACGGCTCTCATCGAGCGTCAGATTGCCAATCCTTTCAGCGGACAATGAAACTCGGATCGAGCTCAGGCGTATCTCATTAAGTATTTCCTCATCCAGCAGTTCCAAAAGGCGGCCGACGGAAGTTGCGCGCGGCTTCAAATTCACTTTGCCTTGAGCAAATCCCAGAAGTTCGTCGGTCATCTCAACCATTTTCAATGCCGACACCCGGATGATGTCAGACAATTGACGGACAGAATCCGTTGGAGCGGTTTTGTCAAGGTATTCAACCGATGAAAGGATCGCCGACATCGGATTTCGGAGATCGTGAATAATGGAACTCACCATCGTCCCCAAAACCGTCAAGCGCTCGTTGCGCAACATCTCCTCAATGTAGCGGGAATTGGTGTAGCGCATCCGCTGAACAATAATTCGCGTGAAAGTCAGCGGCAAGGTTCCTGGAGCGCTTTCCATCAATATGGTAAAGGTCCGATGATCAACTTCCCCGAGCAAAGTTGGCTCCAGGGCAATAGCGCGAGCTGATCTCGGTCCGCGATCGATCACCGATAGCTCCCCGAAAAAGTCGTTTGGCCCAAACGTCGCAAGCGTCTCCTGCAGGCCTTGACGTCCTGCTTTCGAAACCTGGACCAAACCACGTCCGACAAGCATCAGTGTCGATCCCTTAGCGCCCTCCTCAAAAATGACCTCACCAGGCCGATATTCCTTCTCGCGAATCTCGACACTACGAAACGCTTCTGAAGGTAACCCTTCAAACAAGCGATTGGAGAGGAACGCTTCGTTCATGACAACCGAATCTAGAATCGTTGTGTCCATTCTGCAGCACTGTATTTTGCCTTGGCGATAAGCGTTGCAGTTTCAAGTATCGGCCTGGAAAGAGCAAATTTTTCGGTCTGTTCAGACAACGCGTTGGCAAACATCGCCGTAAAGTCCTCCGGAAGTTCGATACGCTGAATACTCCCTTGGAGTAAGATGCCCTTTTTATTGCGGCGAAGTGCAGCTCCGGCGATCTTCTCACCGCGAACTTGCAAGTCATATTCAACTGCCCTTTTGAAACAGTCATTCGACCCCGGGGAATCAGGATATCGAAGAACCTCAACCGGATGTCCGCATCCTCGCAGGAGTTCTGCTAGCGCGCTGTGTAGACAGCGATAGAGCTCTGCATTGGTCGCCAGATTCCGATCAGGAAAGATGACCGAATAGGTGAAGTCATTCCCATGTTCCACTATTCCTCCCCCAGTCCATCGGCGTACAAGATCCCGCTCCCGAAAACGTTCGACGACCGATCTCCAAGGTGTGAAATACCCAAATGAGACCGCGGGTCGAATCCAGCGAAAGGACCGCATTACCGGAAGAGTTGCCCGGAGGAAAATCGCTTCGTCGAGCGCCATATTTTCGGCAGCGCCTCTGGGCTCGGCATCAGTGAAAAAAGACAGCTTGGCAAGTTTCATGCCGTCCTGCCGATCAAAGCTGCCGGAGGAACTTTGTGCCTTCGAAACCGGCGGCAAGCCACGATCGTGAACCAGGCAAAGGCTCCTATTGAGGTAATCGTCCAAAATCCCGATCTCGCTCCGAGGGTCGCGACCTGGTGGGTTATAACTGCTAGAAAGACTGCTCTCAAGAGGCGCTCAAGAGCGCCGAAAAAGAGGATTACTCGCCCCATCAATTCGTTCGGAATCGTCTCAAGGGTAAGGGTACCTCGGGCGACTCGCGATCCTGCGTTCCCCCATCCCTGGAGGAGCATTGAGAAAAGAAGCACGGCGACTGTGGGAAGAAGCGGATTGGCTGCAACTGCGATTGTGTAGGCACCGACAGTCAAAAGAAGCGTCGAAACCAGTCCAAGCCTGCCGCTGACCGAAGGAATCATCAAACCGGCTGCCACCGCGCCGAGTGAATAGAAAACTTCCGCGAAACCATAGACTTCCGGGCCGGCATTCAGGACGTCTTTTACGAAGATCGGCGTAAGATAACCGCCAAGCATCACACCAAGGAACGGCAGAAAACTGCTGAACATCACGAGGGACAATCTTGGGCGGTGCCGCAAATAACTGAAACCTTCAAACATCATCTTCCAGGCAGATGGAGAGGCGGAATCAGGCTTGGTATTCCTTTGATACGGTACAAACGAGATCACAAAAAGGCCGGAAGCAAAAGTCAGCATGTCGAAAAACAGAATGAGGGTTAGTGGTATCCGATTCACCAGGAATGCCGCCAGGCCTCCGGCGATCATCGCTCCCGCCTGCCATTGGACTTCGATCGCTCCGCTCAGCGCCTTATACTGGTCACGAGAAAGGACCTCCTGATTGAATGCGTATTGCGCCGGATAGTAAACGCTTGCTCCGAGTGAGCCCAGGCTGGTAGCAACAATCAAATGCCACGCCGCCACGCGGTGTTCGATGAGAATCATCGCGATAACGAAAAGATTTGTCGCCATGCCGAAGAAGAAGTAGCCAACGATGACCTTCTTCCGCGATGTGCGATCGATAAACTTGCCCAGATAGGGTAAGAGAATGAAGATCAACAGAGTCAGCCCGGCATTTGAAATCCCGTAGAGTGCTTCCCCGTTCGGCCGATGAATCAAGAGCCAGGGAACCGCTATCCAGGTTATGCCGCTTCCAACTACAAGAAGAAAGTTGGAAAGCAAAATCAGCCGGGCTTTGGGATCTTGCCATAGACTCACCAATTTTCTGGAAGCATGTTCCAGCCCAAATTGCAAACGCCAGACGTTCGCCGTTCGGCGAGGTTCGGGGTTCGGAGTTTGGGGTTCGGGGCCCTGAACACCTGAACTCCGAACCCCAAACTCCGAACTCCAAACGATGAACGGTGAACGGTTATTGCTTTCGCGGGTATGGTTGGTTAGGCTGAAAATTGTTTATGACAAAGGTTGTTCTCGGCAAAGGTCTTGGCGCTCTGATCAGCGCCAGTAAGCCGGCTGCTCACTTGGTAGAACCCGGCGAACGCGTCCAACGGGTCGAACTCTCCGAGATCGTACCAAGCCCGCTACAACCGAGGAAGTCGTTTCGCACCGATCAGCTCGATGAATTAACTGAATCGATAAGGGAGCATGGAATTATTCAACCGCTTATCGTGCGCAAGGTTGACGGTAAATGCGAGATAATCGCCGGAGAACGCCGCTGGCGAGCTGCCAGTCGATTGGGACTGAAGGAAGCTCCAGTGATCGTGCGCCAGGCTTCCGATCGTGATGTCCTCGAATTGGCGTTGATTGAGAACCTTCAACGCGAAGATTTGAATCCGATTGAGGAAGCTAATGCCTATCGGCGCCTGGCCGAAGAGTTTGCCCTTCGCCAGGAAGATATCGCGCAGCGCGTCGGGAAAAGTCGCTCCGTCGTCGCGAATTCGATCCGTTTACTTGACCTTCACTCCCAGGTTCAAAGCTATCTGGCACAGGGCCGCTTGACCGTCGGCCATGCCAAAGTGTTGTTGGCCCTCCAGAATCAGGAGGAACAGCTTGCCACCGCAGAACTCGCTATTCGGCAATCTGCGACAGTTCGAATGACCGAGAAGCTTGTCGCTGTCCAACTTGGACGACAGAGACTAAATCGATCCACCCGAGGCGAGTTCCGCGGATCTCAAGAAGCAGTGGCAGGGATACGCCATGCCGTGGATAACCTCGAAAGCCGTTTGCGCGAGCGATTCGCTACAGATGTCAAAATTCACCACGCCGAAAAAAAGGGGCGTATCGAGATCCAATACTATGGAAACGGCGATCTCGAAAGAATACTTTCTATTCTCGGAATATCGGCGCAGTGAGACCTGTTGTATTGGCCTTGACAGCGATTTCGATTCTGTCTCTATCCGATTGCAAGAGGACAGAAGCCACAGCGAACGAGGGTGCTGGAAAACCGTCGTTAGATTTGATCCTTATCGAAAATTCGTCCAAGGCCGCTCTGCATCGAGAAAGAATTTGGAACGATTTTGATGGGAGCAAAGCTTTGGCAGAGGCCAAGGCTTTGGCTGCGTTCGGCCCTCGGCCTTCAGGTTCGGAGGCGAACATCCAGGTGCGCACTCATCTCGTCGAACGCCTCAAACAACTCGGTTGGCAAACGGCCGAACAGCGTTTTACAGATCGATCCCCAGATGGGAAAACGGTCGAGTTTTGCAATCTGATCGCCCGTTTTTCCGAGCCGCCGTTTTCTTCCAAACGTGTATTGATCGGCGCGCATTTCGATACGATGCCAACCCAGGAATTCCGGGCGATTGGCGCAGCCGATGGCGCCGCAAATTGCGCGATTCTGGTAGAACTGGCAAGCATTCTCGCTTCCGACCCAGCGCTTGCCAGCCAAGTGGAACTTCTCTTTTTGGATGGAGATGCTCCCTTCAGAGAATTGAATCTAAGCGACGGCCTGTTTGGGAGTCGGTTTTATGTGCAGATGTTGCGGATCCGTGAACACACTGAAGATGTTCGGGCAGCGATTCTTTTGCGCAACACAGGTGATGGAGCCTTGAACTATGCGCCGAACGGCGATAAGGCGATCATAGAACAGTTGAAAATGGGCGCTCAGATAGCGGGTTTCAATCTCGAACCAGACAATAGGCTGCTGCTGGGAGATCAAATGCCTTTCCTGCAAGCCGGCATTCCCAGTGTCGCATTGCTCGATGCCGACTCCCCGGTTTTGAACACAGCGGACGATACGGCCGAACGCCTCAATGTCGATTCTCTTGCGAAAACCGGAAAGACGGTTCTTTATTTCGTCGCCACGAAAGCAACATCACAGTGAATGAGGGAAGTAATGACATTATACGTTAAGGCCGGCTGCCCTTGGTGTATGGTAGCCGAGCAATACCTGATCAAGCGAGGCTACAGGTACAAGAGCATCGAGGTCCGAAGAAACCGCGCTGCTATGGATCAACTCCAAGCCGTCTCGGGACAGACTTATGCACCGACGCTCGTGGCCGGGGACCTGGTTCTAAGAGATTTCGGTCCCGATGAGCTTGAAGATTTTTTGAAGGAGCATAACATCCGGCCCTAGTGTCCTGTCGCCTCGAAGATTACAATGTTCTCATCCATTTTGCTGGTGCTTGGGGTCGCCGTCCTGGGGGTCGCCTTCCGTTCTTTTCATCACCCTGTCACGCAAAGACTAGGGATTATCTGTCTTCTCATAACGTCTTTCCTGATTGGTTATCTTCCTTCGGGGAACTGGCTCGCAGGTCTTGCCGTTGCCTCCATCTGGATATTTCTTCCATGGTTTGAGATTCTCACCCGGATCAGGGCAATGCGACTGCCGGTGGAGCGCGAACTCCTGTACAAGGCCCCTCCAGACCGGGATCTTTTTCCGAAGCTGGATGAGTTGACCGATGAGATTCAGCAGGAAGGATTTGAACTCGTCAATGACGTTGGTTGCGATTGGGATGCCCAACAACAATTTCTTCGGTTATTTCATCGCGACAAGGATCAAACACAAGCTGCCCTCTGCCTGATCGATCAAGGTGAGATTGCATTCTACTACATCAGCCTTATGACCCGCTCCCAGGATGGGCAGGTTTTTACAACATGGAACTACCCGTTCTCTTACGCTCTTAAATTTTTGCCGCAGACCCATATTCAACGCGTGCGCCCGACCCTGGGCTTCAACGCAATGTGCATAGCGCATCAAGCGATGCTCTCAAGGCAGTCGGTTTCAAACGATTCTGTTCTGAAGCTCGATCCCCATCAAATCCAAGAGCTTTTGCAACAGGACCTTTCCGCCCAAATCACTCACAACGTGAAGGCTGGACTGTTGGAGCCGGTTGATTCCCAGAAGGTGCGGTACACATGGCGCGGAATGTTTTATCTCTGGTTCAGGTTTCTCTGGGATTTTGTTCGTCTGTAGAACCGTTGGAGCCTGAATCGATCATATACTCTCGCATTCAAAGCTTCCAAATTTGTGATCGATGCAGGCTAGCCCATATCGCTCACAAACCTGGGAAGCAGCCCAACGCGCTGTTTTAGCCTGTTTAAATCCAATTTTCTTCCCGGAGCCGCCTCCTGGGCGGCTCTATAGCGCGAAA
>Ga0306920_100002689_pt1 | contig 22475 bp, 22 predicted proteins | sample flu12Cox44000170_FD_204666 | JGI IMG/M metagenome (GOLD analysis project Ga0306920, IMG submission 204666) | Lab enrichment of tropical soil microbial communities from Luquillo Experimental Forest, Puerto Rico - flux4day.12C.oxic.44.000.170 (v2)... | ecosystem: Environmental > Terrestrial >...
GGCGATCCGACCAAAGGGCTCGATATCGCAACGACGTTGCGCGAAGTCCGGCCGGGGACTCACCTCTATTGCTGCGGTCCGGCCGGCATGATGGCGGCCGCCGCTGCGGCATCGGCCCATTGGCCGGCGGGGACCGTACATTTCGAGTTTTTTGCGGGGCCTAATGCTGTCGCCCCCATGATGCCCGAGTAGAAGGGCGGCGCTGTCCTCAGACCTTGAGCACCTCGGCGTTTGGGGCGGCCTCCAGCTCGCATGCGTTCACCGTCATCGCCAGCATGCTGTAGTAGCCGATGGCACCGGTCAGCTGGATGAACCCGTCATCGCCGAAGCGCCTCCGCAGCGACGCCGCTGTCGCCTCGTCGATGCGATGTTTGCGCAGCAGTTGCCGGGTGAATTCGACGATCTCCGCATCCTCTGGCGGGATGCCGCGCGAGTGGTTTTCGCGGATTGCCGCGATCGTCGCCTCAGGTACGCCGAGCCGCCGAGCGCCACCGGTCTGCGCTCCCCAGACATAGACCGCTTCGAACTCACGGGCGACGGTCATCGCGGCGAGCACGCGCACTCGCATGTCGAGCGAGCCTTCGAAGCGGACGTAGGCGCCGAGATGCGCAACACGGCCGGCCAGCTCTGGGGAGTGGAGGAACATCGTGAACGGCCCTTGAACCGCGCCGCGGCTCTGGACAATCGAATCGAAGACCGCGCCGTGCTCGGCCGTTACCTGATCCTTGCGGGAGATGGGAGGGAGTCTCGCCATGATGATATCCTCGGGCATCGGGACGTAGGCTGAGGCAGACTGTTTCAGCGCTCCGAGACTAGCGTCGGGGGAGGAGAAAGACCATGGCTCAGACGATCGTCATGCGTGGTGCCTATGCGATCACCGACCCGCGGCTGGGGCGCGCCGGCGTGGTCCCGGGTGGAGCCGTCGCGATCATTGGCGACGCGGTCGTCGAGACCGGTCCATTCGCGGTGCTGGCGCCAAAACATCCCGGAGCACGGGTGATCGGCGATGGCAGCCACCTCCTGATGCCCGGTTTGGTCGACGCCCACAGCCATGGGCGAGGCCTCTCGCCGATCCAGAAAGGGGTGTCCAACGATTTCCTCGAAAATGCGCTGTTCGACTGGGCCTACATGCCGATCCTACCGCCCGAGCTGACCGCGTCGCTCTGTGCGCTGCGCCATCTGCGCAGCGGCTGCACCTTGCTGCACCACAACGGCTTTGACGACGACGGTCCCGAGGGTGCGAGGCGCGCGCATGTCGCGATCAAGACATACCTCTCCACCGGCATCAGGCTGGCCTTTTCGCCGGGCGTGCGCGACGAGAGCAAGCTTGCTATGGGCGGGGAGGAATTCGTCGCGACCTTGCCGCCCGATCTTAACGAGGCGGTACGCCCGTTTGTCTTCTTCGACAAGGAAGCCTTCGCCGACGACTATTTCCGCCTGTTCGATGAGCTTTACGAGACTTACAACAACACCGATACGCGGATGCTGCTGGCGCCGTGCTGGGCGCACGGTGCGAGTGAGGGATTTCTGCGTCGGGTGCGCGCCAAATCGGAAGCGCTCGGCGGCGTGATGATCCATATGCACCTGCTCCAGTCACCGGTGCAGAAGGCCTATGGCTTGCGCCGGCACGGCAAGCCGACGGTGTTCTGGCTCGACGATCTCGGCCTCGTGGAAAGCCATGTCGCCTATGGTCATGCCATTCACGTCACCGAGGGCGAAGTCGACCTAATGGGCCGCCGGCACGTCTCCGTCACCAGCCATCCGAGCTGCAACTTCCACATGCGCAACGGCATTACGCCGGTCATGCCCTTACGCGCAGCGGGGGTGAATGTCGCGATGGGGCTCGACGACAAAACCATCAACGATGACGAAGACGCGGTCATGGAGCTGCGGATGATCCACAAGGTGCATCGCCTCCACAGCTTCGAACTGACAACACCGACGCTCAGTGCCTATGAGGCGCTGGAAATCGCAACGTTGAACGGCGCCAAGGCGGCAGGCTTTACGGGCGAGGTCGGCGCGCTACTGCCGGGCATGAAGGGCGACGCGACCCTCGTTGATCTCGAGAGGGTGACACGCGACCCGTGGATCGACCCGGATTTCGACATTGCCGAGGCTTTTGTCGAACGTGCGATGGGCGCCGATGTCGCGACGGTCGTTGTTGGCGGCAGGATCGTGGTCGAGGACCACCAGCCACAGACGATCGACGTCGACGCCCTCTATCGCGAGGTTCGCGAGTTCTGCGCCAAGGGCCTGACCCCGGAACAACGGGCGCGCGCCGACCTACTCGCCAGGATCAAGCCCTATGTCCAGGCGTGGTACGGCACCTGGCATGAGACGATGTTCGATCGGCCGTTCTACCGGGTCAACAGCCGAGTGTAGCGCTAACCGAACCTTTGCGCGATGTGCGTGTAGAGCGCGCGGAGTGCTGTGGCCTCCGCCCCTTCGGGGCGTCCGGGGCGGCTCTGCGGGTTCCACGCCATCACGTCGAGATGTGCCCAAGGGATGTCGGGTTCGACGAATTCCTGCAGATAGAGGGCCGCGGTGATCGCACCAGCATGCGGCGACTCGGAGACGTTGTTGATGTCGGCAATCTTGCTGTCGATCATCTTGCGGTAGGGACGCCACAGCGGCATCCGCCACATCGGGTCTTCCTCCGTCTGGGCAGCCGCGAGAAGTCCTTGAGCCAGCTCCTCGTTGTTGCAAAAGAGCGCTGCGAGCTCGGGGCCGAGCGCCACCCGCGCCGCTCCCGTCAAGGTCGCCATGTCGACGAGGAGTGCCGGCTTTTCGGTCGCCGCCTCGGCGAGCGCGTCGCATAAAATCAGCCGTCCTTCGGCATCTGTGTTGCCGATCTCGACGGTCAGCCCTTTGCGGGTGCGGACGATGTCCATCGGATGGACCGCATTCCCGGCGACGGCATTCTCGACGAGCGGCAGCAGCACGCGCAGGCGCACGGCTAGGTTCGCGTCCATGATCGCCTGGGCGAGGCCGAGGACAATTGCCGCCCCCGCCATGTCCTTCTTCATCAGCCGCATGCCCGAGGCGGTCTTGAGATCGAGGCCGCCCGTGTCGAAGCACACGCCCTTGCCGACCAATGTCACCTTGGGTGCTGCCGCCTCGCCCCAGACGATATCGACAAGACGTGGTGGCTGCGCGGCCGCCCGGCCGACGGCATGGATCGTCGGATAGTTCTCGGCGAGCAGCTCGTCGCCGACAGTGACCCGATGCCGGGCTCCGCCGGCTTTGGCGACACGTACGGCCTCGGCCGCGAGCTCGGGCGGTCCAAGGTCGCCCGCGGGCGTGTTGGCGAGGTCACGGGCAAGGAACGCGCCGCGGGCGAGCCGCTCGACGCGTCCGCGATCGGCACGTTCGGGCCAGACGAGTGCGGTGGCCGCGGCCTTCTTTACGCGGTAGCGAGTGAAGGCATAAGTCGCAAGCGCCCAGCCGAGGGCCAGTCGCGTCGGGTCGGCGTCGTCGGGCGTGGTCTCGAGCCGGTAGCTCCCTTCCGGGAGCACGTCCGGCAGCCCGGCTAGCGCCCACATGCCGGCACCGGGGTCGCTCCCCCCGCCGACCCCAACCACCACCCGAGCGAGCCGGCCGTTGTCGGCGGGGACCAAAGCGAGCTTCCCCGGCTCGGCGGAAAAGCCGATCGCTGTCAGCCAGTTGCGCTCACGCTCCGACGTTTCGGCGAGCCAGGCGGGGAGCCGGTCCTTAGTCAGAGCGGCGACAGTGATCGCGCCGGCGGTGTCGTCAATCAGCGAAAAGGCCATCTCGATACCCTGGGAACCCGGTTGTTGTGCCGCAGAATGCCGCCGCCACGGCGGCTTGCAAAGAGGAACCGTGCGTCAGGTTCCGAGACGCTTTTCTCCAGTGTTGCCTCCGCCCTCACCCTCCCCGCACGCGGGGGAGGGTGAGGGTGGAGCGGCCGTTGCGTGACGGCTTGATTGTCGGCACATTTAACGTCCCTTCGTTTGAGACAGGCGCCGCATGGCCGATTTTACGATCTATCTCGGGAACAAGAATTATTCTTCCTGGTCACTTCGGCCCTGGCTGGTCCTGAAGCAGACTGGGGTTCCTTTCGACGAGATCGTCATCCCGCTCTATGAGGCGACGAGCAAGTCGACGATTATGAAATATTCGCCTTCGGGAACCGTCCCGGCGCTGAGGCATGGCGAACTCGTGGTGTGGGATAGCCTGGCGATCTGCGAATATCTCGCCGAATCATTTCCGACATTCCACCTCTGGCCGCGGGACCACGACGCCCGCGCGGTTGCCCGTTCGGTCTGCGCGGAGTTGCACTCCGGGTTTCAGGCTCTGCGCGGCCATATGCCGATGAATATTCGTTCAAGCTTCCCCAACCGCGGTGTCACCCCGGAGGTTCAAGCCGACATCAACCGGGTGATGGCGATTTGGCGCGATTGCCGGAGGCGATTTGGCGAAGGCAAAGGCGATTTTCTGTTCGGGCATTTCAGCATCGCCGACGCGACCTATGCTCCGGTCGTGACCCGGTTTCGCACCTACAAAATCGATCTCGAACGCGAAGCGCAGGCTTACTGCGATAAAATCGTGGCGCTCCCGGCGATGCAGGAATGGGCCGGTGCCGCGCGCAACGAGCCGATGGTCATCGACGCCTACGAGTTTTAAAGAAAAGGTCGCGGCGCTATTCGCGCGACTCGAACCACAACGTGCAGCGGTAATCGATCGTCACCTCCTCGCCCGGTCCGATCAGGGATGACGCAATCAAATCGAGGGTCTGCCGGACGAGATTGCGTTCGACACGGGCATTAGGGCGGCTCGCATGGTTACACAAAGTGACGAGACCGAGCCCAAGCGCGCCTCGTCCCTCGCCCTCGGGATCGCCGTCCCAGTGAAAGTAGTAGTCGTGGATAATCGTCCGGTCGAGGGCTGGACAATCGGCGATAGGGATTACAATGACGGGAGCCGCCTCGATCAATGTCCCGGACACGATTGCGGTGCGCGCGAAAATCCCGCGACCTCGCACCGGGCTGACGCGAACCTCAATGCGGTCGTTGGGAATCGGCAGCAGGAGAGAGATCCCCGCCGCGTCGGATACCGCGGAGCAGGGTTCAGACGTGCTCGCGCGGACGATCGGCGGCGCCCGCCGGAGTCGCCGAACTGGCCGCCGCACCGGGCGGGGGCACTTGCGCCGGCGGCGTCGTCTCGGCCTCGTCCTCTTCTTTCATTCCCGCCTTGAAGGCTTTGATGCCTTTGGCGAAATCACCCATCACTCGGGGCAGTTTCCCGGCGCCGAAAAGGATCAGGATAATGGCCAGGACCACGATCCAATGCATCAAACTGAACGAACCCATAACGACGACCCCGGACGACTGACTGACGCCTATCCTAGCAGGTATTTCTGTCGCCTGCATCGGCTAGTCACGAGGTCGTCAAACTCGCCGAAAGATTCAAGTCCGGCCGCTGTGAGGTATTATCGATGAGTTATTTTCCGCCGCCACATCCGGCAGATTGGGCGACCGTCGCCCCTGGCGCGGCCGGACTCGATGCCGAGGCTATCGCCGCCGCGGCACGGTACGCCTGCACATGCGAAACGCCATGGAAGCGTGATCTCGCCGTCATGGTCACCAGCGATTTCCAGGAGCGGTCCCCGTGGAACGAAACCCTCGGACCGGTGCGACCGCGCGGAGCGCCGAATGGCCTCGTGCTGCGCGGCGGCCGGATCGTCGCCGAATGGGGTGACACGATGCGGGCCGACATGACGTTCAGCATTGCCAAGAGCTATCTCGCGATCCTCGCCGGTCTCGCCTGGGATCACGGTCTGATCGGGGATCCCGATGACCCGGTATGCACAACGGTAGAGGACGGCGGCTTTAACCCGCCGCACAACAACACGATCACCTGGCACCATCTGCTCCAGCAAACCTCGGAGTGGGAGGGCGTGCTGTGGGAGAAGCCCGATCTCATCGACCGTAACCGTACCGTCGCCGGAAGGCCAAGCGTAGCGGCGAAGGGAACCCACCGCGATCTCCATCCGCCGGGCGGGTTCTGGGAATACAACGATGTCCGGGTGAACCGCCTGAGCCTTGCGCTGTTGCGGCTGTGGGGCCGTCCATTACCGGAAGTTTTTCGCGAGCTGGTCATGGACCGGATCGGCGCCTCAGCCGATTGGGAATGGGCCGGTTATCGCAACTCCTGGGTCGAGATTGACGGCCGCCGCGTGCAATCCGTACCGGGCGGGAGCCACTGGGGCGGCGGTGTCTTTATCCATGCGCGCGACCAGGCGCGGATTGGCTTGATGCTGCTCCGTCGCGGGATGTGGGGACCGCACCGCATCCTCTCGACAGCGTGTGTCGGGCGGATGCTCGAACCCTGCCCACTCAACCCGCAATACGGCTATTTGTTATGGCTCAACACCGGCCGCGGCCTTTATCCGAGCGCCCCGGCCGCGAGTTACTATGCGCGCGGCGCCGGCGGAAACCTGACCTGGATTGACCCGGAGGACGATATCGTCGCGGTGCTGCGGTGGACCGATCCGGCGGCGATGGACGGCTTTATGAAACGGACCATGGCGGCTCTTGGTCGCTGATCCGATCGGGGGGCATGTGAGACGGCACGGGGACAACAGTCGCGCGTAAGTTGACACTCTATTGATTCAGCCGATCATCTGTGCTTTAAGCGGCGGCAAGCACGTTCGGGGGACTTTCTCGTGCGAATCGCCACACGTTGGGCCGCAAATACGGCCAAATTCCTACTCGTATTGCTCGCGAGCCTGACTGTTTGGGCGTCTGCGGTTCACGCCCGGGAGTATTGCGCAAAAGATCCCCGCGTCGAGGCCGTCGATTTATCGGCGCCGGTCGACCAGAGCTTCCTGGATACGATGCGGGGGATCGGGATCAAGACCATCATCCGGTACTACGACCATGAAGACGAAACTCTTCCCGGAAAGACCCTGAGAAGCGAGGAGCATAATCTTATCCTAGCGAACGGCTTCAAGACCGCCGTCGTTTTTCAGCACCATAACAACCAGTTTGCCTCGTTCACCGCGCCGCGTGGGCATCAGGACGCCGAGCGATCGCTCGCCCTCGCCGGTGAGAATTCACAACCGCGAGGCAGTGCCATCTATTTCGGGGTAGATGGCTCATGGCAAACAGCTTACGAGCTGGCGAATATCGCCGACTACTTCCGGGGACTGAGGGCCAAACTTGCCGGATTCGGCTACCGGATTGGGGTCTATGGCAGCGGGCTGGTGTGCAACATGCTGCTGTCGACTGGGCTCGCCGAATTATGCTGGCTTGGTGCGCCGACATCTTGGCCGGATTACCACGTCTACTACCAGACGAGACAATGGGGTCTGGCTCAGCTTCGACCCTCGCAATGCGGTGGCCGAAGCGTCGACTTCAATCTGGCCAATGGCATGGTCGCCGACTACGGCCAGTTCGGGCGCTAAAGACATCACGGAAGTTTTGGGGAATGTCGATGACAACCACGAGAGATAGTTCTAGGCTACTTCAGATCGGCGATACGTTCTTTATTGTCATCGACTAGTGCCTCAACTGCAAGTGAGGAGGAAGAGAACATGGCCGAGTATGATCTGATAATCCGCAACGGCACGATTGTAGATGGGACGGGTGGCATCCCCGCCTATCGAGGAGATGTGGCGATCAAAGAGGGGAAGATCGCCATGATCAGCGGCCATATCAAGGCGACGGCGAAGAAGGAGGTCGACGCCACGGGATGCATCGTGGCCCCCGGGGCCATCGACCTGCACAACCATTACGACCTGCAGCTGAACTGGGACCCTTACGCGACGATGTCGGGCTGGCACGGCGTGACCTCGGTGGCGATTGGCCAGTGCGGATTCGGCTTTGCCCCGTGTAAGCCAAAGGATCAAGAGGCCGCGATGCGCCTACTGACCCGGATCGAAGCGATCCCGCTCAGCACGATGGAGCAGGGTCTACGCTGGGATTGGGAGACGTTTCCCCAGTGGATGGATAGCCTCGCCAAGCATCCGTTGGGCGTCAACGTCGGCGCCTTGGTGCCCTTCAACCCACTGCGGCTCTATGTGATGGGGATAGACGCCTCGCGCGAGCGGGTGCATGCGAGCGAGGCGGAAACCCGCCAGATGCAAAACCTCGTGCGTGAAGCGATGAAGGCCGGCGCCTTTGGCTGGTCGTCGATGAAGACATTGATCAACCGTCCCGACGACGGCCGCTTTATCCCCAGTCAAGTGGCCTCGAACGACGAGTACCTGGCTCTGGCGCGGGTGCTGTCCGAGTTTGGCGTCGGCAGCATCGGCTGGACACGCGGTGCCGCCGAGCGGCCCCTGCCGCCGGGCGAACCCGATCTGCTCGGTGGAGAGATGTCGACGGGTTCCGGCATTCAGATGGATCCGGTCGAAGGCGATGCCCCCGGCAAAGGCCGAGAGGATTTCCTGATCGAGATGTGCTTGGCCAGCGGACGTCCCCTCCAATGGGGGGCGGTGAGTCAGAGTGAGGCGGCTCCGGGGCGCTACAAGGAGCAGCTCGCCTTTCTCGAGCGAGCGAACGCAGAAGGTGCGTGGATGTACGCTCAGACGGCCTCGAACCCGCCTTCGCCCGTCTTCGAGCTCGCCGAGTATAACGGCTTTGACGCGATGCCCAGCTGGATCGACCCGTTTGTCGGTACCCCTGAAGAGCGCATCGCCAAGCTGAACAAGCCTGGGGTGCGCGATCGCATGCGCCGTGATGTCGGCGCTTGGGCCGGTACCGGGGGCACCGCCGATGTGACGGCGAATTGGGCGAAGATGCGGGTCGTCGAAGTCCGGCAGCCGAGGAATTTCCAATATGAGGGGCTGACCATCGCGGAGCTGGCCGAGGCAACCGGCAAACATCCGATGGACGCGATGTTGGATCTGGCGCTCGACGAAGATTTACGGACAGAATTCTCCACTGATCCGACCAATGGCACGGATCCTCAAGCAGTCGCCGAAATCCTCAATCACCCATACATCCACCCCTGCGTCTCCGACGGTGGAGCCCATGTCCGCTACCTGACCTTGGGCACCTGGCCGGTCAACTTGCTCGCAACGTGGACGCGCGACCGCCAGGTCATGAGCTTGGAGAAGGCACACTACAAGATCAGCGGCCTGCCGGCCTGGATCGCCGGGTTCACCGATCGGGGTATCCTGAGAGAGGGTTACGCCGCCGACATCATCGTCTACGAGCAGGAGAAGCTCGGCTTTTTATACGACAACCCGGTCTATGCCACCGACTTCCCGGGCGGCGAGCGTCGCCTGATCCAAAAGGCCAAAGGCATCCGCTATACCGTCGTCAATGGGGCGATTACGTTCGAGGAGAGCGAATGCACCAATGCCACGCCCGGGAAATTCCTGCGCAGCTATGACATGGTGAACAGGTAAGCGGCAGTAGACGCGGCAGCGGAGGAGCCCGGTCTTCTGGGCTCCTCCGGCGTGTTGGCGATGCCGATCATCAGCAAACAGGATTTGAGCAAACTGGCCGGAGCTGCCCCGGGGTTGGAGATCTGCGTCCTGGTGGGCAAAGATCGCGGGAGCCAGTCTCTCCACATTGAAGAGGTGATCGTGGCCCCGAATGCTCGGATACCGCGATGCGTCAATCCCCGCACGGAAGTAGCGGTCATCATCCAGGAAGGTAGGCTGGACGCGCTCCTCGGCCGCGAGCGAATGACGATCGGCCCGGGCCATACGGTGCTGGCTCCGGCCGGGACCGCACATGGCTTCCTAAACCGCTACGACGAACCGGCCCGCGCGCTGTTTATCTTTCCTACGCATCAGGTCGAGCGGGTGCCCGTCAGCGTGCCTGGCGCGACTTCGGGTTTCCTCTCGGAGAAGGGGCGATCCGGATACGAGTCACCTGAGGACCGACCGTTGGGGAGAGAAGCTTAGGGGAGCAGCCGACCACCGGCTCTCCAATCGGACAGACCATAGTGCGTCGATTCCCGCCTTCCCTGGGGATGACGAACGAGAACAAAGCTTGAGCCCGTCTCAGGACGTCACACCCCCGCTTCGGCAATGACGGTCGGAAACAGTTCGAGCGGATCGTCAAGCCGCATCGTGTGATTGAGCGTCCAGCGGTAGGCTGGGCTTGCCGGCATTACCTCATCGAGCAGAAAGGCAACGCCACCGGCGGTGCCCTTCACTTGCGGTAGGCGGGCATAGAACATCTGCCGCGTCGCGATCATGCACACCTCTTCCGCCATCGCCTTGGTCGGCGCGATCCCCTGCACGACGATGCCGAGCTCATGCGCGTGTGTCGCCTTTAGCGGCTCGTAGTCGCCGAGGATGGCGTTGCGGCCATAGACGGTGAAATGCAACTCGTAGCCAGCCTCGCCGAAACGTTCGACAACCTGTTGCCGAGCCCAGGCGGTGACGAGATCGATATTCGCGATCGTGTAGGGGTCGCGCACACCGACGATCCCAACATAGCGCTCGCCGATCTTGCCCGAGCCTTCGAGCTTCACCCGCAATTCGGCCGCCGGAACATAGCAGGGCCCGACGACGCGGACGGTGCGCTCATCATATTGCTCGTAACGGCATCGGCTCATGTCGATGTGGCCGCCGAGGAAATGTTCGTAGAACGGGTTAGCCCGCTCGTACATCGCGTGGCCGGCGACCGAGGCGACCGTGCAGCGCTGCGCAGGCAGGAGTGCGGTGATCTTGACATCGTCCATTGTGATCTCGCCGAGCACGGATTCCTTGCCGGCATAGGGCTCGGCGCAGAACGAGGCGCATTCGAGCACCTTGCCGTAGAAGTATGCGAGCCCCTCGGGAAAACCCTGGCGGATGGCCGGCGCGGCAAAGATCGCGCAATCGCTGCTGCGGCCGCCAATAATCACATCGGCGCCGTCGTCGAGGAGCTTGATGTAGGGATGGATACCGGCCATGGCGACGACGCGCTCGGTCGCATCCAACGTGGCGAGGTCGAGCGGCGGACGCGCGTCGAGCCCGGTGATTTCGTCGCCGGCCATGACGCGGCGACGTAGTACGTCTTTGCTCACTTCCGAATAGAAGTAGCCGACATGAAACCTCGTCAGCCTGTGCTTCTGGGCGAGATCCCGGATGATGCCGACGAACAGATCGACCCGACTATTGCTGCCGGTATCGCCGGCTGAGCCGACGATCATCGGCACGCCGAGGCGCCGCGAGGCGATCAGCATCGTCTCGAGATCGTCCACCTGCCATTGTCGCAGGCTCGATGAGAGATCCGCGCCCAGCGGCACCGGCCCGACATCGCACGACCCGGTATCGGCACAGATTAGATCCGGCTCGTTCTGGCAGCCGATCCGAAAGCTGCCGGTCTTGATCGGCGCAAAACCGAGATGCCCGTTCGGGCAAACAATCCGCAATGTATGGTTGGCCGAACGTCCGTGCTGGATCGAAGCGGGCATGGAGCGGTCCTTGGCGGGGTGTCCCCTGGTTAGTGTCCTCTGACGTGCTCCATGAAGTGCAGCACGTCGCCGGTGAATTGCCGGGGGTCCTGCAGAAACGAGAAATGGCTGACCTGCGGCTGCAATAGCAGTTCGGCATCGGGGATCTCGTTCGCCATGAATTCGGTGTTCTCGCGCTTGATCGCCTCGTCGTGGTCGGCGTCGACTATCCAGGTCGGCACCGTGATCACGCGCAGCTGTGCGGCGGTGAAGTGGGGCTCGGTCTCCCACATTTTGCTGATCTGGTCGACAAAGGATTTGTACTGGTCCGGGGTCGGCGACAGCACCTGATATTCCTTTTCGGCGCGCGCGATATAGGCGTTGAACACTGTGCTTTGAGCGATGTCGGCCACTCCGCTGGGGTCGGAGTTCGCGGCGAAGGCAAAGAGCTTGCTCAGCCGCTCGGGGTGATGGATGGCGATGTCGAGACCGAGGATCGCCCCGTCGCTCCACCCTACCACTGCCGCCTTCGGCAGCTTTAGGAAGTCCATCAGGCCGAGCACGTCCGACGCCATCAGATCGTAGCCATATGGCCGCTCGTCGTGGGTGCTGCGCCCGTGGCCGCGGCTGTCCACGACGATGACCCGATAACTCTCAGCCAATGCCGGCACCTGATTGCCCCAATAGTTCGAATTGGCGAGCCCGCCGTGCAGTAGCAGCACCGGCTCGCCGCGGCCGAACTCGGCGTACCAGACCCGGATGCCGTTTACCGGGGCATAGCCGCTCCCCGCCGGTTTCGGCAGGCTTGGCGTCGGCGGGAGCGTCAGCCACTGCTGATCGGCGCGCGCTGCAGCGACGCTCCCCAAGACCGCCAATAGAGAAAGAACCAGAGGAAACGGGCGAGTACGCATGCGATCACCTGAGTCTGCGGTAGTCGGGCTTACCTGACCTTGGCGTAGCTCAACCAGTCCCGCGGCTTGCAGCTGATATTCGGGTGAATGATCCAGCGGCGGAGCATGCCCTCCCATTCAAGCCCCGCCTTCTCCATGACACGGGCGGAGGCGAGGTTTTCGACGTCGCAGCCGGCACCGATCCGCCAGATGCCGTCCTGGCGCATCGCCCAGAGAGCGACTTCCTCCAGCGCCTCGGTCATCAGACCTTGCCCCCAAAAGGCTCGCGCCAGAACATAGCCGCAGTCGAGCCGGTGAGGCTCCGGTCGTCGCAATTCAACCGCCCCCAGCAGCCGGCCATCGCCGCGTCCGATTAGGGTGTAGGTGCGCGCCCGATCCGGCTGTGCTGCCATGCAACGCGCGATATAGGCCTCGGTGTCTGCAAGGCCTTGGTGCGGGCGCCAAATCAAGAAACGTACGACCTCGAGGTCCTGCGCATAGCCGGTAAGGATAGCGGGCGCGTCTTGTGGAGCGATCGGGCGCAGGATCAGACGGGGGGTTGCGAACCGGTCCGGCAGCATCGGGTCAGTCGAGGGGGGCGGCGAGCAGTTTAGCTGGGACAAAGGAGACCGGCCTATCAGCGCCTCGTCGGCTTCACAGTGGCTTCGGCTTGTTGGGGAACGTCGATGATCGTGCCGGTGACCGGCTCGACCCAGACGAGGTGATCCTCGACCGCTCTGACCCCAGGCACATTCTCGGCGGCAACACGCAGTGCCTCGCGCTCCTTCTCGTCGAGGATGACGCCGTTGAGATCGACGACACCGTTCTCGACGGTGATCGCGATTCCGTCGCGCGGTACCCACGCCGTCTTCGCCAACTCGCGGCGGATGCGCTCACGGATCTCCTCGTCGGTGGTCGCCGCAGCAGGCTTTTCTTCGAGCGCGCCGAGGAGCGCGCGCAACAGGTCAGCGCGGCTGAGAATTCCGACCAGCACTTCGCCGTCGAGTACCGGCACCCGCTTGATGCGATGGCGTTCCATCAGCTCGACGACTTCCTTGAGCGGGGTATCCAGGGTCACGCTGACCACGTCGCGCGTCATGACCTCGCCGATCTTGCGCCCATGGGTTCGAACGTACTCGCCCGCCAGTCGCCCGGGGCCCATAAGGATCTCTAGCCACCGCGAGCGCTGCCGCTCGGTTCCCATCTCGCCGCGGCGCAATAGATCACCCTCGGTCAGAATCCCGACCAGCCGCCCCGCCTCGTCGATCACCGGCAGACCACTGATGCGGTTGTCGAGCATCGTCCGAATGGCTTCGGCAACCGTCGCATGCGGCCTAACCGATAAAAGAGTGCGGGTCATAACATCCGAGGCGTTCATGCGACCTCTCCGGTCGAGGCGGTTTGAGCGGCCGTGGCAAGGGCCGCGACGCCGGGTAATTCGCGGCCTTCGAGCCACTCGAGAAATGCGCCGCCCGCGGTGGAGACGTAGGACAACCGCTCGGTGAGGCCAGCCGCGGCGAGGGCTGCGACCGTGTCGCCGCCGCCAGCGACGCTAAGCAGCTTGTCGGCCCCGGTGAGCTCCGCAACCTTTCTCGCCACCGCCACGGTGCCTCGGTCGAAGGGTGGCGTCTCGAAGGCGCCGAGCGGGCCGTTCCAAACGAGGGTTCTCGCCTCTTCGAGTGCCGTGGCAACGCGGGCGACCGCCCTCGGGCCAATATCGAGGATCATCATGTCGGCCGGGACCGCATCGATCGGGACGGTACGGCTCGCGCTCCCGGGCGCGAGCGCAGCCGCGACGATGGCGTCTTCGGGGAGGATCACGCGGCAGTTACGCTCGCGTGCAAGATCGAGAAGCCGACGCGCGTTATCCGCCATATCGCGCTCGCACAGCGAGCGGCCGACCTCGGTTCCCTCGGCGGACAGCAGGGTGTTGGCCATCGCGCCGCCGATCGCCAGGAAATCCACCTTGCCAATGATAAACCGCAGGAGATCAAGCTTGGTCGACACCTTAGCCCCGCCAACGAGCGCCAGAACCGGCCGCGCCGGAGTTTCGAGAGCGGCCGCAAGCGCGCCGAGCTCGACCTCCATCAATTTGCCGGCGGCGGCCGGCAGCAAGTGCGCCAGGGCTGCGATCGAAGCGTGCGCGCGATGTGCGGCCGAAAACGCGTCGTCGACATAGACGTCGCCAAGCTCAGCCAGCGCCCGCGCAAAAACTGGCGAGTTCTCCTCTTCGCCCTTGTGGAAGCGGAGATTTTCGAGGAGTGCGACCTGCCCGGGCCGGAGCGCCGTGACGACCCGTTTCGCCTCTTCGCCGATACAGTCTGCGGCGAAGGCAACCCCTCGGCCGCCAATTGCCTTGCTCAACGGCGCAACCAGCGGCCGCAGCGAGTAGGCCGGGTCCGGACGGCCCTGTGGACGGCCGAAATGCGACATCACGATCACTTTGGCGCCCTTCTCGATCAGCGCCTCGATCGTCGGAGCTAACCGCTCGATCCGGGTGGCGTCGGTGACGACACCGTTCTTCAGCGGAACGTTCAGGTCGGCGCGCAACAGCACTCGCCTGCCGCCGACATCAATGTCGCCGAGGGTTTGGAATCTCGCCATCGGGGTTCACTCCTTATACTCTCCGGAAGGGTGCGCCGTTGATCTCGATCAATGCCGATAGCCGGCCATCGAGATCGATTCCGACCAGCCCGGGAGACCCGATGATAAAGACCATACTCGTTCCCGCGACCGGCAGCGACAGCGACAAGGCGGTATTCGCCTCAGCTCTGACCGTCGCCCGCGCCTTCGCCGCCCATCTCGAGTTCCTGCATGTGCGCCCGGATGCGGCTGCAACGGCGGTCGCCATGGCCTCGGACGGCGGCGGCGCCACGATGGTCGGCAGTCTGATCAATCGGTTGGAAGAGGAAGCAAGCCAACGCGAGGGAAAGGCGAAGCGGTTATTCGAGGGCTTTTGCGAGCGCGAGGGGTTGGCGGTCTGGGATGCCCCGCCGGGTCCGCAGGCCCCATCGGCACAATGGCTTCGGGAGATCGGCGCCGAACCCTACTGGGTCGCGGAATATGGGCGCGCCGCCGACCTCTTGGTTATCGGGCGGCCGGGAGAGGACGAGGGTGTTTCGTTGGACACCATCGAGGGGGCGCTGATCGACAGCGGCCGCCCGCTCCTGATACCGGCCGCGACGCCCCCGACCGCTCTGCCGGAAACCATCGCAATCGCCTGGAAGGCGACGCCACAAGCCGCCCGCGCGCTTACCGCGGCGTCGCCATTCCTGCAGATTGCCAAACGGATCGTGATCCTGACCGTCGGCGAGGATCAACGTCCGCTCGAAGAAGAGGCGGATCGCCTGATGGCTGGTCTGCGCTGGCATGGCGTTCCGGGATCCGTTCATCATCTCAAGCCCGCGGCGGATAGGAGCGGACCGGAGATCCTGTTGTCTGCTGCAGCCGAGCACGCGGCACTGCTCGTAATGGGCGGCTACGGCCGGAGCCGCTTGCGTGAATGGATCTTCGGCGGGTTTACCCTGCACGTGCTCCGCGGCGCCGGGGTGCCGGTCCTGATGGCGCATTAACCGGTCGGCTTGAGTTGCGAATGGCTGGTGAGGCGATCGGGACTTCCTTAGGCCCGTCCTGGGTCGTCGGCGAAGCCGATCTGGAACGCGAGTTCGCGATCATCCGCAACGCCACAGCTGAGAGTTGCGAGGGCGTATTCGGTCCGAGCTCGATGATGTGGCGTATCGACAAAGAGGCGGCGATATTTCTCGGGGCGGGCCGCGCGTTGCTGCTCCAGCTCGCCCACCCCTGGATCGCCACTGCCATCGCCGAGCACTCGAGGACATTGACCGACCCGATCGGCCGATTTCATCGTACCTTCAATGCCATGTTCACGATGGTGTTCGGCACGACGGAGCAGGCGATAGCGGCTGCTCGGCGGCTGCACCAGCGCCACCGCCGCATCGGCGGGACGTTGGTGCAGGCGGCCGGCCCCTTTGCCGCAAACTCTCGATACGAGGCCAACGATGTCGCGGCGCTGTGCTGGGTTCACGCCACATTGATCGACACCGCGCTTGTCGCTTACCACCTCGTGTGCCCGCCGCTCTCAGCCGAAGAGCGGGAGCGCTATTGGACCGAAGCCCTGATTTTCGCCGCGTTCTTTGGAATTCCCGAGGATGCCTTGCCGCGAACCTGGGCGGCTTTTGCCGCCGGCAACGAAAAGATGGCGCGGTCGAATGTGCTGACAGTGACCGACGCGGCACGTAGCATCGCCGGAGCAGTTCTTTCCGGTGCCGGAACCCGGTTCCGCATCCCGTCTTGGTATCGAGCCCTGACCGCCAGACTCTTGCCGGCGCGGCTGCGCGAGGATTTTGGACTATCTTATGGGGAACCCGAGCGCCGCAAAACCGAGCGCGCGCTCGCTGTACTGCGGGGAGTGTACCCTTGGGTGCCGGAGCGCCTGCGCCATGTCGGGCCATACCAAGAGGCAACTGCGCGCCTTGCCGGGCGGCAGCGGTCGGGAACGGCGACGCAATTGCTGAACCGGTTTTGGATCGGGCAGAAGTCCATGACTCGCTGAGCGGAGAGGGATATGGCACAGCACTCGGCAGCGGCGCGGCCGGCCGACACGGAAATAGAAGCAAACGTTGTTCGCGTGCCGGAAGGGACGGATCTGGTCGAATGGTATTTCGAGCAAGGTTGGACCGACGGCCTTCCGGTGGTGCCGCCGACCAGAGCGCAGGTCGATACAATTATCGAGGCGCTGGGCGGCGACCCCCATTTCGTCGAATGCAAGGTGCCGCCGCGGCACGGCAGCCTGTCGCGCGAGGTGCTGGCGATCAACATCGTGATGGCCGGCTGCAAGCCCGAATATGCCCCCGTCGTGCGCGCCGCGATGCTAGCCCTGACCGCTGACGCCTTCAACCTGAACGGGGTCCAGGCGACGACGCACATGGCAGCACCGCTGTTGATCGTCAACGGGCCGATCGCGCACGAGATCGGGATGAATGGCGACTGCAATGCTTTCGGCTCGGGCAACCGCGCCAACGCGACGATCGGGCGCGCGCTGCGCCTGGTTCTGCTCAACGTCGGGGGCGGCTGGCCCGGCGAACTTGACAAGAGCACCCTCGGCCATCCGGGCAAATACAGCTATTGCGTGACAGAGAACGAAGCGGCGAGCCCGTGGGCGCCCTATCATGTCGAGAAGGGCTTCGACGCCAAAGATTCCGCAGTTTTCGTGCTGGCCGCCGAGCCCCCGCACAGTGTGACCAACCATGTGGCGAACGACCCCGAAGGCATTCTCGACAGCATCGCTTCGGCGATGAGCACGATCGCCAACAACAATGCGGTTTCAAGCGGTCACTGCGCGGTGATCATTGGCCCGGAGCATGCCCGCACCATAGCCGGCAAGGGTTGGACCCGGCACGATGTGCGCAGCTACCTGGCGATGCACGCCTACAATCTCTTCTCGGAAATTACGTTCAACGAGCGCTACGGCAAGATCTACAATCGCAACCTTCCGAAATGGTACAAACGCGAGCCGGAGGCGCGCATTCCGATCGTGCCGAGCCCTGACCACATCCACCTCTTTGTCGTCGGTGGTGCGGCCGGGCGGTTTTCCGCCTTCATCCCCGGCTGGGGCCACATGTCGTCCCCGGTGCTGCGCAGTATCGAAACCATCGACGAAGGCGGCGTTCGCAGGGCGCCAATCTGTGTCGACGGCACCTGCTATCTCTGAGCTTGATCAAAGGAGGCCGACTTCGGATGACCGGACTGGATGATGCGATCGCCTTCGATCCGCGCGGCGTGGTCGAGACCGAGCCGCTGGCGCTTGCCGCGCGCGTGTGCGGCCTCGGCGGGCTGCGGCTGGGTGTGCTCGACAACACCAAATGGAACGCCAATCGGCTATTGCGCAAGACCGTCACAAAGCTGCAGGAAGAATTCTCCCTCGCCGCAGTCAACTATTATCGCAAGGAGAGCTTTTCAAAGGACGCGGACCCGGCACTGATCGGGGCCATTGCAGCCAATAATGACATCGTGCTGACCGCGATCGGCGACTGAGGGTCGTGCACTTCGTGCTGTACGCATGACGCCATCAGACTCGAAGCATTGGGCCGGCCGACAGCGATTATCGTCACCACCGAGTTCCTGCACGAGGCAGAGGTGCAGTGCCGTGCGCTCGGCATGCACGATCTCGCCCCGGTGGTTATCGACCATCCGCTCAGCACCTTGACCGAAGCCGAGATCGCGGCGCGTGCCGAACAAGCCGCTCGCCTGTGCTTGGCCGTGTGGTGCGGGCGGTAGCTGCGCTTTCAGGTCCGGCGCTTTGCTTCCTCGAACGTCCGATCCACGGCGGCGAGCAGCCTCGTGCATTCGTCAGGGTCATTCACCGGGTATCGTTGCCATTCGTCGCCTTCCCGCAGATCGGCAAAAAGCCCGGCGGAATCCTTGTGAAAATGCAGAAATGCCCGGCCGTTGGTGTAAAAGATGCCTAGCTTTTTCTCGACGAGATTGCTGCGCCTGCGGAGGTTCTCGATCAAATCGCTGACCGCCTCAAGGGCGCGCACATCGGCGTGTTTCAAGATCTGCTCCCCGATCGACCAAACCGATAGTACCCCATGGAGGCGCGATGACCGAGGCGTTTGACCATAGCCAACACCGCGTCGCGGAACCTCGCTGGTTCGAGGATCTAGCGGTCGGCGAACGTTTCTTTATCCCGAGCCGCACCATGACCGAGGCGCATTTTGCTGCTTTCCAGACGATCTCTGCCGACAATCACCCGATCCATTACGATATCGAATATTGCCGCCAGCGCGGCCACAAGCGCCCGCTCGCGCACGGCTTCCAGATCCTCTCTTCCACCGCGGCGGGTGCCGGTACCTTTGCGCATACGATCGGTGACGCGCTGATCGCCTTTGTCGAGCAATCGTCGAAATTTCTGAAGCCGGTGTATGCCGGCGACACGCTCTATCCGATGCTGGAGATAGCGGCGTTGACGTCACAGCGCTCGACTGGCGTCGTTACGCTCAGAGTGACCGTGCACAACCAAGAGGGCGAGCTCGTCCTGTCTGGCGAACAGAAAATCCTGCTGCGCAAGCGGTCGCCCGAATGACCGTTTCTCCCTGAGAGCAGGGAGAAACATCGATCAGGCGCCGGAAATTGCCCGTTCGATTACGAACAATTTACGACAAATCAATGGCTTAGAAGATCGAGATTATGCGAGCCTCAGGGAATGTTCTGAGGAGGCTGACCGGCCTCTGAGGGAGCGAGCGGGGATAGAGTTCGGGCATCAGGGCCGCGGCTTTGTGATTTCGCATCGATTATGCTATTATAATATCACGTGGTGATATTGACAAGATAGCATGAAATTGGTAAGACGGGCCGCCTAACCCCAACACGCAGAAGAGAGGTCCAAGGCAGCCGCCGAGGGCCATGGGGCCTCAGACTTCGTATCTTCGCGAGAAGGACGGATACCGTATAACTTATTGATATTACATAATCTGTTTTAAACACGTCTTTATTGGAAAGCCTTCATGACGGATGATCAGCTAGCAGATCAGCTCCATGAATTAAAGCGCCGCAACGAGACGCCGCTTCCGCTGATCGAAATGTTTGAGGCACTGCTCTCGCTCGACCCGAGACTCAGCGCAAAACAGAAGCGCAAGAAATCCACCCAGATAATGGCCAGGGCATTGGAACGACTGGAGCGCAAGGACGCCTGATCGCGACCGGGGAGCGGCGCCGTCGCGCTCAGAACTGAGGCTCTCGCGGGTTACCCTGAATCGCAACGTGACTGGCCGGCGCTTTGGCCGCCGTCGACGTGAAGGATTTCGCCCGACTCTGAGCGGGTGGTGAACATATCGAGATAATTGCAATGCCGAGGTGCTCACGCAGGGCGCACTTATATCTCGGTGCTTCAGCCAAGAGCGGCCCGTCGGATCTCGCATAGATACGAGCGGTGCGATGCCGTGCCGCTGACTGGGTCAACCGCTTTGCTGCCGATAAGCAGATTGAAGTTGGCACCCAGCGGTCCAAACGGGTCGTAGCCGGGTGCATGCAGTTCAGAGCAAGGCTGCCACCACCCGTGCTCGCCGACGACGACGCGCGGATCAAGATTTTCGTTGAGTCGCGCTCGGGCGCGCACGCTGCCCTCCGGCGTCTCGATCGATACCCAGTCGCCGGCGGCAATCCCGCGCGCCTGGGCCGCCTGCGGATGCAACTCGACCTCCGGGTCGAGCGCGCGTTTGCGCAAGCTCGGCAGCGCGCGATGCTGCGTTTGGCAAAACAGCGTCGGCTTTGCGCTCGTTAGCACCAGCGGAAGGCGCGTCGCAAGATCGGGACGCGCCACCGGGCCGACCGGCGGCTCTGTGAATTCGGGCAAGGGTGCGTAGCCATGGTCGAGGAAGGTCTGCGAATAGAGTTCGACCTTGCGCGACGGCGTCGCAAATCCGCGCGGCGCTCCACGCGTGTCCGGTTCGGCATACTTCGAGTGGCGGGTCTGCAACGGCACTCGCATGCCGGCGGGAGTGGCGCGCAATTCCTCCAATGTGACGCCCGTGGGAGCGAGCTGTTGGCGATATGCCGCATCGATGTCCCCGTTCCAGAACACCTCGCCCAGGCCCAGGCGGGTGGCAAGATCGAAGATGATATCGGTATCGGGACGAGCCTCGCCGGGCGGCGGCGCGACCGCCGCGCGAAGTTGGATCAGCGATTGCGCCTCGGTGCTGATGTCGAAGCCGATCTTCAGCGCCTCACGCTCGAAGGCCGAGGCAACCGGTAGCACGATATCGGCCATCTCCGCGGTAGGGTTCATAAACAGATCGGCGTGGGCGTAGAATTCCAGCTGCTTGAGCACCTCGCGCCCCGTTCCGCCGTCGGCATGGGCCAGCAGTATGTTCGCGCCGAAGCCGACCACTGCGCGCACCGGGTGGGGTTTCCCCTCGCAAATGGCGCTATAGAGATCTCGGATCGAGTAATATTTCCACCGCGCTGGCCCGAGCGGGCGTTCGGCAAGGCCCAAAGTCGGGCCTATGCTCTTCGCCGAGGGCAACTCCTCGCCGGTGATCGGCGCCGCCGGCGCCGCGGGGAGCAGCACATTGCCGCCGGGCTGGTCGAAGGAGCCGGTCAGGGCATACAGCAACGACATCGCACGCGCCGTCTGTGTGACGGTGGCGTGTTGCTCATGGCCGCTCCAGGCGTAATAGGACGCTGGGCGCGCATGCCAAATAAGGTCCGCCGCTTCCTCTACCTGACCGCGCGGGATCCAGCAGATTTTTTCAACCGCTTCGGGCGGATAGCGCCGGCAGAGCCGAGCATAGAGCTCGAAGACCGGGTGACAGACCACCTCTCCCTGGGCAGTGGCAACCCGGTACTCGCCTGCGAGCGCAACGCTCGTGATGTTGCCGTCATAACGGCCACTCGCGGGATCGTAGGGCACCAATCGCCCTGCCGCGCTGTTCCAGGCGAAGAGGCGCCGAGCATCCCCATCAGCCGAAAGGTCGCACTCGGTGAGTAGCCTGCCATTGTCGGCGCGGACCAGCAGCGGCGCGTTACTCCAATCGCGGATGAAGTCGCGGTCGTACCAGCCACGTTCGATCATCAGATTAGCCAGGCCGAGCGCCAATGCCCCGTCGGTCCCTGGCCGCACCCGCAGCCACAGATCGGCCTTGCTGGCGAGCCCGACATGGCGTGGATCGACGACGATCAGCCGCATGCCGCGCTTGAGCGCCTCGACCGTGGCGGTCGCATGTGTCAGGCGAGAGTAGCTGGGGTTGTATCCCCACAGGAGCAGAACGCCGCTATTGGCAATGTCTGGCATGGCACCGCCAGCGCCGCCACCGCCTAGGCCGACGCTGCCGACGCCGTAGGTGTAGCGAGTCGCGAAGGCGCGCCCCCAGCCGCAAACGTCGAGGGTGATGGCTCTGTTCGGTGTGCCGAAGGCATTGGCCAGCCGCTGGATGAAGCCGCTGGAATCCCCGATCGCAGTTGTCGACGGGGAAGACAGGGTAAAGGTGACCGCCTGGGGCCCATGTCGTTCGGCGACGCGGCGCATCGCGGCGGCGGTCTGGTCCAGTGCCGCGTCCCAGCCAATCGGCTCCCATCCCGGATTGGGATCGCCTTTCGGGCGGGTGCGGCGGAGCGGGCGGGTCAGCCGCTCCGGGTGGTAGACGAGTTCCGGTGCGGCGCGGCCCTTGGCGCAGTGCGCCTGGCCTGTAGGGTGTCCAGGATCGG
>Ga0306920_100002691_pt1 | contig 22475 bp, 30 predicted proteins | sample flu12Cox44000170_FD_204666 | JGI IMG/M metagenome (GOLD analysis project Ga0306920, IMG submission 204666) | Lab enrichment of tropical soil microbial communities from Luquillo Experimental Forest, Puerto Rico - flux4day.12C.oxic.44.000.170 (v2)... | ecosystem: Environmental > Terrestrial >...
ATGGTGCCAGATTCCCAGGAGGCAATGACGCGTGAGCGTCAATTCGCAGAGCAGATGTACGTCTGCAACTGCGATCTTGAACAAGTGGAAGGACTTGCGACCACAATCCTGGCGGGATCGCCCGCCGCAGCTTTAGGAGTAACTTTCCATGCTGGTTTGCGACAAGTGCCAGAGACCGAACAGCACAGATGTTCCGGTCGTCACGACCACCATCACCCTATCGGGAGTCGAAAAGGAATACTGGACCGTGTCTATGCACCTCTGCGATGAGGATCGTGTGACGGTGGGTACGGCGATCAATCGAGTGTTGACGAACATGGGATTGCCACCCATGAGCGGACCTCCGTAAGTAGAAAGGCGTAAATTATGGTAGTAGAGTATCGCAAGCGCAAGAGGTTGCGGCCCGCCCCCTCTGGTCACAGGTACAAGAAGTACCATTGGGATGAGAGGCATATCCTCAAGAGCTATGAGCTTGCCCGCAGCGGCCTGGTAGACATCCAGATAGCGCGAGCCTTAGGTGTCACCTTGCATAGGTTCTTAGTCTGGCGCAAAGAGCATCCCGGCTTAGATGAAGCACTTAGAAAAGCACGCCGCACCGATAAGATGGGCGTGCATGCGCTCACTCTGAAGGAGTTCATCTTCGGCAGGTTAGACCCCAGACTGCAAAGACTTTGGTCTGAGATAAACGAGTGCGAAGAGACTACCAACGACATTCGCCGGATAGAAAGTATGCTGGAAGATGCCGGGAAGAAGGCAAGGCAGCACTTATTCTTATACGCCCTCTTCCACTCTAACTTTATGGTCAGTGAAGCATGTCGTAAGGTGGGCGTGAAAAGCACCGAAGTCAAGCACTGGGGCGACGAAGATCCTGACTTCTTGGCATTGGTAAGAGAGATTAACACCATCAAAGGCGACTTCTTTGAGGGTGCTTTGATAGATTTAGTCCGCAAAGGCGACGGCGCAGCTACCATCTTTGCTAATCGCACCTTTAACAAAGGTCGCGGCTATGATTCTCGGGTGGAACTCAATGTCAAAGGCAAAGTCGATCACGCCCATGCCCACGCGCATTTGACGTTAGAAGATTTGCCTCTAGACCTCAAGCGACAGGTGCTTGAAGCCATACGGGAAAAGAATGGGACGCAACATCCCCTTGCAATCTCGCATCAAGAAGATAATATACAACACTTAGACAATAAGGCTAAGTCGGCGGCCGAAGTGATAGACGCCGAATTTACATCGTAGAGAGGACAGCCATGAACACGGGACAACGGTATGAGAGTAGGAGGTGGTAATGGAAAACTTCACCAGTGCAGATAGGCACGTCGGTTGCAAAAGCTGTTCGCAGCTTTGGCATGAAAACCGCGATCTGCGCGAGCAGGTGAAGTCTCTCCATAAGGAGGTGGGGCGGCTTCGCCGGCTCATGAAGCGCGTCGAGCAAATGGCCCACCTGAAAGCCTTGACGACGATGCTCTAACGCAAGGCGGGAAGTAATGGGATCTCTCAAGTCCGGAACTGGCGTCCTGGGCTGCGATGGGGGTTTCCTGTTCTTCCCGCCTTTTTATTTGGAGGCTGCTTATGTCGGTACACTTATCACGCCGCGAGTTCTCTCGGATAGCTACGGCCGTCCCGTGGCTTGGTAGCATGGTGCACGTCACGGACAAGACGCGGGCTTTGATCTTATCCGTCAGAGACGAATACGCCCAAGAAGTCATAGACTGCGGCGTAGACGCTCTGAAAGCAAATATCCAGGAAGCGCTTAAAAAGGCGGGTCTTGGCGACCTGGAAGTAATCATCCTCATCGGTATGGATGTTATTGCGCAGTGAATCATGGCGCATAAGAACTACCAGCTGGAAGAAAAGGATTTACTCGCCTCTATATGTCGGGAGTCCCTCTTCGACTTTGTGAAGGAGTTCTGGTATGAAGTCTCCTCCGAAAAACCCGTCTGGAACTGGCACATCCCCTACATCTGTCAAGAGTTGCAAACTCTCGCCGATCGCGTGTTTAGAGGGCTGCCCCGTAAGTACGACCTCCTCATTAACGTCCCTCCGGGAACTACTAAGAGCACAGTGTGCTCTATCATGTTCCCTGCTTGGTGTTGGACGCGCATGCCGCATTGTCGCTTCATCTGCGGGTCCTATGCTGATAGATTGGCGCTAGACCTAAGCCGCAAATGCCGGGATGTGATACGCTCAGATAGGTACCGCAACTCGTTCCCAGACATAAAGCTTAGAAGTGACCAAGATACGAAGGGCTACTTCGCCAATTACAAGCAAGGGGATAGATTCTCCGTCGGTGTAGGCGGTAGTGTTCTCGGGATGCACGGCCATTTCTTGATAGTGGACGATCCGATAGATCCGCTTGAAGTCTTATCAGAGGCAAGACTCAAGGAGGTCAACCAATGGATGGGCCAGCAACTCAGTCAAAGGAAAGTGGACAAAGCCGTATCACCTTTGATTTTGATAATGCAGAGACTACACCAGAACGACCCGTCTGGCAACTTGCTGATACGGAAGAAGAACAGGTTGGTCTCCGGCATATCTGCTTACCGGCCGAATTGAGCGAAGATATTTCCCCACCCTCGGCAAAAGAACACTACACAGACAACCTTTTAGATCCGATACGGCTCTCTAAGTCTATCCTCAGAGAGGCTTATAGAGAATTAGGCGCTTACGGCTATGCAGGACAGTTTCAGCAGACGCCTTCGCCTCCCGGCGGGGGCATGTTCAAGACGGACAGATTTCGCTATGGCATTCGCCCCAAGAACTTCCGTCGTATGGTGAGGTATTGGGACAAGGCGGCTTGCCTGTACGAATGTACACTAATTGATACACCCTATGGTCAAAAACCTATTGCGAGCATTCGGACTGGTGATCTTGTCCTAACTCGCAACGGTTATCAGGAAGTTCATTGGGCAGGGGTTTCTGGCTTTGTCGATGAGGTATGGGGGGTTTTATTCAGCAATGGAGTGGTTCTCTGGGGTACCAACGATCATCCTCTTTACACGGGAGGAGATACCTGGACGGCGATTGATAGCCTTCGTGATAACCACCGTGCTCTAACTTCGAGGAGACAGCTATGCGAGGACCGAAAGCGTATAAGGACACGGAGATTATTGTGTTCAACGGCATCAGGTACCGCCGACGCCCAGGGAGGAAGTATTTCGAGACCATGCGCTACTTCAACGGCTCATACCGTAACGAGACCTTGCAGCAAGCTAAGTGGAGATTTTTTCGAGGCGATATACCCGACGGCCATCATATCCATCACAAGGACGGAAACCACGATAACCACGCTCTGTCGAACCTTGAATGCCTCCCGCGAAAGAAGCATCGTGCTATCCACACAAAGCAACCTGCCTTTAGAAAGATGCTCAGTAGGGCGGCGCGGAAGCTTTGGCAGAATCGTACTTACCAACAATATGTCTGTGCGTACTGCGGCGAAACTTTCGAGTCTCGGCATACCGACGTGTGTGCAATCCGATATTGTTCGCATCAATGCGGCCGTCAGGCAAGGAAGCGTGCCCGTCTACAATCTTGAGGTCAGAAAAGAGCATGAATTTTTTGCCAATGGGGTACTCGTTCACAATACCATGGGCGGAGGAGCCTATACCGTAGGCTGTCTCATGGGCGTGACGATGGAAATCGTCTATTGGGTGCTCGATATCATCAGAGTACAGGTTGATTCGGCGATCAGGGAGAAACTCATCTTGCAGACTGCCAAGAATGACGGTAAGCTAGTCTACGTCGGAATCGAGCAAGAGCCAGGATCAGGAGGCAAAGAATCAGCAGAAGGAACGGCCAGAAGGTTGTCGGGATACCATACGCGCATTGTCCGACCCACGGGCTCGCAGGGAAGCAAGGTGATTCGTGCCGATCCATTCAGTACGCAGGTCAATATGGGCAACGTCTACCTTATCGAAGGTGCGCCCTGGATTGAGGAGTTCATCAGCGAGTTGACCTATTTCCCAGTGGGGAAGTATGCTGACCAAGTTGACGCTGCTTCGGGTGCCTTTACAATACTCAGCAAAGCCCGCTTGCGAGTAGGTCCTTTATAGGGTGAGTTATGCCACGTCCCAAGATGCTTCCTGCTATTCCCCTTGAGCGCTTGACCAAAAACGAGATGGTCAACAACTACGAATCATTCTTCCAGACCTACTCGCTGATCGCGCGGACATCTCTTCTCGACCGTATGATCGACCTCAAGCACGATATCGACCGTGAGTGCGGCTATCCCATCGAGTTCACGCCTTATCAGTATCGCCGTATGTATGACCGGGAAGGCATCGCCACGCGCGTAGTCGATATCATGCCTGACGAATGTTGGGCAGAGGATCCCGAGCTAGTGGAGAGCGAAGGCAGGAAGGAAACGAAGTTTGAGGGTGCTTGGCGCGATCTGTGCGACCAGCACGATATCTACCATTATCTCCATCGCATCGACCAGCTTAGCGGGATCGGCTTCTACGGGGTGATTCTCATCGGCTTCAATGACGGCAAAGAGCTATGGGACCCTGTAGACGGCATAGACGAGCAAGGCAGGCCCAATGGCAAAGCCGATCCCAATATGGGCATAGTGTACTTGCGGGCTTTTGACGAAACCCAAGTCAGAGTGCAAGCCTTCGAGCAGGACCGCTACAACCCGCGCTATGCGACGCCAAACTTCTATTCCGTGCGCTTTGTAGATGTGACAACGGGCATTCCCGAAGCCGTGCTAGTCGCCGGCAATTACTTTCGCAGGGTGCACTGGTCGCGCATTATCCATGTCGCCGATTGTCGCAAGTCGGGTGAAGTCTTTGGCGTACCGAGAATGCGGCCGGTGTTGAATAGACTCATAGACTTGCGCAAGCTGCTTGGCGGCAGCGCCGAAATGTTCTGGAAGGGTGCTTTCCCGGGCTATTCTTTTGAGATTGACCCTGAGATAGCGAGCGAAGCAGAATTTGACCGTGAAGGCACGCGACAGGAATTAGAAGCATTCCAGGCAGGGTTGATGCGTTACCTGCCGATGGTTGGCATGAAAGCGAAGTCGCTTGCTCCGCAGGTAGCCTCGCCGCGCTATCACATCAACGAACAATTGCAAGCTATCGCGGCGAGCATCGGTTGCCCTCTGCCTTTACTTCTTGGTATGGAAGAAGGCAAGCTAGCGTCGGCGATGAATAAAAGGACGTGGAACGAAAGAATGCGCAAGCGGCAACACAAATACCTTACGCCGATGCTGATTAAGCCGTTTGCTAATCGGCTTATCTACACAGGCGTTCTGCCCGAACCCGATGACAGAGTGATAGTGAACTGGCCCGATCTTAATAAGCCTACTGACCAAGACAAAGCTAATTTAGGAATCACGCGCACGCAAGCCATCGTTCAGTACGTCACTTCGGGAGCGTATAACCTTGTCCCTCCCTATGAGTTCTTTACCGTGCTGCTTGGGATGACGCCCGAGCAAGCCGAAGCGATCCTAGAGTCAGGCGACTTCCAGACCCAAATGAAGAAGATGAATGCTCAACTCTTGCAAGGCACTAATGGTGGTGGTGGTACTAACGGCAAGGGCAAGCAGCAAAAGCCACAGAAGGGCATCACGGGAACGGGACCTGGTTCTACTAGGGCAACGGCGGCTATCGACGCCTCACGGGCCGTCGCCAGAGGAATAAGGGAGGCTAGTGGTGGCGCAGTCATCTGACCTTACCACTGAAAACCGTGATATACATCCCGATGATACAACGCTGCGAAAGTTCGAGTTCAGGATCTTCTCACGCCCAAGAGACGGTCCTGCGATCTGGACGAGACATGGCGAGCAATTCAGTCAAAAGGAGGCGATTGCGATAGTCCGGCGCGAGATGCGCTCAGTGGAGTTAAAGTGCTAGTCAAGAATGCCTTGAAGCTGGACCCTTCGCACACGAAGTTCCTCAGAGACTCCTTTGAAAAGCAGATCCGAAAGGTTTACGCGGCGATAGAGAAAGAAATCCTATCCGAAATCTCTGGTGGCGCATTTCGGCTCGGAATGCCCGCCACCGTCTTTGAGAGCCACGCCACCAGAGTCAAACAATTCAAGACTTGGCTGGAGAAGCTGCTCGATGATGCCTTTATGCGCACCGACGCCACTGGAAACCCCTGGTGGGTTGATTATGTCAATCGGGGGTATAAATCCGGTGTTCTTAGAGCCTACCACGAATCCCGACGTGAAATACTCGACCCTACTGCCCAATTGGTTTTGGGAGACACCGGGCTCTTGTCTTTTCCTTTCTCCCTTCACGGTCCGGCTAGTTATGCTGATGCACTGCTAAAGCAGCGCAAGATCCTCCGCCGCCTCGAGATGCTGCGCGAAGGGATAGAACATAACTTTGCGGATATCGCGTCCTCTCTGTCCTCACAGAGCGGTCGCATTGTCATAGACGCGCTTCACCGTAACGTAGCGCCGCGGACGCTCGCTAGAACGCTCGCTGCCAATCTAGAAAGGAGCCTAAAGAAGAGAGGCATTCCACTCTCCCATGCAGAAGTCGTCCGTTTTCATGCAGACGGCGAACTGGATGGATTCGAGAACCTAGGAGCAGACAGACTACGGCTTGACGTGGAATGGAAGACAATGGAAGATCCCTGCCCAAAGTGCGCAGCAATGGCAGGTGAGGTATTCCCCATCGAAGAAGCCCGGGGCGTCATACCGCTACATCCTCAGTGTCGATGTAGCTGGGTGCTTGCTTCCTAGGAGGCTATTGTGGAGATTACGGACGTCCGAGTAAAAGTCATGCAAGAGGATAACGAACGTCTCCTTGCCTTCTGCTCGATAACCCTTGCTGATGAGTTTGTGGTAAGGGATATCAAGATCATCAATGGCAACAATGGTCTATTCGTGTCGATGCCTTCGCGCAAGCGGATAGACCATTGTCCTTATTGCAGCCACAAGAACCATCTCCGAGCACGCTTCTGTAATGATTGTGGCCGCCGACTAGACCCGAACCGAGCCGAGCATCAACTCACACGCGACGGGCAGATCAAGCTCTATGCCGATATCGCTCACCCCATCACCAAAGAGTGTCGCAATATCCTACGGCAAGTCATTCTCGACGCCTACGATGAGGAGAAAGAGCTAATGAAACAACCCAACTATGTGTGTCGCTATGATTCCATCGAGCCATCGCCTCCTTGACAAACATTTGCGCATTCGTTACAACACAGACAATCACCTCTCGCTACACCACCACGACCCATTAACTCTCTTCCGAAAGGAGGTCATTATGACTGAGGAGACACATGGGCACGGACATACCTCCCATGCTCACACGACGAAGAAGGAAAAGAAGGAAAAGAAGGAAGAACCCGTGCAGCGGCAAAAAGGATCATCCCGCCAGAAGAAACATACTCTACTGCTAAAGGAGAAGGCATGAAATTTCTCAGCCTATGTGGCTTAACGACCATCATCTTTATTACCTTCGCCCTCCCAAGCAAAGCTCAATGTGGTCCTAACGGTTGTGCCCCCGGCACATCCTGCGGTCCCAACGGCTGTTGCGGACCCTTCGGTTGCTCGCCCACTTGCAATCCATGGGCGCTGCAATCTAATCCATGGGCCTTTCAACCCAACCCCTGGTGGGGATATGGCCGACCTTGGGGTTGGAATAGACCTTGGGGATACGGTTTCCGTCCGGGTGTCTCGGTGCAGGCTCCGTTCGCCAATATCAATGTTCCCCCACGATGGGGTTATTTCCGTGCCGACTAAGGAGGTTTGCAATGAAACGGATCTTGATGCTCGTTGCCATCGCCCTCTGGTTACTTGTATTGGTCTCTCCTACCGAAGCGTTTGGTCGTCGTGGTGGCGGGCGCTGTAGAGGAGGTGGCTGCGGCGATTGCTGTGGCAATGGTTGCGGAGGTTGCTATAACGGAGGTTGCTGCTACTACTCCGTCCGGCCATGCTGTCCCTGCGGCGTGTGTGTGTGTCCTACATGCAGTTGCCCAGCGACCCCGCCGAGTGTGGGGACTCCTCCAGTAAAGCCGCCCGAGGTGAAACCTCCGGACCGGCCGGATCTCAAACCACCGGGGAGGCCGATTCGACCATGAACGAGGATGGAGTGCCGACGTGGTGTATCTTCGTGTTGTTAGCCGCTTCTTGGTGTTTCGGCTTCATCTGCGGACTGGCGGGCAAGATCCTATTCTACGATATGTGGCGGTATGAGAGTTGGGAGGATCAAGTCTTTGGTCTCACGATTGAAGAAAAGGCCAAGATGCGGCGGGAGAAACTGAAACAATGATCCACACACTAATGCTGATCGGTGCCTTGAGTATTGGTCAGTGACGAGGCGGCTCCTGCGGTGGAGGCTTCTCTGGTGGTGGAGGAGGCTTCTACAGCGGGGGAGCCAGTATGGCTCCGATGATGATGCAGCAACCGTTCCTCGGAGGTCTGGGCGTTCAGCCCATCTATCGACCGCAGTATGTGCCGCAGCCGCAGCAGACCATGCCGACGCAGGTTAAGCGCTGGGAGAAAGGCAACAATGGCTGGTGGTACGACAAGGACGGGAACGATGTCCTGGCGATCTGGAACCAGGATACCAACCAATATCATCTCCGTGTCAACGGTCGCTGGTCGGCCAAGATGGCCCCGCCGTGGACCGGGACGATCCTGGTGGGGAGGATTCGGTAGTGGCCGACTGCGAGCCATGCCCTGATGATGGTGGTGAAGCCCCGCCCAAGAGTGAGGAGGACATGAGCTACACGGATGTCAAACGCCACGCTCTGATCCAGGCTTATGCTTATGGAGTCGGTGAGCTTTTCGACATATTCACCTCCACTCCTCCGAGCAAGATCGACGCTGCCTCGCAGCACTTCGCCAGAGGTTTCGACATGCTTGAGCGCTGCACACGATTGGCCGCACAGGTGATGGGCCTCAAACTAAAGAGTTGACCATGAGACGCTTGCTCCTTACGTTCCTGTTCCTGCTCCCGCAATCCGCCCTGGCTGGGCCTATGGATGCCGTAGTGCGTATCCCGTCGCATGGCGTCTCTGCGACGGTCATCCATACCGAGCAAGGGCGGACTTTTCTTCTCGGTTGCTCCCATATGTTTGATCCGGAGAACGGGCAGGATATGCTCCACAAAAGGATGACTTTTGATATGCCATCTGCTCCAGGATGGAGCCCGTTCCGCCCCGGTTGCCAGCAAATAATATGGGGCCGAGATCCACGACATGACTTATCGCTCATCGAGATCAGGGACGGACCACGGCCTTTCGTCTGTCCAGTTGCCGGAGCCTCCTTCGGCCACACACAACCCGGCAACTACTGGTCCGTCGGATATGACGAAATGAAGTTCCCCGCCGTGGTTCGTCCTGCCCATGTACTTCAGCGTTCGGACTCGCTGTGGGTGACGATGACGCAAGAGCCTCCGTGGCATGGACGCAGCGGAGGGGCCTTGATTGACCCTAGAACCGGCCTGCTTGTTGGTGTCTGCGGCGGTTATCAGGGTCCAGGCCGCTTCGCTGTCCAGGGAGATCCAAGAGGTGGTCCGGGTGTTTACACCAGCCATGAGGCTATCGGAGCCTTCTTGCAACGAATGGGATGGCATAGTGCCAGATACAACCTATACGGTTACTAAGGAGATCATCATGAACCGACTTCTGTTCGCACCATTGATTCTGCTGCTCGCATCCGCTGCCCAGGCACAGTATGTCAAGACTTACTCCCTGACGCAAATGGCCGGTCCTTACTACCAGAGGCCGATGGTCAGCGAGTATCGCACGCCCTCCTCATGGCCGGGGCAAGGTCAACTCCAGCTGGGGGGCGGCCTCGGCTTCAATCCGAACATCAACCTGAATCCCAATCCCAACATCGGCTGGAATGGTCTGCTGTCTGGCCAGCTGCCGGTGTTTCCGGGCGGAGGCGGCGGTAGCGGCAACGTGACAGTGGTCCCGGTCGATCAGTTACCGATGACGATTGTGATTGTTCCTCCGCGTCTTGGCGGGGGCGGCAACCTACCGATTCAATTGCCAGTGTTTCCAGGAGGCGGCTTTCCGTCTTTCCCGATTGTTGGCGGTCCTCCTCCTGAAATACCCATTCAATTGCCGATTGGCGGTCCTGCTCCGGTGCCCATGTCAGTTGGCGGCAGTCTGAGCATTGGCGGCTTCGGTGGTCAAGGCAGTCTCAGTATCGGCAGCGGAGGGTTCGGAGGAATACGCGGCGACATTGGCATTCAGCAGATGCTCGTCAATCCTCCTGTCCGCTGGCCGACGACTAATCCCATTCCCCCGGTTCCCTACACTCCAGCCAAGGTTTGCGGCCTCTGCCGCTAGGAGATGAATCATGAAAGCAATTCTCTCACTTGTGATCCTCGGTGCCTTGGCGGTACAAAGTCAGGCACAATACTACAGCTATCGACCTTACTACACTTACAATCCGACCTGCCTCGGCCTGCTCCGCAGCTTGCGGGAAGGTGGGGGTGATGGTGGACGTGAAGGTGAGTGCCTGCGTCTGCGGTTACTCCTTGAACGACTGAATGCTGGCGGAGGTTTCGGTCCCGGCTGGGGTCCGCAGCCGACGCCGCCTCCTGCTCCTGCTAACCCGATCATCAATAACCCCATCGTCAATCCGGGTCCAGGTGGCGGCCCGGGAATCGACCAGCCTATATTCAATCAGCCGGGACTGCCCGGACAGTTGCCAGCGTGGGGACCGGGTGTACCGACGCAGCCAATCTGGAGTCCAGGCATTCCGACGCAGCCGATCTTTAGTCCGCCTGTGCTACCGACGCAGCCGATTTGGGGCGGCGGCGTGCCGGTCCAGCCGATCGCGCCTGTGCAGCCTATCGTCGCGCCCCTGCCCGTGTCGGGTAGTTTCGGATTCGGCGGCAACTTCCGCAGTGGATATACAACCTATACGAAGAATCCCTACTACTGGCGTTAGGGCTGGGGTGCAGCCCGGCCCTGTCGGAGAGGAGAGAGGGGCCTTGTCCACCCCTCTCTCCATTTTCTCTTGACCCTCTCCTTCAGGTGAGATATGATCGTCAGGGAAAAAGGTGGTTGGTCGGTGAAGAGTGAGGGAGGTAAGCATCTCGGAGGTCCCTACAAAAGCAAACACGAAGCGCACAAGCGATTGGCAGAGGTTGAATACTTCAAATCCCAAGACAAGAAAAAGGGAACCCAAAACATGGACCGCACGCTTGAACGGCTGACCGTCAACCTTGCTGGCCGTGCTCGCTATGAGACTTTGGAGGGGCGACGCTATTTAGTCGCGCCTATGGTGATGCTTACGGAAGGCGTGCATCAAGGCTCGAAAGGCCCGCTCTACTATCCGAAAGAAGAGTTGAGTCGTCGGCCTATGCTTTGGAACCACAAGCCCGTTGTCGTTTACCATCCCGAAGAGAATGGCAAGGGCACGTCTGCGTGCACTCCCGAAGTGCTCGCCGTCCGCAAGATCGGCATTATCCTCAACACGCAATACAAGGAGGAGAAGGGAAGAGGCAAACTCATCGCCGAAGCGTGGTGCGACGTAGACCGTATGGACAAGGTCGATCCCCGCGTCCGCGATGCCATCGAGAAGAACGAAAAGATGGAAGTATCTACGGGACTGTTTACCGAGAATGAGCAGACCGAAGGTACCTGGAATGATGAATCTTACAAGGCTATCGCCCGCGATCACGGTCCCGATCATCTCGCAGTGCTTCCCGATAAGGTGGGCGCTTGCTCTATCAAGGACGGGGCCGGGCTGCTCGCTAACGAAGAGGACGAAGAGGCTTTCTGGAATGAGTTGCAAGAATTATCCGACCGCTGGCCGAAGTCTCGCCGCGACAAGCTAGACAAAGGCAGCTTCGCCGGGCCGCACCAATCGTTCCCCATCGAGAGTCAGAAGGACGTGCAATCTGCGGCGAGCCTGCTGCACCATGCAGACAATCCCGAAGCTGTGCGCCGCAAGGTGGTTGCCATCGCCAAGCGCAAAGGCCTCACACTTCCTGATAGCTGGCGCACGACGAAGAACGAGATGGAGGACCCCGTTTACCCCATTGACAACGCCAGTAGCAAAATGTCGCATGAGAAGATCCGAAACAAGATCAATCAAAAACTTGCCGATGACGCGAAGGCGGGAGCGGATAGCAACGAGAGTTACTACTATCCTAGTTCGGTAATGGATGTCTATGATGACTTCTACGTGGCTCGGGATGGTAGAACTGGCAAGATGCACAAGCAGCCCTACAAGATGGACGGGGGCAACGTCAAGCACACGGGCAAGCGCGAATCGGTTGACAGACATTCAGAATATCGCCGAGTGAGCGATGGTTCCTATGTGGGTCATGCTACCTATAACCAGAAGGAGGATTTCATGACCAAGAACGAAATGGTCGATGCTCTACTCGCCAACTCGGCGTTTGGAGAGGAAGACCGAGAATGGCTGGAGAGTCTCGATGAATCGAGAATCCAGCAACTCTCTGAAATGGGAGGGAAGGGTACGAACATCAAGGGCCCCGCTACCAAGGGCGCGAAGAGGAAGCGCTGGGACACGGAGGAAGAGACCGAGACCGATCAGGATATGGAAGAGCGCAAGAAGGCGACGAAGAATGCCAAGAACGGCAACGGCAAGGACGACACGGAGGAGGAAGAGGAGGAGAAGAAAGACAAGCAAAGGATGGCCAAGAATCAGGTGCTCTCGGTGGACGACTATATCCGCAATGCTCCGCCGCGCATTCGGGAGGTCATCGTCAACAGCATGGAAGCGCTCGATCAGGAGAAGCTGCGCTTGGTGGAACTCATCAAGAACAGCAAGGGCTATGATGCTGAGACCTACCCCGAAGATCGCCTCCTTGACGACGCCTTCCCCATCAAGGATCTGCGGGCGATGGCCGCTCTCGCTCAACCCCAGCGCAGCCGCCCGAACTACGCGGGTCAGGGTGCGGGTCGGGTTGAGACCAATACCGCTGTCGAAGAGCCACTACCGATGCCGACCATGAACTTCGCCAAGAAGTAACCTACTCTTGACAAAGGAGATTTTTCAATGACTGTTACGCTTGCGGGTCCTCCGTTTGCTGGCCCCAACCGTATCGCCCTCAAGAGCAAGGGGCGGTACGATGAGGGTATCTGCGGAGTCGCTTTCTATCCTGGAATGCTTGTCGAGCATTACAGCAATTCGGGCGTCCTCAACTTCCGTCCCCATTCCACGTCAGGCGGAGCCTTTGAGCGCACCATCGCTCTCGAACAGCCCTACGGGCAGAACTTGGGGCAGACGATTGCCACGCCGGCCGTCGTTGGCAGCGCGGGCAATCCCGTTATGCTCTACTTGCCGGGGGACGAACTCTACTTTATGATCCCCAATGGCTCGCCGGGCAATATCGCCTTTATGGCAACCCTCATGTCGAATGGCGACGGAACTCTCATTGCCTCTAGCGGTACGGCTCCGGCTCTCGTCGGGCACGCTCTCGAGGCAAAGAACAATACCGCTGGTGCCGACAAGACTTGGCTTCGCGTGCACGTTTACTAAACCGTTGGAAACTCTCTCTTGCCCTAAGGAGGTAACTTGAATGTATGCGCCATCTGACGTGGGGTTTGACTTTGTTTTCAACGGTCAAATCACCGGCAACGTCGCTGCTGACCTCATGGCCAGCAATTTCGATTTAGCGGTTCGGCGTCCTTATTTGGGTAAGGACGGGCGGACCTACATCACTCGCTATACCGTCAATGACAACGGCGAGCGCGTGCCGCAAGCCATCGTGCAGAATGCACCTATCGCCCAGGGCTTGCTGCGCAAGAATGATTGGCTGACCATCGACATGGCGGTGCTCAAGGCGGCCAAGCCGCGTCTCCGGGCTGTCGCGGATCTTCGCAGTGCTGGGTTGGAATACACTATCCCCGACGGCATGGCGAAGGTCATCCTGCAGCACGAACGTCAGTCGGATATCACGCCCGCTACTCTGAGTATGAGCGGGCTGCGCAAGTCCGAAGAAGACCGCCCGATGTTCGACCTCAACAATCTGCCGCTCCCCATCGCTCACAAAGATTTCTCCTATGATCTGCGGCAGCTAATGGCATCGCGCACGGGTGGCTCGCCGTTAGATACCACCACAGCAGAACTCGCCGGCCGTCGCGTGGCGGAAGTGATCGAGCAACTCTATTTGGGCACTACTACCGCTTACAACTTCGGTGGTGGTTCTGTCTTTGGTCTGACGAACTTCCCCGACCGCATCACGGGCAACCTGACGCAAAAGCCGTTTGTGGCGAGCGCTGCGAATACTGCCTGGAATCCGCTTGTCACGCTGAATGATGTCCTCGCCATGAAAACGCAGAGCCAGCAGACGGCGCTGCACTACGGCCCCTGGATCCTCTACTGCGGTCTCGCGTGGGATCAGTACATGGATGCTGATTACATCAACATTCAGGGCGTTGGCGGCACGAACGTATCGACCGGGACGGCAATGACCTTGCGCGATCGTCTCCGTCGCATCGACAACCTCATTGACGTGCGCACTCTTGACTATTTCCCGCAGGGCACGGCTGCGAATCCCGCTTTCGATTTGGTGCTCGTCCAGCAGACTTCGGATGTGGTTCGCCTTGTCGTCGGGATGGATATCACGACGATCCAGTGGGAGACGGAAGGCGGCATGGATCTTCACTTCAAGGTCCTGTGCATTCTCGTTCCCCAGCTGCGCAGCGATATCAACAGCAACAGCGGAATCATCCACTTCAGCTAAACCTCTGGGAGAATTGTCATGGCGAAAGAAAAAGAATCTGACGTGATGAGGTTCCGCCTCCTCAACGGCACGCATATCCAAGGCGGCAAAATCTATACGAAAGGAGATATTGTCGAATCGAAGGACGACCTGACGCGCTTCGTCAACAAGTTCAAGCGCATCTGGTCTGACAAGCAGGAGGATGAGGACACGGATGCAACTCCTGACGTTCCCGCTCCCGTCGGCGTGCATGATCTGGACGATCAGAGGCACATGGCTGAGGAGAAAGCCCACCCAAAAGAGGAGAGGGAAAAGGTCACGGAAGTTAGCGACCTTTTCCCCCGTTGTCGCACCCTGGGGGTGCAGATATACAAAGGATCCAAGGGCTTCTACGTCTTTCCAAAAGGTAAGCGAGATGTTCCTCTCAATGAGGAACCTCTCAAGCGGGCGAGTGTCGATCCTTTTCTCGCTGAGTTAGCTCACAGGAAGAAGAGGCGTTAAATGCCTCTGACAACGCCGGAATTGGTGCAGAGCATCATTCAATGGGATCAGACGACGGATCTTACCCCATTCATTGATACTGCCGACAATCTGGTGATTAGGGTCTGCACCGACCCTGATTACGTGACCGCAGACCTTGAATTGATCGAGAGGTGGCTCGCGGCATTCTTTTATCACGTTTATAAGCCGCGCTTTATCTCCAAGCGCACAGGAGCCTCCTCAGGAACTTATGAAGGGATGAATAAGTCCGATCAAGGTTTTGGTGCGAATTTCTACGGTCAGACTGCCATGCGTCTCGATACGGCCGGCGGGCTGGCGCGTCTCGATGCTTCTGCCAAGAAGGGAGCTATCTGGAAGAAGATCGAGATGTTTTCCATGACGTACTACAACGGTCCAATCCCGAGCAATTTCATGTACGTTTTCCCTTGGTGGTGGTTGTTTACCGAATGAGCAGCATACCCGACTATGTGGAGCTTCATCAAGTCGCTGCCTATTGGGCACCGACCGGGAACGATGATTACGGCAGACCTACCTGGGGAACCGTCGTGCAGATCAATTGTCGATGGGAGGATAAAGCCACCCTCTATGTCGATGCCAAAGGTCGTGAGTTTGTCTCAAGGGCAATCGTTTATGTGGACACCGATGTTGCGCCGATGGGCGTATTGTCGCTCGGTCCTGTCAGCCAGCTTAGCGACCCGATCAATCCTTTTGCGAACCCGAATACGTGGGAGGTCAAGAAGTACGAAAGGATTCCCGAGATAGACAATGCCCAAAAGTTCCTCAAAGCGGCGATAGTCTGATGGCTGGGGAAGTGCTCTACATTGATATTCAAGGGATGGACAAGGTGATCCAGTCCATCAATCAAGGATACAATCGCTATCAATATCGGTTCTATGTCGTGCTACGGCAAGCGGGATTCTTCATCCTACGGGAGAGTGATAAAGAGGTTCCCATTGATACAGGGGAGCTATGGCGCAGCCGTCGAGTGTTGCGCACGGGGCAGGGATTCAAAACAGTGGTGACAGCGGGGTATGGCAACCCTAATTCTCCCGCTCAAGAATATGCCGTCTATGTCCATGAGATGTTTGGCATAGCACACGGAGAAGCCTATAACGTCAAATACGCTGCGCGAATCGCAGCAGGCAAAGATCACATGAGGAGACCGGGCGAGAAATACAAGTATCTTGAGGATCCGGTGAATCGCATAGTTGCTGATGGCTCGCTTGCTATGTTCATTTACCTTAATATGGTGAGGGATTTGACCTCATCGCGCAAGAACCCATGAACTACGGGGCACCAGACGTTCTGAGAAAATGCCTTGTCGATGGTGGCTTATTCACAATGCCATCAGCGAATGAGGCATGGCCTGCTTATGTGTCTGCTCTGCCTACGGATCCTGACAACATTCTGGTGATCTACAGTGCCAGCTCCTATCTGCAAGGGAGAATCCAAAAGAACGGCGCTGTGATCGAGCATCAGGGGATCCATATGCACCTGCGTGCGACGGATCCCAAGACTGCCTATGACAAGCTGGTTGATCTAGTTGGCGAACCTAATAACCTTGGGTTCATGGAGAAGCTTTACTTGGCAGTGGTGGACATGGATGGAACTAACAAGTATATTATCCGTAGCGCCTGTCGAAGGACGGGTATTCTACCGATGGGAGAGGAGGTACAGGAACGACGTGTAAGTTACGTGATGAATTACTACCTGACCATGTATCGCAAACTGAATTAACAGAAAGGAGAAGCAATGCCGGTATCACCAGTGCTATTGGACTATTTGACCGACGGGTTTAGTACCGTTGTCACGTTCGAGCTAGGTCCCGACATTTCCTTTTTTGAAAAGGAAGTCACTCCCCCCGGAGTCACAGGTGAAGGACCTATCAACACCACCACGATGTACAACGACACCTGGCGTACGGCGTGGCCGAAGTCGCTCCAGACAGCGCAAGCCATCACGATGAACGGAGCCTTCGCTACCTCATCCTATGACGATAGTGTTGCTACTACAACGCCGGATGTAACCTACGCGGGTGTCATGGGGATGATCGGTGTGAATCAGAGGATCACCATCAATTTCCCCGACTTCACGACGCTTGAGGTCATGGGATGGATCGAAGATTTCAAGCCGCGCGAGTTCAAGGAAGGCGAGCAGCCGATGGCTGAATTAACGCTCCACATTTCCAACCTGGAAGTGATTGCGGGAACGTCCCTTGTTCCCGACCACTTCGAGATTACTCCTCCTGTGTACGATGATACCAATTACACCTTCCCCTAAGGAGAATGCAGATGGACAGCGAGCGCGACAACGGTGAACCCCAAGTGGAAGAGTTTGACGCGGATCTTGCCGAATTCCCGATCCGCGTCAAGCGCAAGGGGATTGCAAAGGATTACATTCTCCGCGAGCCCGAGAGTACGGACCGGGACGCCTTTCTCAATCAGCTTGCAGCACGGCAGAAGGTGGACATGCAAGGCCGCCCCATCGGCATGAAAAACATCGACGGTCTTTTCTCGTTCCTCATCAGCAAGTGCCTTTTCGACAAGGAGACGGGGAAGCACGTTGATCCGAAAGAAGTGCAGACGTGGCCTCCGCGCGTGCAGGATGTTCTGTTCAAGCGTTGTCAGAAGATGGCAGCGCTTGACGAGGTGGCGGAGGAAGCCGCAAAAAAAGACTCTACGAAGGAGACACACTAGAGTGGATGACTCTGTGTCTCCGGCAGGGATGGTCCCTAAGGGAAGCGAAACAGAAGGTTTCCCCTAGGGAATTTATGTTATGGAGGGTATTTCTCGCTGAGGAGGTAAACCACTTCCATCGCATTGATTACTACCTTGCCCAAATCGCTGCTATGCTCTCCAGCAAGAAAACAGCCAAAGACTTCATCTTGAAATTTGAGGCAAAGAAACCTCAAAAGCCTGGTCCTATTACCCCAGAAGAACGCAAGAGACGAGCCGAGCAATCGAAAGCTGCCTGGTTCCCTGCTGCGGGTCTGGACGCAGAAGGTAAGTTTGTAGGGAAGGGAAGGAAACCAATAAATCCGGGAGTGCTCCGAAAGCGCGCCGCACAAGAGAGAATGAGAAAGGATAAGAAATAATGGCTGGCGTCGGCATGGCACCAACCCTGACGTTGCAAAACCTAGTCGTGAGGCTGATCGGCGATGATTCCAGCTTTATGAAAATGACGGCCAATGCCGACGCACGCATGAATTGGCTCGCTAAGAAAACCTTCCTTTATGGACGAGCGGTAACTTCTTCCTTTGCAATCCCTCTCACGCTTATGGCTGGCTTGTGGACACGCAACTTTGCCAAGCTAGACGATGCCGTAGCACACAGCATGAACCAATTCGCGCAGTTTCGCAAAGTGTCAGAAGGAGCCGCCTTCACGCAACCAGGTGGGTTCACGGACTATCGCAGCCGAGCGCGTGCGGAGATAGAGGAGCGCCTCATCGACATATCCAAGCGCAGCACCTTCACGGCAAACGAGCTAGCAATAGCTCTGGGCACGCTCGGCAGAACGGGCTATGATGCTGCTTCCGCATTCGGCGCTTTACGGACAGTTGAGACATTCGCTCTCGCCAATACGCTCGATCTCCAGCAAGCTGTAAAATCGCTCTCAGAAGCGCAGGCAGCCCTGGGTATGCGATCTGCTGACGCGGGTAAGAATATCGAAAGCCTGGGGCGAATAGCTCAAGTTATGACGGGTGCGGGGGTGCTAGGGGGAGCAGCAGCGAACACGGAGACGCTTGTAGAGGGCCTCGTGAGGGCCGCACCCCTCATACGCAAGGTGAATATGTCCTTGGAAGAAAGTGCGTCTATTCTCGCCGTTTACTCAAAGCAAGGGATTACAGGGGTTGCCGCCGGAGATAGATTGCGCTATGCCGTTGATGCTCTCGGTACCGCTGCCGAAAAGAGCGATTCGAGATGGAAAGCCTTGGGGATGGGAATCCAGCAGACGGGTCAGAAGATGGTGGGGCAGATGAAGATCCATTCCTCTATGGGTCAAGGGATCCATACCCATGTTACGGGAGGAGCGATAGCGGGTACGAAAGCCGTCAACCAGTATCGCAATGCTTGGGATGAACTTGGACTCCAGATGTATGACACTGCGACGGGAAAGCTACTTCCTTTCTCAGTGATCGTCGGGAACATCGAGAAGGTAATAGGGACTGGGTCAGACAGGCAAAACAAACTCAATGAGTTGATGGCCGGCTTCGATATGCGCATCCAGCGCGTCTTGCTGCCTCTCATTGGTTACTCGAAAGAACTAAAGGAGATAGAGGATGAATTGAAAATGTTCACGGGGATGCAAGACATGGCCGCTCGCAGTGTTGAGGGTCTTGGTGCTCGTATGCGCATCCTCCTGAACAATATCAATGCGGTTGGCTACTCGCTGGTGACGCTACTCTTGCCCGCCTTGAATGCGCTCATCGACTACATCAAGATAGGAATCACTTGGTTCGATGTCATGGACCCGACCATCAAAGTGATGACCATGTCAGTCATAGGATTGATTGCTTCGCTTGCACTACTTGGCGGGGCTATGCGAATTGTTACGGCATTCTTTAATTTTATGGTTTCTCCGATCACATTGGTTTTTAACGTACTTGGAGCCGTTTTTTCTGGTATTGTTGGCTTCACCAAATTTATGCTAGGGATTGGCACGTCACTCCTTTCGGTGGTCATAGCTCCTTTCAAAATGCTGTGGTCATTGATAACAGGAATTGCTGGGGCCTTCACTTCGCTTGCTTCGGTTCTTGTTGGGCTTGTGACCGCACCTCTCACAGCGCTTACTTCACTGTTCACAGGCCTTATTGGTTTGATTCCTTCGCTATTAAGTGGTCTCATGTCCTTAGCGAGCACCTTAATAGCAATTGCTCCGTTAGTTTTCGTGGTCGGGGGACTTGTTGGTTTATTTCTGCTAATGGGTAAAATCGACTTCGCAGCCATGTGGAAAGGATTCAAGGATCTCGTAACCGCAGCATTCGGTTTCTTCTACAACTTCCGTGAGAATTGGGCAAAGCTGATGACATGGATTGGCGATCATTGGGATGTTCTGCTAGAGGACATGGGGACCAATTCCTGGACATTCATCAAGAACCTCACCAAGAATCTCATGGTTGGTTTTATGACGACCTTTGATCTGATTAAGGAATGGATCAAGATCAACTGGGGTCCCATAACGGATTTGCTCACGGCAGTTTTCCATGCTGCATTTGATTCGATCTTCAGGAGGATCGGTGCTGAATTTACAGCCTTGCAATCGGCTCTCGATGCCTTTATGAAGAATCCTTTTGATCCCAGGGGTTTGAGAGGATTATACAAGGTTTATAGGGACATTGAATTAGGCGATCTTCGCTTTGCGGAAAAGAAAGCTGAAACGGAGTTTGAGAAGCGCTTTCCCATGAGACCATTCGAGAGGATAGACATTGACAAGTTCAATGAGATTATCGAGCAGCGCCGAAAGGAATTGGTTCCAATAACGACAGGGATGGGATTACGAGCGCCTTTCCCTACTCTCAACTTGACATTGCCTTTCGATCCCCGAGCGGGTAGAGCCATGATGGCGCTGGGAGGAGCAATACAAGGAATGGGAATGCCAGGACCAGGAGGATTGATACAAGCTGCACTCGCTCCTAAGGCCTCTGAAATGGAGAAAGTGCTAGAGCGTGGCACCTTCAAGGGCACGCTTATGGGAGCTATCAAGGGCATGGAGGATCTGACAAAGAGCCCACTGATGCGCACGGCGGTAGGCACTGATTTTCGCGCCATCAACCTCAAGCAATTTATCCTAGAAGGTCCAGGTGGGTTGTCGCGTGGCTTTGATATCGAGCGCAAGCAGAATACATCGGATCCAGAGACGCATGATTGGCTTGAGAAGATTTATGGCGTGTTCACAGGCCAGGATAAGTCTGTGGTGACTCATTAGGAGATACCATGTCAGCCGATTTGACGGATTCAGTTGCCTTTATAGACCATGTTGATACCGTTGCTGCTGAAGAGAGAGGTGGTGCGCTACGCTCGCTGACGCGCTTGTTTCGCGTGGTGAATGTATACCAGCCTACAGATGCCGACCCCTTCACGGCATACCAGAACCTAAAGATTGCTCTAGAGACAGCGGGTGTCCCTACCATCCCAGATACGGTTACAGGCGATGGTTTTGAACCATTGATGCTCGATGAGCGCAGTGTCAAGATTGTAGAGGGTGATCCTAGCTGCTTTGACGTAACGTGCACCTATCGCCACGTTCTTGAAGGCACACAAGAGCTACCCGATCCCCGGGCCATTATTCCGGGTGTCCTTTATACCAAATCGCGCTGTTCTATTCAGCAATTTCCAGTCAACTTCTATCTGGATTATTCACAAGATCCTCCTGTCCAAAAGCCAATCACTGTCGAACACACCTTCCCAGATGGGACGAATGAATACCTTGATGAGAATGGTGTGATTCGTCCTGCAGATAAGGATTATTCGGGAGAGACCATCACGCAAGGAGGCGAGATTCAAGCGACGGTGCCGATGCGCTCGCTCATCCTGGAAGGTTACATCGACACGGATTTTCCATCGCAGTATGAATCAGCGATTATTGCCAAACTCAACAAAGGAGAATGGCGCGGGCAGCCTGATCGCACGTGGCTTTGTACCGAAGTACAATGGGAGGTCGTCAAGGAAAACCGTTACAAGTACCACTATGAGTTCCAGAATAATCCCTTCGGTTGGGATACCTACGCAGTCTTTATCGACCAGCGCTATGGCCGTCCCCCGCCCGCTCTTATCGAGAATAAAGGGTATAAGCTGATTAAGTATTTGGATGATGTAGATTACGACGACTTTTTTGAAGCCGTATTCGACTTCTAGAGGTGGCTCATGCCGGACCTACGCGAATCTTACCGTGCTCCCCGCAAAGGCGATACACAACTCAGCGCTACCCAAATGCAGAATTTGCAGGATGCGCTGATTCGTCAAGTCACTGGTGATGGTGGGGGTACTAACCTCCAGAAGTTCGGCAACCGCTTCATCGTCTCGCAGAATATCATACCGATGTTTAGCTCGCTCGTCCTGAAGGATTGCCTAGTCATTCAGGACTATTACAATATCGTCCAATGTGCGAACTGGACGTATCCTCCCGGGAGTCCGCTTATCTTTGATGCTAACCGTGTTAAGAAGATACCGGATAACCAAAAGTTCTTTGTAGCGCGAGCTTACCATAATCAACCTGACGTTTGGAAGCAGGCAGACAATCCACCCGTTTCTAACATCAAGGCGTTACAAGCTGGGGATATCATCGTCGCCAGGCGCTGTCCAACAGGCTATAAGGATCCTGATGGACAGCCTATCGTCTGGATGGAACTCCCCA
>Ga0306920_100002692_pt1 | contig 22471 bp, 23 predicted proteins | sample flu12Cox44000170_FD_204666 | JGI IMG/M metagenome (GOLD analysis project Ga0306920, IMG submission 204666) | Lab enrichment of tropical soil microbial communities from Luquillo Experimental Forest, Puerto Rico - flux4day.12C.oxic.44.000.170 (v2)... | ecosystem: Environmental > Terrestrial >...
CAGGAGATCATGAAAACGGTGTGGCCCTTCTCGACCAGGTAGCGCACCAGCGAATTGCGCGGCGAGAGGTCGAGAATGTAGTACTTCATGATCCAGGCCGGGGTGATCAGTACCGGCTCGGCGTACACGGTCGGGGTCTGCGGCGAGTACTGCAGCAGCTCGATGAGGCGGTTGCGGTATACCACCTTGCCGGGAGTGATCGCGACATCGCGCCCGACCTCGAAGTGCTCGGCGCCGGGTGCGCGACCGCCACCGGTGACCGCGCGCTGCGCGTCCTGCAGCCAGTTCTTGAGCCCCCGGATCAGGTTGTGGCCGGACTCCGCGACCGTGCGTTTGAGGAGCTCAGGATTGGTGTGCAGGAAGTTGGCGGGCGATGCGGCTTCCAGCAGCATCCGTCCGGCGAAGTTCACCCGCGCGAGATTGGGATCGGCGGCCGCCGCAGGGTGCGAGAGCGCCTGCTGCCACCAGGAAGCCCAGGTGGCATAGGTGTGAGCGTAGACGTTGAACGGCCACACGTTCCACGCGGCATCGCTGAAGCCGAGGTTCTCGTGCCCCGGCGGGAGCGGCGCGCCGGCGGCGGCGCGCGTGACGAACTGCCAGCTGTCGAGGAGCTTTTCGTAGGCGCTGTGCGCGAGCTGCGCCTGACGCGGCGGGTGCGTGGCCAGGTTGAGGTACCAGTCCCACCAGGCATTGAGGTAATCATCCGGTGCCATGCCACCGGTGAGCGCTGCGAGCTGCGCGCGCAGGTCGCGGACGATCTCGGCCTTCGCGCTCCCGGCGGAGCTCGTGGCGGAGGAGGGTGCGGCGTCAGCTGCTGCGGCGGCTGCGGCGCTTTCCGTGTTTTTCTGACGAGGCGCGGTCAAATGGCGGTCTCCTCAACAGCAAGCCGCACCCGGGAGCCTCCTCGGCCCCGGGTGCGGGATGCTGCCAAGATATCAGGCCGCCTTCCGTGAGGGCACTGCCTTTGCGGCGATCTCGGAGCCGAACTGGCTGAACTTCGCCTGCATCTCGGACGTCACTGTCGCGAACTCCTCGGCACGCGCGCGCAGCTTGTCGACGAACTGGGTGTTGAGCTCGGTGTGCTTGCTGAAGAGCTCGCTCGGTGAGGCCGCGGCAAACGCGGCATTCACGCGCGCAAAGCCCGTTTCCAGCACGTCTCCGGCCACGGCGTACTGCAGCCGCGCCAGGCGCTCGATGGTCTTGAAGCCTTCCTGCTGCGCCTTGAGCATCGGCGCGAACGCCTCGCGGGCGGCAGTCAGGATCTGGTTGGTGTCAAAAGTGCGCTCGGTCATGTGGGCAACTCCCGTTTCAGGTTTCACTCTGAGCGGAGATTATACAGGAGTTTGTATGCAGTGCAAGAAGGAACGGCAACCGACAATATCCGGATGTCTACATATTTATAAGATATTGTTTATACGCATTTATTTGGTTACTGACGGTTCTCGGTAACTATCCTTTAACGACGGAAATTTGTGCGACGCAAAGTGGCGCGGTACTCACAGCCGAAGTCCCGCATCCACCTCCACGCAGCGCCCCGTGAAGAGATCGTTCTCGAAGATGAAGCCGACGGCGTGGGCAATCTCCTCGGGCTCACCCAGCCGCCCGAGCGGAATCGGGGAGGTCATCTTGGCGAGCGCATCGGGCTTCATGGCCTCGACCATGGGCGTGCGGATGAAGCCAGGTGCCACGGCGCCGACGCGGATGCCATAGCGCGCGAGCTCCTTCGCCCACACCACCGTCATCGCCGCGACGCCGGCTTTGGCTGCGCTGTAGTTGGTCTGCCCGGCGTTGCCGGCGCGCGAGATGCTCGAAACGTTGACGATCACACCGCGGATGTTGTGACTGATCATGCGCTCTGCGGCTTCGCGCCCGCAGAGGAACACCCCGGTGAGATTGGTGTCGATGACCGCCTGCCACTGCGCAAGCGACATCTTGCCGACCACCTTGCCATCCTTCACCTTGACCAGCATGCCATCGCGCACGATTCCAGCGTTGTTGATGAGTCCATCGAGCGCCCCGAAATCGGCGGTCACCTGATCGAGCGCGCCTACCACGCTGTCCTCATTGGCCGCATCGGCGATGTAGCTGCGCGCCTCGATGCCGAGCCGCGTGCAACGCGAGCGCGTTTCGCTCACCTCCTCCGCGTTCATATCGAGCAGCGCAAGGTTCGCGCCCTTGCCGGCGAAGTGGACCGCCAGCGAGCGGCCGATGCCGCGTCCGGCGCCGGTCACGAGAATCGTCTTGCCGCGAACATTCACTGACTGGGTACTCCTGGTTGACTCAAGCACACGGGGTGCGAAGTGACGCTGAGTTTGTGGGGCGCGCGCGGCAGGCGGCGTCAGCCCCGGCGGCGGCCGGGCTCGGGCCGCGACGGCTTCTCCGGCTTTTCGGGTTTCTCGCTGCCCTTGTCGGCGCCGGTCTGGGGCGAGAAGGCTGAGAGCATCGAGGCCTGCATCTTGGCCCACATTTCCATGTTCTGACGCGCCATCTCGGCAAGTGGCGCCATCGGGGTCTCGAGTGCCTTCGCCATCTCTGCCTGCAGTACGCTCTGCTGGCGCAAGAGTGTTCCGATGCTCTGCTCGAGGTACGCCGTCAGCATCTGCTGGATCGGGTTGCCGTAGAAACGGATGATGGCTTCCAGGAGCTGGGTGCTGAGCACCGGCGTACCGAACTGCTCCTGGCTGGCGATGATCTGCAGCAGGATGCTGCGCGTGATGTCCTCGCCGCTCTTGTCGTCCACCACCTTGATGCGCTGGCCGCCCGCGATCAGCTTGCGCAGGTCATCGAGGGTCACGTGGCGGCTGTCGTGCGCATCGTACAGCCGCCGATTGGCGTATTTGCGTATGAGGCGTTCTTCGGCCATGTTAGGTAAGTCTTCGAGCACGCACCGGCACGGCATCGCCTTGAGCTCGGCCGGCGCGTCAATGGATAGTAGCCCTTGTGTATGCAGCGCACAATGACCTTCTTCACGGATTTGAATGGGTCGTCTCGTGTGCGCTTACCGTACGTTTTAAGCTGAATTTCCACGCCTTGACGACCTGATGCCCTGATCGAACCCAACCACTTTTGCGCAGCGCACAACAACATGGAAACCTCCCGGACCGGCACGTCTTTCAACCCCGAGGAGGCTTACGCCGCCGCGGCCGAGCGCTTCTTCGAGCTCATGAAAACCTTCGGTATGGCCGGCGGCACGAGCACCGATTGGAAGGCGCTCGCCGCGCCGCTCGCGACGCAGTTCGAGCGCTGGCTGCAGATGTCACAGGCGATGACCCCGTGGTTCAGCCCGGCGACGCCCGGTGTATTCGGGGGCGCCGGCCTCGGCGCACCCGTCGCGGCGGCCTTCAGCCCGTTGCCACTCGGGCCCGCGGCGGTGTCGGGCACGCAGCCGCCACACGCCCTCGAGCTGCTCGGCCGGCTCGTGCGGCTGCAGGCTGAGCTCGCCAAGCACTGGAGTGAGATCGCCGGTACCGCGGCACAGCGCTTCGTCGCGCGCCTCGGAGCAGCGCACGCCGCGCCCGCGACACCGCAGCAGGCCCTGCAGCGCTATGAAATGTGGGTGAATTGCGCGGAGGAAGCGTACGCCGCGACCGTGCACCGGGAAGACTTCAGCCGCCTGCAGGCCGAGCTCGCCAACACCTCCGCTGCGCTGCTCGCGGAGCAGCGCCGGCAGGCCGAGGCGCTGGTGAGCGCCTTCGGGTTGCCGACACGCAATGAGGTGGATGCGCTCTACGCGCAGGTGAAGGATCTGCGTCGCGAGCTCGCCGAGCTCACGCGAACCCCCAGCGCGACCGGCGCCTCCGGCAGCGCGGAGCCCGGTGCGGCGAGAGCCCAGCGCGGCGCCAAACCGAAGAGGGCGCCGCGTGCCCGGCCGCGCCGTGCACGCCGCGCACGCGGGCCGAAGCGTTGAGGGCACCGGGCGCCGGAGCCGGCGCGGCATTGGCTGAGATCACACGGCAGATCAGCGAGACTCTGGCGCGGCTGCGCGCGGCGCGGGATGTCACGGTCGGCGGCTCGCTGAAAGAGGCGGTCTGGAGCTGTGGCAAGACGACCCTCTACCACTACCTGCCGCTCACCGCCGCGAAGCACGCGCGGCCGGTGCTCATCTCGTTCGCGCTCGTCAACCGCCCCTACGTGCTCGACCTGCAGCCCGATCGCTCGCTCGTGCGGCGGCTGCTCGAGGCGGGGCTCGAGGTCTACCTGATCGACTGGGGTAACCCGGATGATGCCGACCGGCACATCGATCTCGAGGAGTACATCGAGCAGCACCTCGGAGGGAGCGTGCGCCACATCCGCGCGCGGCACGGCGGTGAGCGGCTCGAGCTCCTCGGGGTTTGCCAGGGCGGCGTGCTGAGTCTGTGCTATGCGGCGCTGCACGGGGAGGATGTGGCGAATCTCATCACGCTCACGACCCCGGTGGACTTCCACACGCCCGAGAACCTCCTCTCGAAGTGGGTGCGCGGGCTCGACACCGCGCTGCTCGAGAGCTGTGGCAACGTACCCGGGGAGCTTCTGAATGGGCTGTTCCTCGCGCTCATGCCGCTGCGCCTCACGCAGGAGAAGTACGTGCGCCTGCTCACCGCACATCCCGATCAGCGCGCTGTCGAGGACTTCGTCCGCATGGAGAAATGGATCTTCGACAGCCCACCGCAGAGCGCCACGGCGCTCGCGCAGTTCGTCCGCTGGTTCTATCAGGAGAATCGCCTGATGCGCGATACGCTGAGCATCGGCGGCCGGCGCGTGAGCCTGAGCGACATCCGCCAGCCGCTGCTCAACCTGTACGCGCTCGAGGACCACATCGTGCCTGCCTCAGCCTCGGCGGTGCTCGGCGAGCGCGCCGGAAGTCGCGACTACACCGGCTGTGCCATCGCAACCGGGCACATCGGCATGTACGTGAGCCGCGCCGCGGGGGCGGAGGTTCCCCGCCGCATCATCTCCTGGCTGGCCGAGCGCAGCTGATGGAGCGCGCAGCGCGTCAGTAGCCGCGTTCGATATCGACAACCGACAGCATCGGCTCACCCGCGGCATAGCGGCGCAGATTCTCGACCATCACGAGGTTGCGCTGCTCCTGCGACACCGAGGTATCAGCCGACACGTGCGGAGTAATGATGACATTCGGCAGGTGCCAGAGCGGACTGTCGGCAGGCAACGGCTCCGGATCGACCACATCGAGGCCGGCGCCGGCGAGGCGACCGCCCTTGAGGGCGGCGATGAGGTCCGCGGTGACAGTGCTGCGCCCGCGACCGACACTGATGAAGTAAGCGCCTGGCTTTAATGTCTCGAAGAACTCACGGTTGAAAATGCCCGTGGTCTCGGCAGTGAGCGGCGCGCAATTGACGACGAAGTCCGCGTCCCTGGCGAGCTTCAGCAGCTCGTCCGGGAGTCCCACGTAGCTCACGAAGTCCGGTCCGTTGTGGCCGCTGGCGCGGGTAGCGACCACGCGCATTCCGAGCGCATGAGCGCGCCGCGCGACCTCGGTGCCAATGCCGCCGAGGCCCACCACCAGCACGCTCTTGCCATCGAGATCCGCGAGTTGTGGCGTCGCATCCTCGCGCGCCCAATGAGCCTCCTGCTGCTGCTTCATGAAATACTCGAAGTGCCGACTCAAGGCCAGCATCATGCCGAGCACGTGCTCGGCCATGCTCGGGCCCATCGTCCGCTGCAGATTCGTGAGCAGCAGATGGCGCTCGTGCAGCGCGGGCTGCTGCACGCAGCGGTCGACGCCGGCTGCCGGCCACTGGATCCACTGCAGCTGCTTCGCCTGCGCCAGCACCTCCGCCGAGCACACGCCGATCGTGGCATCGGCGGCGGCAATCTCTTTCGGGGTCGCCGCGGAGATCTCGATCAGCTTGACGCCGGGCGCCGCCTGCTTGAGCGCCGGGCGCAGCTCCTCCATGTCCTTGTTGATCAGCACGATCCGCGGTGGTCGCCAGCCGGGGCGCTCGCGCACCGGCTGCGCGGCCACGTGCAGCCCTAACTTATCGATCAGCTCGGCGGCGGAGGACTGACTGTTGGCGGTCGCCGCGGCGTGACTGGCCGATGTTGCTGCGACCAGGGCACACAGAGTCAGGGCGGCGGCGAACGCGATGCGCGGTTTCATAGAGTTCATTCTTTATCTCTCGCAGCTATCTTGTCGCGGTACCACTGTGATCGCCTCCTTGCTGACAGCCCGTCCAGCCTGAGACGTGGAACGCTTAATTGTAAGTCCTCGCGCGCCTCCGCCGCGTCCGGGCTATGCTGTAGTGGCTAAGGTCGAGCCTGCAAGAATCACGGCGGTCTTGCGGTTAGGAGGTCGGTCCGGCCCCGATGTATCTGTTGTAGTCAGGATGCTGGAAGCGGTGATAAACCCAAAGCTGCTGCATCCACATCGCCGGGAACAGCAAATCTGCGCTCAGCGCCCCGATAGCCGCCAAAGTCTGCGAACCGACGTTCTGCTCGTTGAATTCACGGATCGCAAGCAGTTCTCCGATATTGTCGCAATGGAGCTGATGGCCGTCGCTGGTTACGTCATCGAAATAGCAGATCACTCGCGGCAGAACGGCTACAGCTGGCGTAGCGAAGATCGCGAGGGCCGCCTTGGTGGAGCTGTAATAGTCCAGATCGAAGCTGATGAAACCGATGGGAGCATGCTCGGAGCGTCCGAACTCCGGCACGGTATCACGCACATCGCCAAGCACCAGCTTAGCGGATTTCAACCGTGAGTTGAGTCCATCAACATCCATTTGGTAGGCGCCGGGCTGCCAGGCGTAACCGAGGTCACGATAGTCAGATGACGCTGGCAGTCCGTGACCGGTGTCAAATCCATAGACTTCGACCTCAATGCCTGCGCGTCGCCCCAGCTCGGCTGCGTAGGCCTCAAGCAGCACCAGGCCGTCGCCCGCTCCGACCCCGAACTCGATAACACTTACTTTGTGATGCTTCAATCGAGATGCAAGGTAGATTGCCTGCTTCACGCCGAAGGCGTACTCGGGTCTATTGAGTGCCTGCAGCGCCAGGCGGAAATCTAGTGAACCAATGGACAGACGGCGGATAATCTGCCGGACCCAAATTTCGGGGCAGCACATCAGCCGAATGACTCTCGCCCAAGCAACGCTGTTCACGCGCGGCCTTTCGTGCGCCGAGGAGATTGAGCCTGGTCGCCTCGTGCTTGATGTTATCAACAAGGCCCGAATGGTGGGCGGTATTGGGATCGAACCAGTGCCGCATTAATGGGACAGGACACTAGCCCTGCGCCGTGACGGCTACGCCATGCCACCGCTCACCGAGATGATCTGCGCGGTCACGTATGAGGCCTCCTCCGAGGCGAGGAACGCCACCACCGCGGCGACTTCCTCCGGGAGCCCCGGGCGGTTGAGCGGAACCAGTCGCTCGATCGCCGCGGCGTCGAACAGCGCGGCCGTCATCGGCGTGGCGATGATGCCTGGGGCCACGGCGTTCACCGTGATACCGCGCGTTGCGACCTCCAGCGCCAGCGCCTTGGTGGCGGAGTTGAGCGCTCCCTTGGCGGCGGCGTAGTTCACCTGGCCACGGTTGCCGATGAGGGCTGCGATCGAGGAGACATTCACGATCCGTCCCCAGCGGGTGCGGATCATCGGCAGCAGCAGCGGCTGGGTGGCGTTGAAGAAGCCGTTGACCGACACATCGATGACGCGGTGCCACTGCGCCGCACTCATTCCCGGGAGCACCGCATCATCGTGCACCCCGGCGTTGTTGACCAGGATCTGGATGGGCCCCGCCTCAAGAGCGTCCTCGAGCGCCGCGCGCGTCGCCGCGCCGTCGGTGATATCGAAGCTCACGGCTTGGCCGTGGCCGCCGGCGGAGAGGATCTCGCGCACCAGTCCTGCGGCCACCTCGGTGCCGCGGTGCGAATGCACGTACACGAAGTGACCGGCGCACGCGAGACGCCGGCAGACCGCCGCGCCGATGCCGCCGCTGCCGCCGGTAACCAGCGCACGCTTGCCGTTCGCACTCACGGGCGCGACTCCGGGCTCACGCCGAAGGTGGCATCGAACACTATGCTGGCACGGCCGCTCAGCAGCAGCTGCAGCGCACCCCACACCGAGAACTCGTATAGCACCGTGCGTCCATCGCCGGTGATGCGCTCGGCCGCGGCAATGAGATCCGCCTCGAGGTCATCGAGCCGTGCTACGTGCAGCGCGACGTTGCGTACGCTCGCGAGGTAGCCGACCGCTGCGCCGATGCTGCCGCGAACGTTCGTCGAGACGGTACTGGCGAGCGGGGCGCTGGCGGCGACCAGCGCGCCGTGCACCGCCATGGCCTGCGCCGCATACTCGATGCCGCACGCAGCGCCGAGACGACCGTGGGCGCGCAGCGGATTGTCGGCGGCGCGGTGGCTCCCGCTGCGGCAGCGGATGCGGGCCGCGTCCCAGGAGAGCACTTCATCGAGGAGGCACATGCGTCCCTTGTGCGGGATGTGCTGCTCGATCCACACATGGTCTAGTGGCATACGCTCACCTCGAGCGCCATGCAGGCGCCATCGAGATAGTCGATGAGCACGCGCCCGGGCACGCCGCGAGCCAACTGCGCGAGCAGCGGCAAACTTCGCGCGGCTGGAGTCGAGGCGCGCAGACTCTCGAGCGCTGCGTCGGCCATGCGATCGGCCGGTGCCTCGCTCCAGGCGAGCTCGAGGCGCGCCAAGGAGGGGGCGTCTGCTGCCGGCGCGAGCAGCAGCGCGACGCCGAAGGCATCTGGAATGGGGCGCACGCTGCGCATCGGCTCCGGATAGCTCGCGTCATAGGCAATGAGTAGCACGGGGGTGTGGTCCACGGCTACCTGACACAGTGCCTCGAGAAGCCCCGCCCCAAAGCTCGCATCATGCGCACAGAGCGAATTGGCGGCGGCGGTGGCACCGGTAGCGATACCCCAGTAGCCCGCTGGCGCGTTGTGTACCGAGTTGTGGAAACGCGTGGGCGAGAGCTGTCGCTCCGGGGTGGCGAGCACCTCGCAGATCTCGTGGCAGTTTTGCCCGTCTCCGCCGGAAGAGGTGAACACCGTCGGCAGTCGCGCCGGGTCGACACCGGCTCTGCCCGCCGCCTCGAGACCCACGGCGAGGGTGAGCCGCACCACGGTGCCGGTGCGCCTTCGCTCCGCGCTCGGCAGAGACACGGCTGCTGGCAGCACGGTGGGCGCGGGCTCCCAGGGCGCGGCTCCTGTCAGCACCCGTGCCGTGAATGGCCAGTCCGGCAATCCAGGTCCCAGAACGCCGACGCCCTCGATGCTGGCCGCAAGTAGGCTCATCTCAGCCCGCCCGCGCCAGGACCAGGCTGCAATTCGAGCCACCGAAGCCGAATGAATTGCTCATCACGCGCGCAAGCTTCGCGCTGCGGTTCTCGCGCAAGTAGTTGACCGGGAGCGCGGGATCGACCTGCGCGGTGTTGACGCCCGCCGGCATGAGGCCCGCCTCGAGCGCGAGCGCGCAGATCACCGCCTCGAGTGCGCCGGCAGCGCCGAGCGTGTGGCCGGTCGCACCCTTGGTGGAGCTTCCAGGGACGTCGCTCCCGAGCACGCTCGCCACCGCCAGCCCCTCCGCGGCGTCGTTGCTCGGTGTGCCCGTGCCGTGGAAGTTGATGTAGCCGATCTCGTGCGGCTCGAGCCGGGCTGCGGCGAGTGCCTGCCGCATCGCTGCACGCGCCCCGCGCCCATCGGGTGGCGGCGCCGACATGTGATAGGCGTCGCTCGATTCGCCCGTTCCGACCAGCAGCACCGCACCGGCATCAACCGTGCTGCCCGCTCGCTCGAGCAGCGCAAACGCTGCGGCCTCGCCGATCGAGAGGCCGTCGCGCATGGCATCGAAGGGTCGGCACGGCGTGCGTGCCACCAGCTGGAGCGCATGAAAGCCGTGGAGCGTCGTCAGGCAGAGCGAATCGACTCCACCGACGACCGCGGCGTCGATGACGCCCGCTTCGATGGCACGTCGCGCCGAGGCGAAGACCTTGGCGCTCGAGGAGCAGGCGCAGGAGATCACCGCCGCGGGGCCCTCGAGATGCAGTGCGCGCTGTGTGAACGCGCCCAGCGAGAAGGTGTTGTGCGCACCGCGATAGCTGAATCCTTCCGGCAGCGCGCCGCTCTGCGGGTCGCGGCGGCGGTAGGCCAGCTCGGTCTCGAGGATGCCGGAGGTGCTCGTGCCGAGGAACACCCCGACGCGCCGTCGCCCATACCGCCCGGCACTCTCGGCCACCGCCTCGGTGAATCCGTCCTGACCGAGCGCGAGCCACGCCAGGCGGTTGTTGCGGCACTCGAACTCGGCGAGCTCGCGCGGCAGCGCCACGGCGTCGACTCCGGCGACTTCACCGACACAGGTGTCGAGGCTCACGGTCTCGAAGCGGCACGGAGCGAGCCCGGAGCGCTTCGCGTGGAGGCTCGCGAGCGTCGCGGCGAGTCCGCGGCCGATGGCGCTCGTCGCGGTGAAGCTCGTGAGGAGGAGCGGGCTCACGCGAGCTCGGCACGCAGCAGGAAGTTGACGAAGGGTGTGCCCTCGCTCATCGGCAGGGCGCGCGTGCGGAAGCCGCATCCGGCGAGCAGCTGCTCCCACACGCGCAGCGGCCGGCAGTCGAGCCGCATCCAGCGACGGTGACGCATGAGTGCCACGGTATGGTCCACCGCCTTGCTGATTGCAAAGCGCACGCCTCCACCGGCATCGCCCACGCGCAGCAAGAGCAACCCGTGCGGACCGAGCGCGCTGCGGACGCGGTGCAGCACCCGCTCCTGCGCGCGGTAATCGAGGTAATGCAGCACGTCGAGGATCACCACCGCGTCGGCGGTGACGTAGTCTACGTCACGGATATCGCCGTGCACGATCTGCACGTCCGCGCCCGGATCGAGCGCAAATGCTCGCCGCGCGCGTTCGACTTCCCGCAGATTGATCTCGACCCCGGTGTACTGGCGCAGCCACGGGGGCGGTGGCCAGCCGTGCGGCCAGGCGCGCGCCGCATCGCTCGCGTGGCAGGCGCGGGCCGCGAGCAGCCACGCGGCGAGGAGTCCCTGTCCGCAGCCGAGATCCAGAATCCGGCTGCGCCCGCTCAGTAGGCCTCGCGCGAGGATGGCCGCAAATGCCGGATCGCCACCGAGCTTGGCGCGCGCCCAGTGCCACGCAAAGCGTCCGGCACCGCGATAGTAGGCGCTCGCGGTATCGATGAGCGGCGCGAGCGCTTTGGTGCGGCTCACGAGGGGACGCCCGAGGCTGAAGACAACAGCAACGGGACCGACGCGCGTGCGAGTGCCGCGCGGAGCGTGATGGGCGCGAGTTGTGCCGCAGAGAGCACACGCAGCAGCCGCGGCAGCACCTCGAGGATGACGGGCGAACCGCTCGGGGTGCGTGCGGCATGCCCATCGTGCAGCAGCAGGATATCGCCGTCCCGCAGGTCACGCGTGAGGCTGTCGAGCACGCGCCCGGCACTGCGGTTCACGGTGTCGAAGCCGCGCCGTGTCCAGCTCACCAGCTGCAGATTCGCCCGCGTGAGCGCGGGCTCGAGGAACGGATTGCGCAGGCCGGCCGGGGCCCGGAAGAAGCGCGCAACCTCGCCGGTCGCCACGCCAATAGCCTCCTGTGCGCGGGCAATCTCCTGCGCCACGCCGCGCGGGCCGAGGAGCGAGAAGCGCATGAGGTGCCGGTAGGTGTGATTACCGATCTCGTGTTGCCGTGCCACGATGGCGCGCGCCAGCGCCGGGTGGCGTTCCACGCGCTCGCCGATGCAGAAGAAGGTCGCCCGCGCATCGTGCTCATCGAGCAGGTCGAGGACGCGGGAGGTCACCTCGGGATCCGGCCCGTCGTCGATGGTGATGGCGACGGCGGCTGGCGCAGGGGCTTCTGCCGGAGAGCCTGCGGCGAGCGGTGGAAGGTGAGTCCAGTTCGGGCCGAGCAGATGGCTCCGTGGCCAGAGCCCGCCCGCAGCGAGCAGCAGGTGATCGGCAGCGACCGCCGAAAGCGCCCAGGGCCACCAGTGCGGACGCACGAGCACCACCCCGATGGCACCGACGTGCAACGCCCGCGAGGCGCGAATCAGCGGCGCAGGCCGCCCAGGTCGGGACGGAAGCGGATCCATGGGCGAAATTCTGCCGCGAGCGGGCGCTCACCGCGAGCGGGCACACTCCTCCGGCTAGGGTTCGACCGGGCCGGGCTTTTTTGGCGCGAGCCGTGCATCGAGAAACCGGTCCCAGAGCGTGCGCCAGGTGGGCCAGTCGTGACCCCCGGACACCACATCGACGCTGTGTGGTGCCAGCGCGGTGGCCATCAGGCGGTGGCGGCGACCGAATCGATCCTCGCGGCCAAGCCCGAGGTGCACGGGCAGGGAGCTCGCGCGGAGGGTACGGATGAAGCGCCAGACGCGCCGCTCATCGTCATCTTCGGGAAACTCTCCGGGGCGCCAGCTCTCGAGGCCGTTGGCACGCTCGATTTCGGAGGTGACCAGGTGACTGCCGAGATAGGGCGCAAAGAGGCACAGACCCGCGAGCTCGTCCGGGTGCCGTTCGGCGTAGCCGAGTGCCAGGTAGCCCCCGAGCGAGATGCCGCCCATCCACACGGCGCACCCGAGGGCGTGTGCCGGCAGGAGGATCTCTTCCCGCAGCCGCCTGAAGACGCTGCGGTCGCCGACCTCCTGCAGCTGAAACCCCCCGAATACGACATCGATCTCGAGTGAGCGATCGCGGACGGCACGCACGAACCCGTACCGTATGAAGTCGGAGGGCTCGGCATACGCGGCCGGCAGCATCAGCACGCGGATCGGGGCAGTGCGGCCCGCGTGCGCGGGCTCGATGAGGGTCGGCATCACCCCAAATCCGCCTTCACTGTCGAGCGCGTCACGGGGGGCGCCAGCATCGCGGCAAAGAGCAGCGCGAGAAGCGTCCCGGGCGCGACCGTGGACCCGAGGTCCGCGAGCACCGGGACGCTCGAGGAGGCGAGCACCCCGAACGCGATGACGGTCGCGAGGTTGGCCAGTACGAGCGATGCCAGGGTGAGCGGCAGGGATCCCTCCCCCGGGTGCGTCGCCGCGCGGTCGAAGAACAGGGCGTAGTTCGACCCTACCGCGACGATGAGCAGCATGCCGACCACGTGCAGGATCGTGAGCGCATGCCCGAGCGCGGCGAACAGTGCCGCGACGGTCAGCACGGAGAGCGCGAGCGGTGCGACCACCCGCGCCGCGCGCGCCGCTGAGCGCAGTGCGACAAAGAGCAGCAGCACGATCCCGATGAAGCCGCCGACCGCGAGCCGCACCGCCTCGCTGAGATAACCGGAATACAGCCGGTCGGCTTCACCCTTGAGGTCGAGCAGCTCGGCGCCGACCGACGCACTCGCCACGGCGGAACGAACCTGTGCGACGGCGGCACTTGGAAGATCAGCCGAGTCGCGCGCCGATACCGGCAGCAGCGCCGACCAACCCGCAGCCCCCTTCACGAGCAGCACATCGACGAGGAGGCCGAGGGAGCTGCCGGCGAGGTCGGCCTGCCGCAGCGGCGGCGCCTCACGGGCCTGCTCGACATCGCGCACGAAGGGCTCGAGCTTCGCCGTCGTGAGTGGCAATCCCCGCAATGCCTCATCGAGGCGGGCACGCAGCACGGCGGCCGGCGGCAGGCTCCGACGCCGGGCTTCCTGCGCCGCGAGCGAGGGCAGAAAGCGCGTCGGTGAATCGAAGCCACCGATCATACCCCGCTCGACGAGCGGGGTGAGTCGCGCGCCTACGGCATCGGCGGCGGCAAGTGCCGCCTCGCGGTCACCCGCTGCAACCGCCACGATGTAGCCCGTATCCGGCGCGCCGGCCGCCGCGCGCAGCTGCTCATCGAGCTGCATGTCGGCCGCAGGAAGGGGACTGAGCGCGTTGAGCTCGCGGCTCCACAGCGCCCCGCGATGCAGGTACAGGAGTGTTGCGGCGATGAGCGCGAGCAGCAGCAGTGCGCTGCGCGCCACGCGCAGCCGCGCGAGGAGGCGCTCGAGGTAACCACCGACTGCCGTCAGGTCGCGAATCCTGATTGCCCGCGGCAGCCATTCCGGCAGCACGAAGCGTGTGACGAGGGCAGCCGCGGTGAGACCGGCGATGGAATAGAGGCCGAGCTGCGACAGCCCGGGGAACGCCGAGGGCAGCAGCGCCGCAAAGCCGCAGATCGATGTGAGGACGCCCAGGCGGATCGTCGGCCAGACCGAGCGGCGAAAGTCGCCCGATCTCTGGATGAAGCGGTATATGGCGTAGTCGACCGACTCGCCGATGAGGGTGACCCCGAAGCCGAGTGTGATGCCGTGGACCACGGAAAAACCGACCGCCACCGCCGCTACCCCGGCGAGCGCACCCGAGGCGACCGGGACGAGCGTGAGGAGGAGTACCGGGAGCGAGCGATACACGGCGAGGAGCAGCAGCGCTATACAGGCGGCGCTCAGACCCGACAGCCGCCACACCTGGCTCTTGATCGTAGCCCGCGAGGCGACGGCGAGCACCGGCGGGCCGCTCATGATGAAGGTGAGGGCGGCACGCCGCGTCGGCGGAAGCGCGGCGATCGCTGCGGCGAAGCTGCTCTCGAGCGCCGCGCAGGCAGCCTGCTGGCCGTCGATGTCGGCACCGCTTGCGCGCGTGCGCGCGAGCATCAGGGCGCGCGTGCCATCCGGCGAGCTCCACACGCCCGCGGCAGTGCGGCGGGCGTGACTCGCATCGAGTGATTCGATGATGGCCAGTGTCTCGAGAGTGGGGTCGCGCAGAAACAGCGGCTTCACCAGCGGCCCGGCGGAAGATGCGAGCACATCCAGCGCCGCCCCGATGGCGGCGTGCAGGCCGCCCGCCGTGAACCGCTGCGGCGAGACGCGCGGGCTGAGCAGGTAACGATGCTCGAACAGGAGTTGGCGGTCGCGCTCGAGCTGCGCCTCGTTGCCGTTGTCGATGGCAAGAAAGGCAGGGTCCGTGCGCAGCCGCAGCGCCATCCGTTGCGACACCGCGGCGCGCGTCTCGGCATCGGCGCCGGCGATGGCGGCGATGATGAGATGCGCTGCGGGGCCCTCGCGCAGCTGCTCGACGAGCAGGCTCTGTGTGGCGCTTGCGCGTCGCGGCAGGAAGGCTGAGAGATCCGCGGTGTAGCGGGCGCGGATGGCGATGATGGCGGCAATGAGCGCGGTGAGTGCCCAGATCAGCGTGGCCGTCGTGCCGGCACGCGTCATGGGACGACTTCGGCTCCGATGGTGAGGGTGGAGGTATCCCCATCGCTCTGGCGGATCTGCACGGTGCGGATACGGTCGGTCTCACCCGTGATGACAATGTGCTGCACGCTGCGCTTCAGTGTGGCATCGATGGGTGTGAGCTCGAGCGTCCAGCCACCGAGCGGCCCGGAGAACTGCACCGTGAAGTAACGCGTGAGCGCGGCGCGATCGCCGGCGAGCGTTGCGCGCAGGCTCTCGACAAAGGGTACCGCCTGCGGGAAATCGCGCAGCGCGACGCTGCGGCGGTGATGATCACGCTCGACCGAGAGCATGCCGTGCTCGAGCACCAGGTCCTCCCGGCGCGGCGCGAGCGTGCGCTTCTCGAGGCGCTCCGGCGCGTCATAGAGCAGCTCGCCGGAGGAGTGCAGGGGCCGATCGAGGATCGCCAGTTGCTGCACCTCGGTAAAAGTGACGTGCTCGTGGCGGCGCTCGGCGAGGAGCTTCAGCAGCTCATCGAAGGCCGCAGACTCATCGGCCGATTCGGCCGCGCTCGAGGCGAGCGTCTGGCCGCCGATGGCCAGGACGCAGCTCAGCACGGCGCAGCCAAGGAGCGGACGACGAAGGTGCGTGCGGCGCCGCTCACGCAGCTCCGCGAGCGGCGGGCCTCTCACGCATCCGCTCCGTGATGCCAGAAGTCATAGAAGTTGAACCAGTTGTAGGGGTCGCGGCGGCAGCCTTCCTCCAGCAGCGCCACGTAGCGCTCGATGGCCGCGCGCACCGCGGTCTCGCGAGCACCCCGCGTGAGCTGCGTGAAGTCGGCCAGCGGCCGGAACGTCACGTGGTAACGGTTGCCGCCGCGGTACAGTCCCGCCATGAAGATCACCGGGCGCCGCAGCGCCGCCGCCACGCGCATCGGTCCGGATGGAAACAGCGCCGGCTCCCCGAGGAACGCGACGGACTGCGCCGGCGCGTCGTCGAAGGTTCGGTCGGCCAGCATGCCGACGAATTTACCTTCCTCGAGAGAATCGCGGATGCGCAGCATGCTGTCGAGCCGACCCAACGGGATGATCTCGGGCGCACTCGCGGGGGGGCCGTTGCCGAAGTGCGCCGCGACGCGGCTCGCATACCGGGTATACATGGCGACAGCGACGCGCAGCCCCGGCTGGCGGCGCCCGATGGCACTCATCATCTCGAAGCTCCCGAGGTGCGCGCCGAGCAGGAACGCGCCCTTGCCGGCTTCCAGTGCCGCGCGCATCAGCTCCTCGCCTTCGATGGAGATATCGAACAGCTCGTAGCGCCCGCGAGTGAGGTAGAGACGGTCGAGAATGGTGGCGGCGAAGGTAAACACGTGCCGGTAGCGGTCGCCGGCGCTGGGTTCGCGCCCGAGCGCGCGGCGCAGGTAGGCACGTGCCTCGCGCCGTGCCCGCGGGGCGAACACGAAGAAGTAGGCGGCGATGACGTACAGGATGACGCGGGCCAGCGGGCGTCCGAGCCGCAGCGCCACGAAGACCATCAGAGTCAGCAACAGCGCGCTGCCGCGCTCGGGTTGAGCGGCCCACCGTAACCCGCTGGTCCGGTGCGTCGTGCCGGTGCGCGGCACCGGCACTGCCTCAAGCGGCTCGCGGACCATCGGGAACGAGCACTCCGTGCGCGACCGGCTCGCCTTCGCGCAGGACACTGAAGCGAATGGAGCCGTTCGGCAGCCGCTCCTGCCCGAGAGTGAGTGTTTCTCCAGCGTGCACTGGGCGGACGAACTTCGCCCGGCCGATCCGCCAGCGGCCGCCGCCTTGGCTTTCCACGAGGCGCACCATCTCATCGAGCAGCACCACACCGGGGAGAATCGGCGCGTCGGGAAAGTGGCCGGCGAGCGCCGGGTGCTCGGCGGCGATGGTGAGAGTGGTCACCGGGTCCATCACTGCGCTCATGCCGGCGTGGCGGACTTCGCCTGCGCGGCGAGGGACTGCAGCGCCGCCAGCGGGAGCTTACCGCTGTCGTTGCGCGGCAGCCGCGCGACGAACAACAGTGGCCGCGGCAGGAAGACCGCATCGATACGCTCGCGCAGCGCCTCGAGGAGCCGCGCAGCGTCGAGCGCCGGTGCCACGACGCACGCCGCGACGCGCGCGACACCGGTGTGTGAGTCCGAGGGCTCCGCGCCGTGGAAGAAGGCGCCGTCCTCGACCCCGGGAATGGAGTTGAGCTGGTGATTGAGGTACGCGAGCGAGCTGCGCTTGCCGGCGATGTTCACCAGATCCGAGGCGCGTCCGTGCAGCAGGAAGCTTGCGGGACCAGTCATCTCCAGCACGTCCGGGAGGAGCGTCGGCTGCTCGATGTGCCCGCCGCGTGCCCGGCTACCGTCGGCTTCGAGCTCGAGCGATACGCCAGTCCACAGCTGCCACTCGGGGGTGTGCGTCGTGCGGCGGATGGCTATCTGGCCGGTCTCGGTCGAACCGTAGATCTCCAGCAGCCGCGCCTCGAAACGTCGCTCCGCGTCTGCGGCGAGTTGCCGCGCGAGCGGTGCGGTAGAGCAGAGCAGCAGGTCCACCGCCGGCAGCTCGACCCCCGAGCCGAGCAGCGCCCGCAGGTGGACCGGCGTCGTGACGAGCGCGCGCGGCCGCGGCAGGCGCCCGAGACCGGCAGCGATGTCCGCCGGATAGAACGGCCGCTCGGCGCACAACGCGTGGCCACAGCCGAGTGCCAGCAGCACGCTCGACTCGAACCCGTACATGTGCTGCGGCGGCACCGTGGCGAGGATCGCCCAGCGCGCCGCGCCGGAGAGCCCCAGGCGGCGCGCCTCCTCGCGCACGCAGCCGACGAGAGGCCCAAAGCTCTTGCGGTGAGGAAGCGGCGTGCCGGTCGAGCCGGATGTGAATACGTACGCGGCGAGCTGCGCGCGATCGACCTGCGGTACCTCCTGCGCCACGGCCGCCGTCGCGGCATCTTCGGCGCTGCGGCCCGGCGGCTCCGGCGGGTAGAGCAGGCGCGGCAGTTCCATGCGGCAGTCCGCTTCGTCCGTGAGGCAGATCGCATCCGGCGCGAACGCCCCGAGCTGGCGTGTCATCTGCGGCGCCTGGCTCGAGGGCAGCAGGCTCACCCTCCCCGAGACGACCGCCGCGGCGAGGCCCACCGTAAAGTGATAGCGATCGGTGCAGGCGTTCAGTACGTGGGTGCATGGCGGAAACGCGCGCGCCAGGCGACGAACATCCACGAGGAACTGCGACACGAGAATCGGTGCACCGGCGCGGTAGGCGATGACCGCGTCGAGGGAGTCATGTGCGATCAGCGGAAGCGTGGCCAGATGTCTACTTCGTGCGGTGTGCGATGATGTACTCGACCAGCTGGCGCAGCGAGCCGAAGATACGGGTGTTCTCTCCGCTGTCGGCGCGCAGCTGTACCCCGTACCGCTTCGACACCACCAGGGCGATCTCGAGGATGTCGATGGAATCGAGTCCCAGGCCCTCACCATAGAGCGGTTGGTCCGGTGCGATCTGCGCCGGCGAAACTTCCAGGTTCAGTGCCTGGACGATCAGCCCGGCGACCTCCGCGGTAAGGGCGTCGGCGTCCGCAGTGGCAGCCGGATGCCGTAAGGAAGCAACTTGATCGGACATGGGACCTTTGATGCCTGCAATATTGGGGCGGCATTATACAAGCGAGGCCGGGCTTGGCCGTGAAACACACCGCGGCCCGCGCCTTTTGATCTTCCCCGGGCCGAACCCCAGCGGCCGGATACCCGCCGGCTGGTCAGTGGCCGCCGGTCATGCCAGCCGTGTCGCGATGCCTCGGCAGCACTTCCGATCTGTGTGCCAGTCGGCCATTGCAAGGGCACAGACTCAGATAATATATGTTCAGGGAGCAGCAGGAGGCGGACGCAGATGTCGGTGAAGTCCACGATCACAGCGCAGTTCCAACAGGTCGCCAGGGAGCAGGATCGGATGCTCGCGCCGCTGTCCGACGAGCTGAAGCTGATTCAGTCGGGACTGGATTCGCTGAGCTTCGCGATCATCGTGGCGCGACTCGAAGACGCACTCGGCGTCGATCCCTTCAACGATACGGACGCCGTGAAGTTTCCCGTAACCTTCGGCGACTTCGTCCGGTTGTACGAACGCTTTGCCAAGTGAGTCACTGTGGGAGTCCATAAACGCTGCCGGCACGCCTCCCGGGCGGCTGTACGGCATCCGCCACGTCGTCCCGCTCGCTGAGCTCGCGCACGCCACCGGTCTCGGCGGCCGACTCGAGGAGCTGCGCGATCGGAGCATCGTGCTGCTCGCGAAGGATCAGCTCACCGCCGCGCTCGCCCTGATCGAGCTCGACGGGGTCGCCCGACGCATCGTGCTATGTCCGCCGGACCTGTCGTCCGAGCATCTGCCGGCGGTGGTCCGCGACGCGGAGGCGGACGCTTCGGTCGTGGATGAGAGGACTGCGACGAGCGGTTTGGGCATCCCAACGCCTTTCGATGTGCGCCCGGATCTGACGCGCAGCGGAATCCCGCGACGCCGCTCGCGAGACACCGAGTGGGTGCTCCTCACCTCCGGAACCACCGGGGTGCCAAAGCTCGTGCTGCACACCCTGGAGAGCCTCACGAGCGCACTGCCGGCGAGCGCGCGCGCTCCGGCAGACCCACTCGTATGGTGCACCTTCTATGACATTCGCCGCTACGGCGGACTGCAAGTGTTTCTGCGCGGAGTGCACGCGGGCTCACTCGTGCTGTCGGATGGCGCCGAGCCGGTGAGCGTTTTTCTCTCCCGCGCCGCCGCGGCGGGTGTCACTCACATCTCTGGGACGCCCTCGCATTGGCGCCGCGCCCTCATGAGCGGCGCGGCCGCAACGATCGCGCCGCGCTATGTGCGGCTCTCGGGCGAGATCGCCGATCAGCCAATTCTCGACACCCTGCACGCTGCGTATCCTTCCGCGACGGTGGCCCACGCCTTCGCCTCGACCGAAGCCGGCGTCGCCTTCGAGGTGCGCGACGGACGCGCCGGCTTTCCGGCGGCACTCGTCGGTGCGTCGGGGGCGGTGGAGCTGCGCGTGGCAGACGAAACGCTGCGGATCCGCTCTCCTGGAACCGCGCAGCGTTACCTCGGCGAGGGAGTCGAGCCGCTGCGTGCCGCGGATGGTTTCGTCGACACCGGCGATCGCCTCGAAGAGCAGGGGGGGCGATACTATTTCATGGGCCGCCGTGGCGGGGTGATCAACGTGGGTGGCCTCAAGGTGCACCCGGAAGAGGTCGAGGCCGTAATCAATGCACATCCGTGGGTGCGCATGTCGCTGGTGCGGGCGCGGCGCAATGCCATAACCGGCGCGATCGTGACCGCCGAAGTGGTGATTGCAGCCGCCGAGGCGGCCGGGGGCAGCGCACCGCCGGCCGCGGACGTGCTCACGCGCGAGCTCACCGACCGCTGCCGCCGCTTACTCGCGCCCCACAAGGTGCCGGCCATGATCCGGATCGTGCCGGCGCTCGAGGTCTCCGCATCCGGAAAACTGGTGCGACCCCTTGCGTAACGTCATCGTCACCGGCGCGAGTCGCGGCCTCGGGCTCGCGATCACCGAGTCTCTCGCCGCGAGCGGTTACCGCGTCCTCGCCATCGCGCGCTCTTCGAGCGGGGAGCTGCAGGCACTCAGCACTGCGGCGGCGCAGAGCCGGCTCGGGGCGGTGCAGTTCTATCCCTTCGACCTGCTCGAGATCGCGGCGATGCCGCAGTTCGTCCGCCGCCTGCGCAAGGAGGCCGGTCCGCTCTACGGGCTCGTGAACAACGCGGGCCTCGGCACCGCGGGTGTGCTCGCGATGATGCGCGATGAGCAGATCGAGACGCTCATCCGGCTGAATACGCTCTCGCCGATCGTGCTCACCCGGCACGTCGTGCGCTCGATGATGAGCGAGCGCGCCGGTCGCATCGTCAATATGTCTTCCATCGTGGCCACGACTGGCTATCAATCGCTGTCGGTCTACTCCGCGACGAAGGCTTCGCTCAACGGTTTCACCCGGGCGCTCGCCCGCGAGGTCGGTCAGCTCGGCATCACCGTGAACGCTGTGGCACCGGGATTCGTGGCTACCGAGATGACACGCGAGATGGATGCCAAGCAGCGTGAACAGATCATCCGGCGCAGCGCATTGCGCCGGCTACCGGAGCCTGCCGATGTCGCCGCCACGGTGAGATTCCTGCTCTCCGATGAGGCCCGCAACATCACCGGCACCACGCTCACGGTGGATGCCGGGAACACGGCTTAGACCTGAGCCATTCGCAAGCCTCGCAGCGCGATCGTCAGAGCCGGAGCTTCCCCGACTTGAGCCGCGCGTACAGCTCCTTATCGAGCGGCACGTACGCGTCACGTGTGCCATCGTCGATGTACAGTGCATCACGCACGCGCCGGGGGTCATAGCCCTCGAGCGCAAGCTCTTGCTTGCGCAGCTTGAAGGTGCCAGTGAGCTCGAGCGCGCTCACGATGCGCAGGAACAGCGGCCGGGCATACGCGGGCAGACGCGTGATGAGCGCGCGCCGCAGTCGATCGAGATCGAACTCCTTCGCCGCAACCACCGCCGCCATACCGGCGCGGCCCTCGGTCCCGGGCACGCTCACCCCGTACACCGCGGCATCCGCCACTCCGGGGCACGCGGCGATAACCCCCGCAACCTCGGTGGTCGACACGTTCTCACCTTTCCAGCGGAAGGTGTCGCCGACGCGATCGACGAAGTAGAAGAAGCCCTGCTCGTCCTGGCGCATGAGATCGCCGGTGCGATACCAGCTGTCCCCGGGCGCGAACACATCGCGCACGATCTTCTTCGCTGAGGCAGCATCGTCGGTGTAGCCCTCGAAGCGCGTGGCACCGCTTGCCGCAACGATCTGACCGAGCGCCTCGCCCGGCTCGTGTGGTGCACAGCGCACGCAGCGCCCCGAGGCATCACGTGCAGGCGCCTGCGTCTCGAGATCGAACTTCACCAGCGCCACCGGCAGGCGATGGGCGAGAAAGGGCGGAATCCGCCCAATCGCGCCCGGACGGCCCTCGCAGTTGTAGAGCGAGAAGTTGCCTTCGGTCGCCGCGTAGTACTCGAGGATCTGTGGAATATGGAAGCGCTGCTGAAATTCGCGCCAGACCTCCGCCCGCAGGCCGTTGCCGCACGCGAGGCGCAGCGCGTGCCGCGACTCTTCTTCCTGTGGCGGGCTGCTGAGGAGATAACGGCACAACTCGCCGATGTACTGGAACAGCGTGCAGCGCTCGGCAACCACGTCCTTCCAGAAGCCGCTCGCCGAGAAGCGCTCGCGCAACACCACCGCGCCGCCGCCGACGAGCGTGGCGCCTGTCGCGACGACACCACCGACGCTGTGGTACATCGGCAGGCAGTCGTAC
>Ga0306920_100002693_pt1 | contig 22462 bp, 23 predicted proteins | sample flu12Cox44000170_FD_204666 | JGI IMG/M metagenome (GOLD analysis project Ga0306920, IMG submission 204666) | Lab enrichment of tropical soil microbial communities from Luquillo Experimental Forest, Puerto Rico - flux4day.12C.oxic.44.000.170 (v2)... | ecosystem: Environmental > Terrestrial >...
GATCAGGGCGGGGACGCTGTCGCCGGCCGGTGAGGCGTTGCAGAGATTGCCGCCCGCGGAGGCACGACCCTGTACCTGCTTGGAGCCGATCAGGTTTACCGCTTCCAGCACCCCGGGCCACACTTTACCGAAGCGCGGATGCTCGGCGAGCACTGCGCCCGCAACGGCGGCGCCGACGACGAAGCCGCCATCGGCGGTTTGCACGATTTCAGTCATCTCGCCGATCTTCTTGATGTCGACGATCAGGCCCGGCCGCACCAATCCCGAGCGCATCTGCACCAAAAGATCGGTGCCGCCGGCCAAAATCCGTGCCGCGCTACCCGCTGCCGCGAACGCCGAAATCGCCTCTTCGAGGGTGCCAGGGGCCACATATCGGATATCCGCCATATCGTTCTGCCCTCTGCCCTCTCCGGTTCCATCAGCCGCTCCCGTTAAGGGCGGCCTGCTGTTTTGGCTAGTGGTCCGATTCTAACATTCGCGTCCCACTTGGGGAGCCACGTTTGCGAATGTTAGAATCAAAGGACCACTAGCAAATTATTTGATCTAGTGAAGCCTTGGATTTGACGTTCGCGTAGTGAAACCGAGGCAGGAGGGTAGCGAACGTCAAATCCGCTCCACTAGCCTACACAAGCGGACGCGGCTGGAACAGCCTCCGCGGCTCATCTCTTGGGGCATGCTCCCATGCACAAACCACGTTTGCCTGCCCCGGATGCCACGCAGCACGAAGTGATGCGTTGCTGATCCGGGGCCAACCGCCACTGGGGATGTGTGGGTCCCGGGTCTGCGTCGCATCATTGCATGCTGCGCCGCGCCCGGGACATGGTCACCTTTAGCTCGTTCAGCGCGGCGATCTACTGCACCAGTTCCGGCCACGGCACGATGGTCGATTTCACCGTCTTCATCGCCATGGCGTCCGCCACCGCGCGGCCGACGCCCTCCTCGGTGAAGGGATAGATCGTCTGCGTCTCCAGCCACGGATATTTGTCGCGGGTGCGGTACAGCATGTCGACGCCGAGCGGCAAATCGTTGCCGGTAAAGCCCCAGGAGCCGAGCACGTTGAGGTCCTTGGTGCAGATGCGGTGCCAGGAGGTGTCGATCGAGCCCGCGTCGGTGAACTGGCCCATTTCAACATAGGTGCCGCCGTCGCGCAGCATCTCGATGCCCTCGGGGCCGGCGGATGGATGGCCCGAACAATCCATCACGAGATCGGCGCCGAAGCCGCCGACGATGTCGCGCACTTGCTTGATGCGTTCCGCCGGCGTCCAGAGCTGATCGATGTCGACGGTTGCCTCCGCGCCGAATTTTCGCGCCAATTGCAGCCGCGGCTCCTCGGGCGCGCCGACACAGATCACGCGCCCGGCCCCCATTTCCTGGGCGGCCGCGACAGCCAGGATGCCGATCGGGCCGGAGCCCTGGATCACCACGGTGTCGCCCCAGGAAAATCCGCCGGCGCGGGTAGCGCGGTTGAAGGCACGGATGCAGGAGGTGAGCGGCTCCGACAGCGCGCCCAGCCGCAGCGACATGTCGTCGGGCAATTTGTAGATTTTGGTTCCCGGCAGCATGTCGAGATCGACATAGACATATTCGGCCCAGCCGCCCCACAGATGCGGCGCCTTGTCGAAGCCGAGATAGCGCCCGTAATAGACCGGCGTCAGGCACTTGTTGGCGCTCTGCGGATAGTGGATGCAATAGTAGCAACGGCCGCACGGCATCAAGGGCGGGATCATCACCTTCGAGCCGACCTTGAGCGGCTTGCTCATGAAATCTTCAGCGAACTCCGCGCCGCATTCGACGATGACGCCGCCAAGCTCGTGGCCGAGCGTGAACGGCCAGGGCAACGGCTTCGGCCAGTGGCCTTTGAGGATATGCAGGTCAGTGCCGCAGACGCCGCAGGCGCCAATCTTGATCAGCGCGGCCATCTTGCCGACCTTCGGCCACGGCACGGTGCGGATGACCGGCTTTGCGCCCGGACCATCGTGGGTGCAGACGCGGATCTGTTGCATGGCTCGGTCTCCGTGGGCCCGCATCTTTACCCACTCTTCCGCGTCGATGATATTCAAACGATGGGCTAAGTCCGCATCCTCAGGCGTAGCTGAGCGAGCTACATCCACGCCCGCTAACTCCTCGTTAACCCTGCCGGACGTAGGGTCGTCTGATACCGAACGAGCGGTTTTGTCAGGTGGCGAGATGGCGTTGCCGAACAAGAAAATTCCGCCGGCCGCCGAAGAGCGCCGGCGCTTCCAGCGGGTCAAGGTGCACCTGCTGGGCCGCTACATGCTGCCGGATCGGCGCGAATTTCCCTGCCAGATCATCAACATGTCGCCGGGTGGGCTTGCCCTCCTGGCTCCCGGCATCGGCAATGTCGGCGACCGCGTGATCGCCTATCTCGACCATATCGGCCGCGTCGAGGGCAGGATCACCCGCATCATTGACAACGGCTTTGCGATGACCATTGGCGCCACGGCCCGCAAGCGCGACAAGCTTGCCGCCCAGCTGACCTGGCTTGCCAACCGCGACATCCTCAACCTGCCCGAGGATCGTCGTCACGACCGCATCGCGCCGCGCAACCCGATCGCGATGCTCACGCTCGAGGACGGCGCCAAGATGACCTGCCGGATCATCGACCTGTCGCTGTCGGGTGCGGCGATCGCCGCCGAGAACCGCCCGCCGCTGAGGTCGCTGGTCATGCTCGGCCGCGTCCAGGCGCGCGTGGTGCGAAACCTCGACGAAGGCTTTGCCATCGAGTTCGTTCATCAGCAGAACACCGATACGCTCGAAGAGAACGTAACCGCGCGGTAAACCGCTTTCCCCTTTATTTCCGGTATTTTTTGCGCAGCGCCGGCTTGCGCGCTGGCAGCGGCGGCCACGCCGCGGCACGCTAGCGGCGGGCAGACACGGTTAAAGCGGCCTCCGTTTCGTCCCACAAGCCGCTGATATGGCGACGATCGCATGCTTAATCGATAAAATTTTATTCAATCGCAGTTGTTTCAAATTTTCAGCGAATACAGTTCAAACCCGATTCGACTTGTCGGAAATTTTGAATTTCATTCGTCTCGAATCCTGCCGGCGCATTTAGCGGCGGCGAAAAGCCTTTGTGCGAAACGTGGTCCCAACAAGAAGAACGGGGGCCAGGATGTTCGCAATCAAGGGACAGGGCAAGCTGCTTGCGGTCGTTGCCATGCTGCTGGGGATGCACACGCAAGCCTCGGCCGGCGGCGAGCGCGTACTCTATGCGAGCCTCGGCGACACCACGCGTGCGCCGATCGGCTGGGTCGAGTTCTGCCTCGAGAATTCCGAGGAGTGCAGCGGTCGCCCGACTGAGCCGCGCGATGTGGTGATGTCGCAACAGGCCTGGCGCGATCTGCTCAAGGTCAACCACTGGGTCAACGAGACCGTGAAGCCGATGACCGACATGGATCATTGGGGCGTGATCGAAAAGTGGTCGCTGCCGACAGACGGTTACGGCGATTGCGAGGACTATGTGCTGTTGAAGCGGAAGATGCTGATCGACGCCGGCTGGCCGCGCGCTGCGCTGTTGATCACGGTGGTGCGCGATCGGCAGGGCGAAGGCCACGCGGTGCTGACGGTCAAGACCGACAAGGGCGAGTTTATCCTCGACAACCAGAACGAAAACGTTGTGGCCTGGACAGAGACCGGATACCGCTTCGTCAAGCGCCAGTCGCAGAGCGACCCGAACGTGTGGGTCTCGCTCGGCGATACACGTCCGTCGGTTGCCACCGCCAGCGCAAGAGATCGCTGATTCGAAACCTAAAAGGAGCTACGCGACCCGGTCACATCCCCACCCCTCCCCGTCCCAGACCGGATCGCGCGCGGCCAGCTCTCCCCCAAGAGCTGGCCGCAACTTTTTTGGCAATGTCGATCCCGGGAAAGGCGTTGCTCCTCCGAGCGCCCGCCTGCAACACGCATCGGCGACAGGACGCGGGCTTGATTGGCAACTGAGGCGAGCTTCTACAACAAAGGGAGCCCATCATTGGCGACGGGCTCCAAGTTCAGGGAGGAAACGCCTGTACACGGGCCAAGAGTACCCTGATTCTCCCTTTCGTTGTGTGGTTGAATTCACATTCACCCGGTTGAAATTCTGAAGGACGGGTTCCATGCCTGCCCACGCTGGCCTCCCTTCACATCCCGCTCACCATCTCCCACGAAAACAAGAGTTAACCGACAATCTTGGCCCTTGATTCAACCCTCCCTGCGAAAGCTCGTGGGATGCGAGACCGTTAAGAAGCTCGCCGCCGGAGGTTGTCTTGAAGCATTTATTTATTGCCCTGTTGGCTCTCCAACCCGCAGTGAAAATCCTGCTCATTCCGAAAAAGCCCGAAGGTCGGATCCCGAAGTTGCTCGTGGATGGTGCCGCCGCCAGCAGTTCCGAACTTGTAGACGAGTTGATTGGACATCACCGCTACTACGGCCGTGCCGCACGCCCTTGAGATGGCTGCGATCGATGACATTGTCGAAGAAGCCCTGCGCTCGCAAAACGAGCGCAGGGGCGGCGTGCGTCCGAGACTCAAGAATTACCTCAGCATGCTTGCTTCGACTGGCAAGACCGAGGGGGAGCTGAAGGCCTGCGCAAAGGCCTATCTGAAGGAGTTCAGAAAGCCCGACTCTCGTTATTCCGGTTGCTGATTCGCTGCGGGTACAGCCAGACAAAAAACCACTGGTATCAATGAGTTGCTGGCGGTCCCTCGATTCCTGGTTTCGTAAACGTGGCTCCCCAGACGAATGCGAATGTTGGGATCGGACCACGAGCCGGCCACCTTTTGTCCGATTTGTTGCTGAATAGTTAGCCTGCGTCGAGCGTTTTCGGCGCGCCGAAGGTCCCGCAAGTTCCGCCGCGTTCACTTCTGAAACGAAATCGCCGGGGGCGCCAGGCATGGAAACACCTTCACATCCTCTTGGACACTATCCTCCCACCAAGCAGCGCAATCCTTTGACGCAGCTTGCGCGGGACGAGCTCACCAACACGACCGCGCGCATCGGCACCCAGCCGATTGCACTGGCGGCTGCAATCCTTATCGCGCTGCTTGCCGGCGTCGCGTTGATCGCTGGATGGCGCGCCTTCACGGGCAACTCGCCCGAGCTTGATCGCGCCGTTGCCGCCCGCCAGTTACAGGCGCGCGCCACCCAAGCCTCCGAGCAATTGGTCGAAAAAGCCAAGGGGTTGGAAGCGACCCAGCAGGAATCGATCGATCAGCTTCAGGTGGTGCAGGACCAGCTGCAGACCGTTCGGCGTCTGCTGGCTGCGCAACAGACCGACACCAAACGGCTGTCCGAGCAGGTCTCGGCGCTTACCGAGGCGATCGAAGGCCTGCGGCAATCCTACGCCAGCGCGCAGACCTCCGATCCCGAACCCGCAGGCGTTCGAAACCGGTCGATCCGACGCGCGGTCGGTCACCACCGGCGCGGCAGGTCGCACAGCTAAGCGCGATCTCGTGTGGTGGCCTTCGCGATCCGCGGTTCCAAATTCCCGCGGCTTTGTGAACTAGCTCACATCTTCTCTCAAAAATCCGGCCGAGACTTCGTCACACCGGAAGGCGTAAGCCGATTTTAATTTCCGGGGGTTGGCAAGGTCGTCGGCGGTATACTGCGCCGGCGGCCTTGTTCTTTATTCCGCTCCATACAGCCTTTTTATTTGCGCGTTCTCGCAGGCTGGTGATTTGCCTTCCACGCGTGATTCCGAGCCAATCCGCACCCTTAGGTTGTTTTGGGGTTCGCGAGCGGATCGGCACCGCCTTGCTCCAAAAAAACACTTTCAACAACAGGAGCAAGCTGATGCGTGCTGAACCCGTGCTGACACCCGACGTCATCGGACTGACCAAAGTCGCGCCATTCTCGCGGCGCGGCTTCATGACCGCATCCGCTGCGGTAGCTGCCGGCTATACGCTGGCCGCAGGACCGGTGCGGGCCGACGCCATCAAGACCGACACCGAAGGGCTTGATGCGGGCGAGACCAAGATAAAGGTGGCCGACGGAGAAATGCCGGCCTACTTCGCTCGGCCGAAGGGAGCAACCAATGCACCCGTCGTGCTCGTGGCCATGGAGATTTTCGGCTTGCACGAGTACATCAGAGACGTCACGCGCCGGCTTGCCAAGCTTGGCGCGTTTGCAGTGGCACCCGACTATTACTTCCGCAAAGGGGTCGATCTCACCAAGATCACGGACATTCCGCAACTCCTGCCGATCGTGAACGCGAAGCCGGACTCGGAACTCCTGTCGGACCTCGACACCACGGTCGACTGGGCGAAATCGCAGGGCGGCAACACGGCAAGGCTCGGCATCATCGGCTTCTGCCGCGGCGGGCGAACCGTGTGGGAATATTCCGCGCACAGTACCGCGCTCAAAGCCGCCGCTTCCTTCTATGGTCCGCCGGTGGATGCGCCGAACCCGCTCTGGCCCAAGAGTCCGACCCAGCTCGCAGCCGAGATGAAGGCGCCGGTGCTCGGCCTCTTGGCGAAGCGGATACCGGGATTCCGGTCGCCACCGTCGAGGCGTTGAAGGCGGCACTGGCCGAAAACAAGAAGACCGCGGAGTTCAAGATCTATCCCGCCGCGCCGCATGGATTCCACGCCGACTACCGCGCAAGCTACCGCAAGGACGCAGCCGAGGATGCCTGGAACCAGATGCAGAGCTGGTTCAGGAAGTACGGCGTCTTGGGCTGATCGCCTCAAAGAGCCTTGGTTCTGATTGAATCAGAACCGAGGCTCTATTCGCTCGAAAACGCTATAGTGTTATCAGCGGCGGTTTCGCCGACGGCTCTCGTGCCCTATAATTGCGCGCGGCTTTAATGGGCCGCGCGTAATCCTTTTGTAGAGGCCGTCTCGCCATGCGCAAATTGATTGCCTTCGACGACGATACGTTCAACAAGCTTCGCCAATTAGCGCGCGACAGGATGGCGACCTTTCAGGAATTGGCGGATGAAGCATTCGCCGATCTGCTCAAAAAACACGGCATTCCGCTGGACCTGAAGGACGCGCTGAAGAAGAGCGCTGCCCGCAGTGGCGCACCGGCAAAAGTGATCCCGCTCAAGAAGCCGACCGGGAAAGGTTGAGCGCAGGAAACCCGGAAAGATCGTCAGCCGATCTTTCGGAAACCCTTTTTGAATCGCAGACCGTTGGCGATGTAGAATTCGGCCGAACCGCGCGCCATTTCCGCCTGAGCCGGATCGACCTTGCGGATCACCCGCGCCGGCGCACCGATGATCAGGGAATATTCGGGAAACTCCTTGCCCTCGGTAATGACCGCGCCCGCGCCGACAATGCTGCCGCGACGGATGAGGGCGCCATTCATCACGATCGAGCCCATCCCGATCAGCGCATCGTCCTCGATCGTGCATCCATGCACGATGACCTTGTGACCGACCGTGCAGTTTTTCCCGATTTTGAGCGGAAATCCAAGGTCGGTGTGGCAGATCGCATTGTCCTGCACGTTCGAGCCCTCGCCGATCTCGATCCACTCAGTGTCGCCGCGAACCACGGCGCCGAACCACACGGTCGCCCGCGCCCTCAGACGAACCTTGCCGATCACGGCCGCGGTGTCGGCAATAAAAAAGTTGCCGTCGGCCGGAAGCTCGGGCGCTTGCCCGTCAAGCTCGTAGATCGCCATGGAAATCTCCTGTCCGGCGGAGACCTTGGCATGACGGCGTGCGCGTTTTCAAGCAAGAGGTGCCCGGCAAAAAGCGAGTTCCGAGTCGCGCCAGAAAGCGAGCTAGGCCAGCAGCCCCGCCGCGCGCAGGGTCATCAGGAAGAAGGCTCCCGACATCATGCTCCAGAAGCCGGCGATGACGGTTGCCATCATCACGAATTCGAAACGCCGCCGCTCGACCTGCACGCCGAGCAGCGTGTTGCGCATGATGATGAAGGGAGCGGCGAATACCAGGAATGGCACGGCCGCGAAGCGTCGGCGCGCGATCCCTTCCTGAAGCAGCCCAAATCCCACGGGGCGCTCTGTCATCGCCTGATATCCGTTGGTGAGAGCGCCCGCCAGCGCAAAGCCGATGCAAAGGCAGAACAATGAATTCAGCGCATCCGGCGACATCGATATCTTCTTGCCACTCCACGAGACTGCCCTCTCCTTTGGCAAAACCGCCGGCGCGCCGCCACATCATCCTTAAGAAAAGGTTAATACCGACGGCGGAGGACCGGCAATCGCGGACTTCCATTCGGCGTCGGCCGTGACCGCGCGCTGCGCAGCGGTTGATCCCTGGCAGGAGGCCAGGCGAAGCTGCGCGAGGACGCACATGCGGATAGGCACGTTCTCTGCACGGATCGACGCATCGCTCGCGCTGGGACCAATAACAGACTCACCCGTGCGTTTGGTCGCACCACGGGACCGGCATCAGAGGCAGATATGCTTTATTCCACTCACAAATCCCTTCCGGCCCGCGTCGAGAAGTCAGCATCTTTGCCGGTTCTGCCTGACTGATCACGATATGCAAGACAATCAGGCCAACGCCGACGGGGTAAGCCCATTTGGCGAAGCGAAGATCGCCGAATTTTTCGAGGAGGATGAGTCCGCTCAAAATGATGAGAGGATCAGTGATTATGAAGTACTCGGCTTTGAGGCCGCGACGAATTCCGAGAGCGTCAATTCCAATGGCGCAACAAAGGAGCACCGCAGCCTGCAAGGCGATTTGGCGTTCCGAACGACGCCAAGCGTAAATTATGCCGGGAACAACCAGCCACGTCAAAAATACGGTCGGTCTCGGCGAGCTAAACAGGACGAATGTGTATCGCCTCAAGACACCGAGCACTCCGGAAAGCAGCAAACCAATGCTCCCTCCGACACTACCCTCGTCGACGACGGCTACAGCCCGAGAGTCAGCATATTTGATCATTTCTTCGAGAGGGTTCATCAGCACGACGAGCGTCTTGGGGTTCAGCTGGAAATACAGCGTAAGCAAAGCCAGCGAGGCCCCGGCGACGATTGCAAAAAATGAGGCGCAGAATTCAAGAGGCGCTACCCGCCAAACAGTTGCGAACGCGAACAGCCCAATCCCGATCCATACGATGATGCCTGTTTGGTACAGGCCGGTGCGCCCGAAAATGATGGGGTGCAAATCAGCCATCTCACTACCGGCCTGATAGCCGAGTTTGATTAAAGGAAAAGCGCAGGCAAACAAAACAGCGGCGATGCCGGCGATGAAGAGAGTCGCGCAAAACGCGTACACGTTGGGAGGTTTAGTGGTCCAGATTTCTGTACTTCCGCTTTCAGACGTGCCGAACATCAGACAAATTATGGGAAGCGCGGCAATGAGAAAGACCACGTGAACCTTGTTTTCGTACCCGATAACGCAAAGGAATGCTGCTGCACCCATCAACAAGGGCCTGTAGTTCGTAGCTCGGCGCGCCGCCAGAAGAAGAAACAGCAGACCGATGACAACCAGACCCGCGGCGAGCATTTCGCTACGCAGCATACGAAGATGAAATTGCATTCCGCCCGAAAAGGCAAAGGCAAATGTCGCAAGGCCCGCAAGGCGCCAATCACGAACAATTGCTCGGACGAGCAGCCCAAACACAAGCACCAGTCCCGTTGCCATTAAACAGACAAGCACTCGCGCCCATCGGATCAAGGCCGTCATCGCTTCTGCAAAGCTTTTCGCGTCTGACGGGAGGTTTGAGAGAGATACGAAATCGAGAACGCCAATGGCGTTAAGAAGCCTGAACCAGTAACTCTCGACAAGGATCGTGACGTAAGCGGGATGAGGAAAAAATGCGGGTTTTCCGTCATTTAGCAGCAGTGCATTGTGGATGACTATGAAGTCCATATCGGCATTTCGCCAATAGACAACGAAAAGGCCGGCAACGAGGAATGACAAAAGCATCAGTCCAATTATGAGTGAGAGACTTGCGGTCCAGCTGTAGGCCGTTAACCGCGTCAGCGCGTCCTGTACGTCGCGGTTTGATGGAATTTTGGCCACATCGGCCAGAACATTCGTCATGTTGCTTTGATTGAAGCGATGAAGTAGGGGAACGAGAATATCTTGCAGGTTGTCTCTTGCAAGTTATCTCTTGCAGGTTGTCTCTTGCAGGAGTTCTCGGAAGAAGCCTGTTCAGTAGTGAAGACCGTTCACAAGATTGCAGTCGCAAGGGTTGCGTACCGCGCTCTACATCAGCTACGCAAATTTGCCGGACTTTCCGATCGTTGCGTTGTCGCCCGGAATGGCTTGATTTACGACCTCGATTTAGCAGAGGGGATCGAGTTTGCTGTCTACCTTCGCATTTTTGAGCGGAGTACTTCAAGAGTCCTCAGGAACCTCGTAAGACCGGGCGACAGGGTCCTGGATATTGGAGCAAATATCGGTGTGCAGAGCTTGCTGATGGCTAGCCTCGTTGGAGCCAAAGGTCACGTTTACAGCTTCGAGCCGACGGCTTACGCGGTGTGTAAGCTCCACAATAACCTAAATCACAACCCAGGGTTGGCTAGCAGAGTCAGCGTTTTTCATTGCTTCTTGTCCGACGCTGATAGCAATGAAGCGCCAGAAACAATCTATTCACGATGGCCTCTCACGGCCACTGAAGGACTTCATAGTAAACACCTCGGCCTGAGCATGCCGACAAATGGCGCACCGAGTCGGCGTCTCGATGCTTTGTTGCTTGAGCTTGGAAATCCGAATATTAATCTTGTGAAAATGGACGTCGATGGATTTGAGGTCCAAGTACTCAGGGGTGCGAGTGTTTTGCTGAGCCAAACACGTCCGATTTTCGTGACGGAGCTCGCACCCTATGTGCTGGACGAACGCGGATCTTCGTTGGAGGAATTGTTGCTCGTTTTTGAGCAGTATGGCTACCGCTTGTTCAGCGAACGAACGGGACAGGAGCTTCCATATCAGCCCCAACGGCTCAGGAAGTTGGTTCCTGATGGCAGTAGCATCAACGTGATTGCCCGCGCCATCTAGAGCCTTGACCCAGTGCCGTCGCTGCCGAGCAGCCCGCGCGGTGACGAACCGCGAGAGCATGTTCACTAGGGCCAGAACCTGACTTGTGCGCCGAGCGCAAAAAGCAAGAAAGGCCGCAACGAGTGGCGGGCCGCTGCTTCATTGCATGTGATGCTGGTGCATTGGGGTAGATGAGCCGTACCCTCTGAGCACGGCATATCGCTGCAATTGATCGTGCGTCAGTATTTGCGTCGTTTGCAGGTGAAACTTGAGATGCGTATTCCTCAGTTCGGCTTGCGTTACACCGATCTGCACCGTCGCGACTTTCAAGGTCTCGGGCGTGATCGAATGATCGGCGAACTGCAGATCCAGCGCCGCCTCCTGGTCTAGTAGTCTCGCCCCGAGCGGCACGGCCTCGGCCTTCATGGCGTCGAACAGGCTTTGGACACGCGACCGTTGGTCCGAAGAAAGTTCGAGTTTGTCGGCCAGTTCAAGCACGTGTGCCGGACCCGGATAGCCGTTGAGTTCGGCGGGCAGCGCCAAGCCCATGCCGCGTCCGGCCTTGAGGTCCGCGACTTGCTGTTCCGACAGCCCCTTGATCGGTCGAGTTTGCATCCCCGCATAGGGGGTGGTCTGGGCGATGGCGGCCGACGCGAAGAGCGCAAGGCCGATGCTAGCGGGAAGTAACTTCATATGGCGATCTCCGCAGAAATAACGCACGGGTGAGTCTGGCGCGGCTAGAGCTTCATGTACCAGAGGCCAATAAGCATTGTCTCGTTCCACCGCTATCATGCTGCGCCATGAGGAATGACGAAAAAATTGATGCGCTTGTAATTGCTGTCGGCGCCTTGACCATCGCAATGGCAATCGTGCTGCTATTCGTGGATTTTTAGCGCCGCCTCCACGATCCAGGGGTAGCGGACGGCCCAATTTGTAGCATATGCCTCAGAGATAGCGTGAGGCGGTGTTGTGTTGAACAGCACTAGCGACCTGGCGCGAGCGGAGGTCCCTACCCTCAATCCTCACCGCGACCCGGCGACCATCCACAGATCGATCTAGATATTTGATGTTGCGAGAGACATTGTAGGACTCGAAGTCTAAGCCACTTTATCCTTGACAAAAGGTTAATACGGGCGGCGCACGGGGGCACGGTTCATCCCGCGAAAAAAACCGCGCCGCGTGGCATATTCGCTCCTGATTCGAACGAGCTTAGATTCGAAGCAACCTAGCGACAGCGCTTCATGACGGCGTTCTCGACGGAGCGGCTCACCTCCAAAGACTGGCACGGCGGCGGCCACCTGGCGACGATCGTGCTTGCGATTGCGGTTGCGGCCGGCGCCCTCACACTGGTCGCCTATCTCCTGTGGCCGACCTGGGGCAGCAACGGTGCGAGCGGCCCGGACCGACTTCCGATCAGCATCGGAGGCACATTGTTCAATGTGCCGCCGGCGGCGATCCGCATGAAGATCCAGCGGCACTCGGGCCCGCAAGAGCGCATCGACCTCGATTTCTCCTTTCCCTCGCTGGAGCCACCGGAGCCGGCAAAGCATGTCGGCGCCGATGCGATCGAAGATCGGATGCCTCCGATCGACCGCATCTTTCTCTCGATCGCCGCGCATCACGACACGCTGGCGCCCGAGATGCGCACGCACGTCATTTATCCGCGCTATCTCGAAGCTGCCTCGATGCCGGGTCCGGACGGGTTGAGCCTGCGCGCCTTCCGCGACGGCACGCCCTATGGCGGGGAAGATCTGCTCGCAGCCAGCACCCCTGCTCTAACGGCCCGCTGTACGCGCGATGGCGCAACGCCCGGCATGTGCCTGAGCGAGCGCCGCGTCGACGGCGCCGATCTGACATTTCGTTTTCCGCGAAGCTGGCTCGCGCGGTGGCGGGACGTCGCGGCCGCAATCGAGCGTCTGACGCGTGAGCTGCACGGCGCGAAGTAGTTTTCGCGTTAGGACAACGCGGCGGCAGGCATTACTCCTGCCCGGCCAGATCGTCCTCGAGGATCGCCATCTGGAACTGAAACGAGCGGTCGTCGTCCTCATCGTCGACGAACAGCACGCCGATGAATTCCTCGCCGATATAGACCTCCGCCGAATCATCCTTTTTCGGCCGCGGCACCACGCGTATCCTGGGATTGGCGAACAGGCGCTTGAGGTAGGCGTCGAGCTTCCTGACTTCCTGTACGTCCACGGCGGTCTCCAATGCGATCTCTTGGGGTCTCTTTAGGCCCGCAGGTTTTAGGACGAGACGGGCCGGACGGCTAGTGGTCCCGGAGCGAATATCGGGAACCAAGGGATCACTGGCAAGCCATTGAGGCCAGTGTGGTGGTTCGGAAGTTCTCTTCATTTTTGCCGCGAGCAGGTCCAAGAGAACTTCCGAACCAAAACCACACTAGAATCATAGATTTCTAGTGTCCTTTCGAATCCGAAGTTCGCAAAAGAGCTTGCCGCAAAAGGCAGCGAACTTCGGATTCGGGACACTAATGGAGTTCTGGAATGCCGCACGAACCGATGGGGCGCCCTGGATGTTCAGAGCCCGATCGCGTTGATCATCTGGTCCATCGTGCGCGACGGCTCGGCACAACCGGCTTCGCCGACGATTTTGGCGGGAACGCCGGCGACCGTTACATTGTGCGGGACCGGTTTCACCACCACGGAACCGGCGGCAATCCGGGCGCAATGGCCGACCTCGATATTGCCCAGGATCTTCGCGCCCGCGCCGATCATGACGCCATGGCGAATCTTGGGATGGCGGTCCTCGTTTTCCTTGCCCGTTCCGCCGAGTGTGACACCGTGCAGGATCGAGACGTCGTCCTCGATGAGGGCGGTCTCGCCGCAAACAAAACCGGTCGCGTGGTCGAGGAAAATGCCCCGGCCGATCCTGGCCGCGGGATTGATGTCGGTCTGAAACACCGCCGACGAGCGGCTCTGCAGATAATAGGCGAAATCCTTGCGGCCCTTCCGGTAGAGCCAGTGCGCCAGGCGATGGGTCTGTAGCGCGTGGAAACCCTTGAAGTAGAGCAAGGGATCGATAAAGCGCGAGGTCGCGGGATCGCGGTCATAGACCGCAACAAGGTCGGCACGGAAGATGTTGCCGATGTCAGGTTCATCGCGCAGCGCCTCGTCATAGGTCTGGCGGATCAGGTCGCCCGACAGGGCTGCATGGTCCAGCCGGTCGGCAAGGCGGTGCACCACTGAGTCCTCGAGACGCTCGTGGTGGAGAACGGTCGAGTAGATGAAGGTCGCGAGCTCCGGTTCGCGATGAACGATATCCTCGGCCTCGCTGCGAATACGATCCCAGATCGGATCGAGCGCCTTCAGTCGTCCGCCCTGCGGGTTGATCTGATGCATGGCCATGGGCCGCTCCTGCTCATTCCCTTGTCGTGACTTCTATATCACGGTCGCAAGACAGAGTGCTAACAGCCTCCCGAGAGAGTGAACTTTCTCCCGACATTGCGTTTGAACTTCAAACGTGGTCAGCCATTGCGAAAATTCAAGCGGCGCACCCCCGGCGCATGATGCAATGTCATGGCCCGGGTGAGAGAAAATCGTTCTCAAGAGAAAATTATTCTCGCCTCACCGCCACCTCCAAAGCGCGGGAAAGGCCCGTCAAGCGGGGGGGCGCCGTTCGACTATTGGCGGATTCCGGCCCCGCCGGCCTTCTGCACAAGCTGGCACCAGCATGGGGGAAACCAACGTCGGCCCGCGGAGTCTGGACGCGCGGCGGACCGGCGCGTTGTCGGTCTGGATCGCCGTCATTGTCGTCCCCCTGTTTCTGGTCGCGCCGGCGCTCTGGAACGGCTACCCGCTGCTGGAGTGGGACACTGGCGGCTATCTGGCTCGCTGGTATGAGGGTTATCTGGTCCCGAGCCGCTCCACCGTGTTCGGCCTTTACCTGCATTTCGGCGAGGGCTCCAGTTTCTGGCTCAATCTGGGCGTCCAGGCGTTGGCCACGCTCTGGGTTCTGCAGCTCACCTTGCGCGTGCTGGGGATGGGCCAACCGTCCCGCTTGCTGGCAATCGGCCTGCTGCTGATGCTCACCACGGCGCTACCGTGGCTTGCCAGCATGCTGCTGACCGACATCTTCGCCGGTCTTGCGGTGCTGTCGCTGTTCATCCTCGTCGCGCAGGGCCACAGGATATCCCCGCATGAAAAATCCGCGCTGCTTGTCTTTACGGCGTTTGCCGCAGCGACCCATAGCGCGACCCTTGGGGTGCTTGTCGGCCTGTGCTGCCTCGGCCTCCTGGTGCGGCCTTTCCTGCGCGGGATGATCTCCCTGGCGGGGCTGCTCCAGGGAAGCCTCGCCCTTGCCACTGGCGCTGTGATGCTGGTGTCGGCCAACTATGCGCTATCAGGAAAGCTGGCCTGGACGCCGGGCGGCACCGGCGTCGCATTCGGCCGCATGCTGCAGGATGGCATCGTCACGCAATATCTCAGGGATCATTGCGGACGGGAAAAACTGAAATTGTGTCCCTACCGCAACGAGCTGCCGCCGAGCGCGGATCAGTTCCTGTGGGGCAACAGCATGTTCAACTCGCTCGGCCGCTTCGAGGGCCTGAATGACGAGATGGGATACATCGTCACGCATTCGCTGGCCGATTACCCCACCTGGCAGGCCGAAGCCGCCATCGCCGCGACCGCGCGGCAACTGGTCGACGTTGCGACCGGCGAAGGCGTCAGCGACGGCTGGCTGGGACACACCTACGGCATCATGAAGCGCTACATCCCGGCCCAGATCGCGCCGATGCGGGCCGCGCACCAGCAGCTTGCGCGTATAAATTTTTCGGCGGTCAACCGTGTCCATGTTCCGGTGGCGCTGATTTCCATGCTGCTGGTCGCCGCCATGTTTGGACGAGCCCTGTTTCGCCGGCGGTTCGACGATCTTGAGCTGCTTGCGGCGACCGTGTCGTTTGCGTTGCTTGGTAACGCCCTCATTTGCGGGGTGATATCCGGCCCGCACGATCGCTACGGTGCCCGCATGGCGTGGATCGCAACGTTGACGGTGTTGCTCGCCGCAGCTCGATACCTCGACGATCATGCCGAGGCAAACGAGCTTTCACTTGCGCCGCGACAGAAAATCGGCAACGCCTGCCTTGTAGACCTTGTCGCCAACGGCGCGCATGTGGTCGCGGTCAGGGATGTCGAGCACCTCCGAGCCGGCGATGATGTTGCCGAGCGCTGAAGCGGAGCCTGCGACCTCATCCGCAGTACCCACCGCGATCAGGACCGGCACGGCAATGCGCGCCGCCTCCTCCGAGCTCATCAGGCCACGCGAACCGCGCAGGCAAGCAGCCAGCGCGAGGCGGTCGGAGCGTGTCTGCTCGGCAAAGGCGCGGAAGGTCCGGCCCACGGGATCGGTGACGTCCTCCAGCGACGGCGCTTCCAGGGCACGCGCGACGTTCTCGCCGGGACCGCCACCCTCGATCATGGCAAGGCCGATGCCTCCGAGAATGGCCGATCGGAGCCGATGCGGCCGGTTCAGGGCGAGCCACGCCGTCATTCGCCCACCGAGCGAGTAGCCCATCACATCGGCCCGCGCGATGTCGAGATGGTCCATCAGGGCGACGACGTCGCCAGCCATATCGGGAATTGAATATTGGGCGGGATCATAGAGCTTGGCCGACTCGCCATGGCCGCGGTTGTCAAGCGCGATGACGCGCCGGCCGCTTTTCCTCAATTCCGAAACCCAGGTCGGATACACCCAGTTCACATTCTTGGTCGAGGCAAAGCCGTGCACGAGCACGATGGGCTCGCCCTCGCCTTCGTCCAGATAGGCGATTTCGACGGCGCCGTTGTTGAAACTTGGCATCGTGTCCGGTGTTCTCAGCCGACCGCGACCGCGGCGGCCGGTTGCGTCCGGGCTGCCATCATCCGCCGCAGCCGCCGCGCTTTGGCGCGGTCGAGCCAGGCCTGCGTTGCGCGTTCGGTCGCAGCCTTGATCGAGGAAAGCAGAGCAAACAGCGATAACAGCGCCCAGAACAGCCACAGCGAAAGCTGGAAGGCGCCGGCGGCGAGCAGAAGTGCGCCGCGGCCCAGTATCTTCATGATCGCGCGGGTCTTGCCGCCCTTGGCCTCGGCCAGACGCGCGGCTCGCGCGACGTCCTTCGGACCCTCCGCAACTCTGAGCGTATCGAGAGCGCCACGCGCACCAGCGTTCTCGGCGATGCGGGTGACATCCTTGCCGAGGCGGACCAGCGCTCCGGCCTTCTCGGCGCGGAACGCGGCGCCAATTGCACTCACGCGACCGGCAGGCCGCAGCACCGAAGACGAGACGACCGCTTCCTCAACGGCTGGCGTATCGACGACATCGCGCAACGAGCGGCCGGTCCATTCCGCGAGGCCACCGCCGAGCCGCCCCGCCCTGCGCGCGTCCTTGACCAGCGACAGACCGGCGCGCAAGGGAGCGGCGCCGCCCGCGGAGACGTAGGTTGCAGCAGTCACCGCAAGGCCCGCGGCCGCCAAGGAAAGCACGAGGCGATCGGTCTCCTCGCCAAAAGCGAAGTGCTTGCCTTCGCGCACCACATCCCTGATATCCCCAAACACGAAGAGATCACCCGCCACCGTCCCGGACAGGCTCGCGACGTCATCGGCAGTGCCGGTCACAAGGCCCGTGGCAAAACGCGTTGCGAAGTGCGTCGACGAATTTTCCCACGCGACGGCCTCGCCTACGCGCTGCGCAGCTTCCTCCGACACGGCGATGTTCTTCTCGCGCGCCAGCTCGACAAAGCTGTTGGCCAGATCGGCGTCGCCGGCCCCCAGCGCTGTCTCGACGTTTTGTGCGACGACACTCTCGTTATTTCGCAAGCTCAGGTCGATCTGTTGGTCGGCAAGCGCGACCGGATCGTCCTGCGCAAGCAGGATCAAGCCCGCCTCGCGCGCATGCGGCCACAGCGCAGCCAGAAGCACGGCGCTTACCGCCGCGCCCAAAATGGGCAAACCGATACGGCCTCGTTTCATGCAAAAAAACCCCCGGGATCGTCGTAGCCATAAATAGTATGCCGGATTTAAGACACAACGGCCCCGACGAAAGAAGGGCTTCTCCGGAACGACAAGATTGTGTCGAATTTGGGTGAGCAGAATGTTTTGCCCAAGCTATGGGAATCAGTACCTCCATGGTGCGGTCGGTATTTCGGCCTTGGTTGCTGTGTTGATTGGGCTGCTTCCATTGCCACTCAAGGTGAAACTTATGGCCGATCGTGTCGTTCCGCACTTCCACAATGATGCCGGCGTCGCCGTCATTGAGATCGGCTCGCAGGAATTCATGTGCGTGGGCGCCAATCCGCCTTTCGACCATCCGCACGTCTTTCTCGACCTGGGCAACGACAACGAGATCATCTGCCCCTATTGCTCGACGCTCTATCGCTTCGCCGCCGATCTCGCCGCGGGCGAGGCGCGACCGCCGGAATGCGTTCTGAAGGATCTCGCCTGATCAAGCTGTGGCGGTATCTCGCACAATCTTCGTTGCAGGCGCCGGGATCGGCGGGCTGACGGCATCGCTTGCGCTCGCCGCCCAGGGTTTTCGCGTCGTCGTGCTGGAAAAGGCGGAGCGGCTGGAGGAAGCCGGCGCAGGCCTTCAGCTTTCGCCCAACGCAAGCCGCGTCCTGGTCAATCTCGGCCTGCAGGACCGGCTCGGAATGCGCGTCGTCACCCCGGAGGCGATCAGCATCATGAGTGCCCGCGCGGGCAGCGAGATCGTCCGCCTGCCGCTCGGCGAGGCTGCGACGTTGCGCGCAGGCGCACCCTATTGGGTCGTGCACCGCGCCGACCTTCAAGCGGCGCTACAGGGAGCCGTCAACGACCACCCCGACATCGACTTGCGGCTCGGCTGCCAGTTCGAGGACGCGGCTGCCCATGCCAAGGGACTGACTATAGTCCAGCGCAGCGGAAGCACGCGGCATCAGGAGCTGGCGCTGGCGCTGATCGGCGCCGACGGGGTCTGGTCCACGGTCCGCCAACACCTGTTTCCAGGGGTGCAGCCGCAGTTTTCCGGGATGATCGCCTGGCGCGGCACGCTCGATGCCAGGCAATTGCCGCGGGAATTTACCGCGCCAAGGGTGCAGCTCTGGATGGGGCCAAGCAGCCACCTCGTCGCCTATCCGATCTCCGGCGCGCGACGACAAATCAACGTCGTCGCCGTCGTACCCGGGAGCTGGAACCGACCGGGATGGAGCGAACCGGGCGACGGTCTGGAACTCAAGGCCGCCTTCAACGCTTCGAGCTGGCCGGCGCCTGCGCGCATGCTGCTGGGCGCCGTCGACACCTGGCGCCGGTGGGCGCTGTTTGCGCTCCCCGAGGGTGGCGGATGGTCCAGCGGCAGCATCGCACTGCTCGGAGATGCGGCGCATGCCATGCTGCCCTTCGTGGCTCAGGGCGCGGCAATGGCAATCGAAGACGCCGCGGTGCTGGCCAAGGTGCTGGCGGCAAGTTCGCTGGAGACGACGACAGACGTGGCAGCGGCCTTGAAGCGTTACGCAAGATTGCGCCGGCCACGGGTGGCACGCCTCCAGCGCGCGGCGCGCAGCACCGGGCGAACCTATCATCTGACCGGACCCCTTGCGCTTGCGCGCGACCTCGTGATCAGGGCGATGGGGCCCAAGCGAATGATGGCGCGGCAGAGCTGGATCTACGACTGGCAGCCCTAATAAACCGCGCCACCGGCCTTCGACGGCGGCGCGGGCGTAGCCGTCGCGGGCACGGCGGCGGCCGGCGGCGTTTCGCGGCAATTGCCGCGCCGCCAGGCTTCGTCCGCATAGTGAGCCTGGCCGCGTACCGCGACATATTCGTTGCGGTAGGCAAGCTCGGCGACGACAGGACCGGCGGCGCCGGTTTCGGCCTTGGCCATCAGCCCCTGCAGTTCGGCGGTACGCACCGCAAGCCTTCTGCGCTCGGGCTCTAGTTGCTTGCAATCCCAGAGCTCGTATTTGGCGGGATCGGCGAAGGCGGCCGACACATTATCGCTCATGTTGGCGCACCCAGACAGCAGGAGCAGCGGCACCACCAGCATTGCGGCGGCACGCGGCAGGGCTGCAAGGACGGACACGCGAGCAATCATGAGCCGTTGGTAGACCCCTAAAGGTTTGAGATTGGCTAAAGCAGCCGCTCTTGTCCGGATTGAGGCCTTGCGTTCCTCACCTCGGAAGCGATGCATCCATTCGCCTCGACCAAGCTCATTCGATTTGGCCGGAAGAGGGCCTAAGTATTTGATCTGTTGTCGAAAGCGGTCATTTCGTGGAGCCGAGCGCCGCGTCGCGTTGAGCTGCGTCCGCTCGATCGGCGCGAACGCCCGCCATGGCTACACGGCCTTGGTCAAGGCCCCGTCGATGACGAGATTGGTGCCGGATACGCGGCTGGCCATTGGACTTGCAAGGAACACCACGCCAGCTGCCACCTCCTCGGCCGTACCCATTCGCCCCGTGGGATTGAGCGACATTGCGCTCTTGAAGAGATCCGGGTTGCCGCGCTCAATGTTCTGCCAGATACCGCCTTCGAAATAGGTATTTCCCGGCGACACCACATTGACGCGGATCCCCTTCGCGACCAGTTGGTTGCTGAGGCCCTTGGAATAATGGATCAGCGCGGCCTTCATCGCACCGTAGGAGCCGGCAGCGAAATCGACCTCGAAGCCGGAGACGCTCGAGACGATGACGATCGAGGCCGATTTGGATTTCTCCAGATAGGGTTTCGCCGCCGCCACCGAATTGACGGTGTGCATCATGTCTGTGCGGAATGATTTTTCCCAGCTCTCCGCCGTGTCGCCGACGGCAAGCGCACTGACATTGCAGACGATGACGTCGATCCCACCGAGTTCGGCGGCTGCCGCCTCGATCCACGCCTTCAAAGCGCCGGGATCGGCGACGTCGAGCCCCCGCCCCGACGCCTTGACGCCCTTCGCGCGCAGGGATTTCACCGCTTTCGCAACATCGTCGGTGTTACGCGCGCAGATCGCGACATTGGCGCCTTCGCCGGCAAAGAGTTCGGCGATCGCAAGCCCAATGCCCTTGCTCCCGCCGGTTACGAGTACGCTCTTTCCCTTGAGTCCGAGATCCATGGCCGCCTCCGTCAGAAAGTTGCGGCCGGCTTCTTTTCGCGAAAGCCGGCCGCGTGATGAACTACATCTTGGTCCAGTCGCCGGCGCCTTCGAACGCCGCGGCAGCCCGATAGATCGTCGGTTCGTCGCAATGCTTGCCGACCAGCATCAGGCCGATCGGCAGTCCATCGCTCATCCCGCAAGGCAGGCTCATCGCCGGATGTCCGCTGGCATTGAACGGCGCGGTGTTCGGAATCATCTCGAAGGCGCGCTGGAGGTAGAGTTCGCGCGGCGCATCCGGCGGCGGCAGCGGGGTTGCCTTCATCGGCAGCGTCGGCATCAGCAAGAGATCGTATTTGGCGAGCGCCGCATCATAGGCCGCACGCAGCTTGCGGTTCAGGTTCTGTGCCTTGGCGTAGAAATGGCCGCGATAGTGCTTGGTGAAATACTGTCCGAGCAGCATCGTGATCTTGAGGCTGTCTGAGAGTTCGTCGGCCCGCTGTCTCCAGGCCGAATGGGCATCCAGTAGCGTGGTGTTGTAGAGGCCGCGCCAATTGGTGCCCATACCGTTGCCCTTCATCATGAACTCGGTGGCGCCTTCGGCAGCGATAGGCAGCCAAATCGCAGGCGCTGCGAGGTGCATCGGCACCGAGACCTCTTCAACCGTCGCACCCAGCCTCTTGAAGAGATCCGCACCCGTCTTCACCTTGGCATCGACGTCCGACTCCGAGCTCGGATGCCCAAAGCCCTCCCTCACCACACCGATGCGCAGGCCCCGCGCGCCGGCACCGAGCGCTTCGGTATAGCTCGATACTTTCAGCGCGCCCTGCCGCGGGTCGAGGCCGTCCGGACCCGCCAGCACTTCCAGAAACAGCGCATTGTCGCGTACCGTGCGCGTCATCGGCCCGGTATGATCGAGCGTGACTTCGATCGGCATGACCCCGGTATAGGGGACGAGGCCGTGGGTGGGCTTCATCCCGTAAATGCCGCTGAACGAGGCGGGGATGCGGATCGATCCGCCCTGATCGCCGCCGATTGCCATGTCGGCTTCTCCGGTTGCGACCACGACGGCGCTGCCCGAGGACGAGCCACCGGCCGAATAGCCCATCCGGCGCGGGTTGTGGACCGGACCTGCCGCACAGGTGTGGCTGCCGCCGGAGAAGCAGAAATACTCGCAATGCACCTTGCCGATGATGGTGCCGCCGGCATCGAGGATACGGGTGACGATGGTGGCGTCGGTCTCGGGCGTGTAGCCTTCGAGGGTCGAGGCGCCATTCATCATCGGCACGCCCGCGACGCAGACGTTGTCCTTGATCGCGACCTTCTTGCCGGCAAGCTTGCCGCTCGGTGCGCCCTTGATCTCCGTCTTGACGTACCAGGCGTTGTACTTGTTCTCCTCGCCTTCCGGCCGATAACCGGGCGTGCGCGGATATTTGACGGGTGGCACATAGTCCGCCATCGCATCGACCGCGTCATAGGCGAGGTAATTCGCCTGCATCAGGGCGTCGTAGGATTTGAGTTCCGCATCGCCCATATGCA
>Ga0306920_100002695_pt1 | contig 22446 bp, 17 predicted proteins | sample flu12Cox44000170_FD_204666 | JGI IMG/M metagenome (GOLD analysis project Ga0306920, IMG submission 204666) | Lab enrichment of tropical soil microbial communities from Luquillo Experimental Forest, Puerto Rico - flux4day.12C.oxic.44.000.170 (v2)... | ecosystem: Environmental > Terrestrial >...
TGCGACCCAGTGGTTCATCGTCTCCGACCTCGGGCTGACCGCGTTTTCCGGCAACGACGGCATCCACGCCTTCGTGCATTCGCTCGATACCACGCAGCCCAAGGGCGCGACCGAGGTGCGGCTGCTCACGCGCGGCAACGAAGTCCTTGCACGCAAATCTACCGACGATAGCGGCCACGTGCAGTTCGAGGCCAATCTGGCGCGCGGCGAGGGTGCGCTGGCGCCGGCCATGCTGATCGCGAGCGACAGCGGGGGCGACTACGCATTCTTGAGTCTAAAGGCGCCGGCCTTCGATCTCACCGATCGCGGCGTCTCCGGCCGCGTGGTGCCGGCCGGTCTCGACGCTTTCGTCTATACCGAGCGCGGGGTCTACCGCTCCGGAGAGACCGTGCAAGTGACGACGCTCTTGCGCGACGGCCAAGGCGTGGCCGCGCTCGATGTGCCGCTCACGCTCGTGGTCGGGCGGCCGGACGGCGTCGAATACCGCCGCGTCGTCGTTCCCGATCAGGGTGTAGGCGGGCGCGCGCTGCCGGTTGTGCTGGTGTCGTCGGCCCCGACCGGCACCTGGCGCGTGCGCGCCTTCGCCGATCCGAAGCGCCCGCCGGTCGGCGAGGCGACCTTCTTGGTCGAGGACTACGTGCCCGACCGGATCGAATTCGACCTCGCCTCCAAGGCCAAGGGCGTGTCCAAGACGAGCGCGGCCGAGATCGCCATCGACGGGCGTTTTCTCTACGGCGCGCCCGCCGCCAAACTCGAACTCGAGGGCGAGGTGATCGTTTCGCCGGCGAGCGAGCGGCCGGGCTTTGCCCGTTACCAGTTCGGGCTCGCCGACGAGGACGTCGAGACCACGCGGCAGCCGCTCGAACACCTGCCGGATACCGACAACAACGGCAAGGCGAGCTTTGCGGTGACGCTTGAAAAGCAGCCGGAGACTACGCGTCCGCTCGAGGCGCAAGTCGTCGTGCGAATGGCCGAGCCCGGCGGGCGGGCGGTCGAACGCAAGCTGACGCTGCCAGTGATCGCGGACGGGCCGATGATCGGCGTCAAGCCGCTGTTCTCCGGCCGCTCGCTCGGTGAAGGCGAGAGCGCGACCTTCGACGTGGTGCTCGCGGCGCCCAACGGAACGTCGCTTGCGCGCAACGGCCTGCGCTACGAGCTGCTCAAGGTCGAAACCAAATATCAGTGGTACCGCCGCGACGGGGTGTGGGACTTCGAGCCGGTCAAGACGACCAAGCGCGTCGCGGATGGCCGCATCGACGTGGCTGCCGACAGGCCGGCGCACATCTCGGTGCCGGTGCAATGGGGACGCTATCGCCTTGAAGTGTCGACCGGCGATCGCAGCGGGCCGCTGACCTCGGTCGGCTTCGATGCCGGCTGGTACGCGGAGGCGAGCGCCGACACGCCGGACCTGCTCGAGATCGCGCTCGACAAGCCGGAATACGTGCCCGGCGAGAACATGACGGTCGCCGTGACCGCGCGCACCGCCGGCAAGGTTACGCTCAACGTGATCGGCGAGCGGCTGGTCTCCACCGTCACGCAGGACGTGGCCGCGGGCACGGCGCAGCTGCGCGTCCCGGTCGGCAACGACTGGGGCAGCGGCGCCTACGTGGTGGCAACGCTGCGGCGGCCGCTCGACAGCCGCGCCGAGCGCATGCCCGGCCGGGCCATCGGCGTGCAGTGGTTTTCGATCAATCGCAAAGCGCGCACGCTTGCGCTCGATATGAGCTTGCCGACGCTGTTGCGCCCCAATAGCGCGCTGCGCATCCCGATGAAAGTCGATGGACTCAACCCCGGCGAGGAGGCGCGCATCGTCGTCGCCGCGGTCGACGTCGGCATCCTCAATCTGACCGGCTATAAGCCGCCGGCACCGGACGACTATTACCTCGGCCAGCGCCGGCTTACCGCCGACATCCGCGACCTCTACGGTCAGCTCATCGACGGCATGCAGGGGGCGCGCGGACAGATCAAGACCGGCGGCGATGCCGCGGTCGAGCTGCAGGGCTCGCCGCCCACGCAGAAGCCCTTGGCGCTTTATTCCGGCATCGTCACCGTCAAGGCCGATGGCACGGCCGAGGTCGTGTTCGACATCCCGGATTTTGCCGGCACGGCGCGGGTGATGGCGGTCGCCTGGTCGAAGGACAAGGTCGGCCGCGCCGCCGGCGACGTCACCATACGCGACCCGGTGGTGCTCACGGCGACGCTGCCGCGCTTTCTTCTGCACGGCGATCGCGGCACCATGCATCTCGATCTCGACAACGTCGAAGGGCAGGCCGGCGACTATCGGCTGGAGGTGAGGAGCGAAGGCGTCGACGTCGTCGGCAGCGTGGCGCCGCAGATCCTCAAGCTCAACGCCAGACCGCGCAGTTCCACCACGGTGCCGCTGTCGGCGCGCGGCGCCGGCAATGCCGCGGTGACCGTGCGCGTCAGCGGGCCGGGCGCTTTTGTCCTGGAACGCGGTTACGAACTGCCGGTGCGGCCCGCGACGCAAATTCTTGCGCGCCGCACCGTCAAGCCGCTCGCCAAGGGCGAAAGCCTCACCCTCTCCAACGATGTGTTCGCCGACCTCGTGCCGGGCAGCGCGAGCGTCGCGCTCTCCGTCGGCGTTTCCAACGCGCTCGACGCGGCGGCGCTCTTGGCGGCGCTCGACCGTTATCCATTCGGCTGCTCGGAGCAGATCACGAGCCGCGCGCTGCCGCTGCTCTACGTCAACGATCTCGCCAGCAGCGCCCATCTTGCGCTCGACAGCGCTGTCGAGCCGCGCATCCGCGAGTCGATCGAGCGGCTGCTCGCGCGGCAAGGCTCCAATGGCTCGTTCGGGCTGTGGTCTGCGGGCGGCGATGACGTCTGGCTCGACGCCTACGTCACCGATTTCCTGACGCGGGCGCGCGAGCGTGGCTTTGCCGTCCCCGATATCGGCTTCAAGCTCGCGCTCGATCGGCTGCGCAATTTCGTCGGCAACGCGGACGATCCCGCGAAGGACGGCGGGCGCAATCTCGCCTATGCGCTCTACGTGCTGGCGCGGAACGGCGCGGCGCCGGTCGGCGATCTGCGTTACTTCGCCGACGCCAAGCTCGACGCCATTGCAACTCCGATCGCCAAGGCGCAGATCGCCGCGGCGCTCGGCATGCTCGGTGATCGCGCGCGGGCCGAGCGCGTCTATGCCGCGGCGCTGGCGTCGATCGCGCCACGGCCGGTGCTCGACTACGGCCGCAGCGACTATGGCTCGGTGCTGCGCGATGCGGCGGCGCTGGTGACGCTCGCCTCTGAAGGCGGCGCGCCGCGGCCGACCATCAGCGGTGCGGTCGAGCGCGTCGAGGCCGCGCGCAACCTCACGCCGTACACCTCGACGCAGGAGAACGCGTGGATGGTGCTCGCGGCCCGCGCGCTGGCGAAGGACGCGCAGACCGTCACGCTCGACGTCGGCGGCGAGAGGACGCAAGGCGCGCTCAATCGCAATTTGCGTGCGAGCGACCTGCAGCAGCCGCTCACGCTCACGAACGCCGGCGATAGCCCCGTGCAGGCCGTGGTCACGGTGTCGGGTGCGCCGCTCGTGCCGGAGCCCGCCGCCGAGCGCGGCTTCAAGATCGAGCGCGCGTATTACACGCTCGACGGCAAGCCCGCCGATGCGACCAAGGCCAAGCAGAACGACCGCTTTGCCGTGGTGCTGAAAATGACCGAGCCGCAGCCGCAGTTCGGCCGCATCATCGTCGCCGATTACCTGCCCGCTGGCTTCGAGATCGACAATCCGCGGCTGGTCTCTTCCGGCGATACCGGCACGCTGGCTTGGATCGCGGATGCGCAGGAGCCGGTGAACGCGGAGTTCCGCGATGACCGCTTCAGCGCAGCCTTCGAGCGCAAGAGCGGCGATCCGTCGGTGTTCACCGTCGCCTATGTGGTGCGCGCCGTCTCGCCCGGACGCTACGTGCACCCGCAGGCCTATGTGGAGGACATGTATCGGCCCGACCGTTTTGGCCGCACCGCGACCGGGACCGTCGAGGTGACGGCGGCGAAATGAGTCCGCATCCGTCGGCGCATCTTCTGATCCCAACCCTGGCTGTGGCGCGGGGGAGAGAAAGCCCATCGCGCCCGCGGCGAGGGCTGCGCGCGGGCTTGGTCGCGGCGTCGACCGCGATCATCGCTGTTGTGTCCGCGGGCGCGTATTGGATCTCCTCCCTCGGCCCGGCGCCGCTGGGGGAGGGACTTGCGTTTTCCGCCCTGGTGCTGGATCGCGACGGAAAGCTGCTGCGGCCCTACGCGACGGCGGAAGGGCGCTGGCGATTGCCGGCGACGCGCGCGAACGTCGATCCGCGGCTTCTAGAGCTTCTGCTCGCCTACGAGGACAAGCGCTTTCGCGCGCATCACGGGGTCGACCCGCTCGCGCTCGGGCGTGCGCTGGCACAACTGATCACCCACGGCCGCATCGTTTCCGGCGCCTCGACAATCACCATGCAGGTCGCGCGGCTACTTGAGCCCCGCGCCGCGCGCAGCTTTAAGGCAAAGCTGCGTCAAATGGTGCGTGCCATCGAGATCGAGCGCGCGCTCTCCAAGGACGAGATCCTCGCGCTCTATCTCAGTCTGGCGCCTTACGGCGGCAATCTCGAAGGCGTGCGCGCGGCGTCGCTCGCCTATTTCGGCAAGGAGCCGCGCCGCTTGACGCTGGGCGAAGCGGCCATGCTGGTCGGCTTGCCGCAATCGCCGGAGCAGCGCCGTCCCGACCGCTCGGTGGCCGCGGCGCGCGACGCGCGTGACCGAGTGCTCGAGCGCGTTGCTGCCGCCGGCATCATTCCTTTCGACGAGATCGAGCGCGCCCGGCATGAGCCGGTGCCGAACGGACGCAGGCCCATGCCGATATTGGCCCCGCATGCGGCCGACGCCGCGGTCGCCGCGGCTCCCGACCGAAGCGTTCATCGCCTCACGATCGAGGCGCCGCTGCAGAGGAATTTGGAGGAGCTTGCGCGCGAGCGCGCCCGCGCGCTCGGGCCCGACATGTCGGTTGCGATCCTCGCCGTCGATCATGCGACCGGCGAGGTGCTCGCGCGCGTCGCCTCGGCGGACTATTTCGACGCGCGCCGCGCCGGCCAGGTCGATATGACATCGGCAGTGCGCTCGCCGGGCTCGACGCTGAAGCCGTTCATCTATGGGCTCGGCTTCGAGGACGGCCTCATTCATCCCGACACCCTGATCGAGGATCGTCCCGTCCGTTTCGGCGGCTATGCGCCGGAGAATTTCGACCTCAATTTCCAGGGCACGGTGACGGTGCGCCGTGCCCTGCAGCTTTCGCTGAACGTGCCGGCGGTCGCCGTGCTCGACAAAATCGGCGCCAGCCGCTTCGCCGCGCGGCTCGAGCAGGCGGGTGGATCGTTCGTGCTGCCTGCGGGCGAAGTGCCGGGACTCGCCATCGGCCTCGGCGGCGTCGGAGTGACGCTCAACGACCTCGTTGCGCTCTATGCCGGGCTGGCCCGGCTCGGCACCACGCTGCCGTTGACGGAGCGCACAACGAGCGGCGAAGAGGCGCCGTCGGCACGCCGGCTCTTGGATCCGGTCGCCGCCTGGTATGTTGGCAGCATCCTTCTCGGCACGCCGCCGCCTGAGAACGCTGCCGGCGGCCGCATCGCCTTCAAGACCGGCACGTCTTACGGATACCGCGACGCCTGGGCGGTGGGCTTCGACGGCAAGCGCACCATCGGCGTTTGGGTCGGCCGCCCCGACGGCGCGCCAGTGCCGGGCCTCGTCGGGCGCGTCGCCGCGGCGCCGATCCTGTTTGACGCCTTCGCCCGCACCGGCAAGCTGCCGGTGCCGCTGCCGGCGGCGCCCAAAGGCGCGCTCGTCGCGGCGGCGGGGAAGCTGCCGCCGCCGCTGCAGCGCTTCCGCGCAGGTATGTTCGCGGGCGACGCCGGCGAGACTCAGCTTCGCATCATGTTCCCACCCAATCACGCGCGGCTCGAGCTCGCACGCGACGGCGCCGGCAAGCCCGATCCGATCGCGCTCAAGGTGACGGGCGGCGCCGGACCGTTGACCGTGCTGGTCAACGGCATGCCGTTGCCGGCTGCAACTCCCCGGCGCACGCTGTTCTTCGAGCCGGAAGGGCCCGGCTTCGTGCGGCTCACCGTGATGGATGGCCGCGGCGCAACCGACAGCGTGGTGGTGCGGTTGCAATAGACCCCCGACTGCAGTTATGGCGTTCAAGTCCGCTGGAGCGGACGGGGGCGGATTTGGGCGGACTTGGGCGTGGCGGACTTGGGCGTGGCTGATCGGTATCCAGTCAGCGGCAAAAGCGCCCAACAGAGCAGAGGGGACATGGCGGTCACGACCGATAACGAGGAGCGTCAGAAGGCTTCCGCGCGCAGCCTCACGACCATTGTCGACTTTGCCGTCGGCTCCCATGGGCGCGCGCTGGCCGTGCTGCTCGTGGTCGCGCTTTTGGGCTTCCTGCCCGGATTCTTCAGCGTTCCGCCGATCGACCGTGACGAGGCGCGCTTTGCCCAGGCGACCAAGCAAATGGTGGAGAGCGGCGATTACGTCGACATCCGCTTCCAGGATGAGGTGCGCTACAAGAAGCCGGTCGGCATTTACTGGTTGCAAGCCGGCGTGGTGAAGACGGCGAGCGCGCTCGGCTTTCCACACGCGCTCACCACCATCTGGCTCTATCGGATTCCCTCCCTGGTCGGAGCCATAGGCGCGGTGCTGCTGACCTATTGGGCCGCGCTTGCCTTCGTGTCGCGGCGCGCCGCGGTGCTCGCCGGCCTGATGATGGCAAGCTGCGTACTCCTCGGCATCGAGCGGCTCATCGCCAAGACCGATGCCATGTTGCTCATGACCGTCGTCGCCGCCATGGGCGCGATGGCGCGCGCCTATCTCCGGCAGGGGCGCGAGCGACTCACTGCTTCCGGCGCTTGGACGACCGCAGCCGTGTTCTGGACCGCGCTCGCCGCCGGCGTACTGCTGAAGGGACCGCTGATCGTGATGGTGGTTGGGCTTGCCGCCGTCGCGCTGATCGTTGTCGATCGCTCCGCCGGCTGGATGCTGTCGCTCAAGCCGCTCGCCGGCGTCATCTGGCTAGCGATTTTGGTGCTGCCCTGGTTTCTTGCGATCATGGGCCGCGCCGGTGACGCCTTCTTTGCCGAATCGGTCGGGGAGGACCTGCTCGGCAAGGTATTCGCCGGCCAAGAGTCCCATGGTGCGCCACCGGGCTATTACTTCATTCTGTTCTGGGTGACCTTCTGGCCGGGCGCGACGCTGGCGGCGCTGGCGACGCCGGCGGTGTGGCGGGCGCGGCGCGAGCCCGCGATCAAATTTCTGCTGGCTTGGCTCGTGCCCTCGTGGCTCGTCTTCGAGTTGGTGGCGACCAAGCTGCCGCACTACGTGCTGCCGCTCTATCCTGCCATCGCCATCCTGATCGCCGGCGTGATCGACGCGCGCGCGCTGTCGCGCAAGCCGTTCCTGGTGTGGGGGACGATCTGGTGGTTTGTGGTTCCGACGGTGGCGGGCGTCGCAGGCATCGTCGTGCTCGTCGTCATCGGCCGGCAATTCGGGCTCTTGGTGTGGCCCTTGATGGGAGCGGCCGCGGTGATGGGCTTCCTGGCCTGGCGGTTCTACCAAGCCGACGGCGCCGAGCACGCCTTGCTGCGCGCCGTCGCGGCCGCGATCCTGACCGCGATTGCGGTTTTCGGCTTGATCATTCCGTCCCTCGGCCAACTGTTCCCGAGCCCGATGCTCGCCCGCATTCTGCGCGACAGCGGCTGTGCGCGGCCGGAGGCGGCGGCGGTCGGCTATCAGGAGCCGAGCTTGGTCTTTCTCGCCGGTACCGCGACCCGCCTCGCCGATACCCTGGGCGCCGTCGAATTCCTGCGCGGCGGCGAATGCCGCTTCGTCTTTGTCGAGGCGCGCGAGGAAAGGAGTTTTGCCCAGCGCGCCGAAGCGCTCGGGCTGCGCTACAGCGCCGGCCCCCGCATCGATGCGATCAATATCAGCACCGGACGGCCGATCACGATCGCGATCTTTCGCTCGGTAGGGTCGTCATGAGCGTGAGTGGCCCACTCAAACAGGCGTCGGCCGACCGTGCGGCCTCGCGGCTGCACTGGGTGCGCGCCAACGTCGCCTGGTCTTTCGCGCTGTTTGTACGCAAGCCGAAATTTGCCGGGACCCCGCTGTGGCGTGCGCCGCGCCATCTCGCCGCCGGCACGGCGGCGGCGATCGTCATCATCGCAGCGACGATGATCGTGCTCGATGCCCCGGCAGTGACCGCGGCGCAGCGTGCGCCGGCATGGCTTCCCGAGATCTTCGATCACATCACCGAGTTCGGCAAATCCGTTTGGTTTCTGGTGCCGATCGCGCTTGCGCTTGCCACGATCGCATTGCTCGCCTCGCCGGCGCTTCCGCGCATGTCCCAACGCGTGCTCGCTGCAATGGCCGTGCGGCTCGGGTTTTTGTTCCTTGCGATCGGCCTGCCGGGCTTGGTCTTCACCATCGCCAAGCGCCTGGTCGGCCGCGCGCGGCCGTTTGTCGAGGGAAGTGCGGACCCGCTCGTTTACCGCCCGCTCGGCTGGAGCGTTGAATATGCCAGCCTGCCCTCCGGCCATGCCGTCGATGCGTTCGCGGCCGCCATGGCCATCGGCCTCCTGTGGCCTCGGATGCGGCCGCTGATGTGGACCTATGCCGTCGTCATCGCGGTGAGCCGGGTCGTGCTCACGGCGCACTTCCCGAGCGACGTCATGGTCGGAGCTATCGTCGGTGTGGTCGGCGCGCTGTTGGTGCGTGATTGGTACGCGGCGCGCGGGCTTGCCTTCGTGCTCGGCAGCGACGGGGTCGTTCGGCCATTGCCAGGTCCCTCGCTCGCACGCATCAAAAGGGTTGCCCGGCAGCTTATCGCCCCATAAGAAGCTCGCGCTGAGCCAAGACGCGAGGCGTGACGCGGCCATGTCGGTCAGATCATGAGCGAAACGCTTGCAAGCGCAGCCCCGCCGGCTGTTTCTATCGTTGTTCCGGTGCGCAACGAGGCCGGTAACATCGCCCCGCTGGTCGACGAGATCGCGGCCGCACTCGGCAAGGACGTCAGCTTTGAGATCGTCTACGTCAACGACGGCTCGACCGACCGCACGGACTCCGAATTGAGTGAGCTGATGGCAAGCCGTCCGTGGCTGCGACAGATCAAGCATCAAACCTCATGCGGACAGTCCGCAGCGGTATCGAGTGGCGTGCGCCACGCCCGAGCAGGCATCATCGTCACCCTCGATGGTGACGGCCAGAACGACCCCGCCTTCATTCCAGCGCTGCTTAACGCGTTGGCAGCGGGCGCGCCCCATACCGGCCTTGTTGCAGGCCAGCGCGTTGGTCGTCAGGCGAGCGGCTTCAAGAAATTCCAGTCGCGTCTCGCCAATGGGGTGCGCAACATTGTGCTGCGCGACGGGACCCGCGACACCGGTTGCGGGCTCAAGGCATTCCGCCGCGATCTCTTTCTGGCGCTGCCTTATTTCGACGGATTGCACCGATTTCTTCCGGCGCTGGTGCGGCGCGAAGGCTACGACATCGGCTACGTGGACGTGATCGATCGGCCGCGCCGGGTCGGCACGTCGAACTACGGCATGTGGGATCGGCTTTGGGTCGGGATTCTCGATCTCTTCGGGGTCTGGTGGCTCATTCGCCGCCGGCGTCACGTGCCCCACGTCTCGGAGGTGAAACGGAATGCTGATTGATCTCTCACAAGCGGTCGGCAGCTACCTGCACGAGGTCTTCGTGGCCAAGTTCCAGTGGTGGGTGCTGCTCGGTTACGTGGCGCAAGTCATGTTCACCATGCGCTTCGTGGTGCAGTGGATCGCCTCCGAGCGCGCGGGAAAAATGGTGATGCCGATCGCCTTCTGGTTCTTCTCGATCGGCGGCGGCATGCTGCTCTTGCTCTACGCCCTCTATATCCGCGACCCGGTTTTCATCCTGGGCCAGGGATTCGGAGTTTTCGTCTATGCGCGCAACCTCTATTTCGAGTTGCGCGATCGCCGCAGCGCCCAGGCCACCATGTGAAGGGCGAAACGCCGTTGCCTGCGTCATCGACAGACGATGCTCCCGGTTGCCGCAGGGGCGCCGGGTGCTATGCTCTCCATATGTGATACGGACGCGGGAGGCAGCGATGACGTTGACCGTTGCATCGACATCTCAACGCCACGCCACCGCCGGGGCGATCGAAGTGATCCCGACCGGCCGAGCGCTCGCCGCCGAGGTGCGGGGTGTCGATCTCAGGGACCTCGACGCAGCGGCGTTCGCGCGCCTGATGCAGGCCTGGCACCAGCATTCGGTCGTGCTCATGCGCGATCAGACGCTCAGTGACCAGGAGCTGATCGCCTTCAGCCGCCGCTTGGGGGATCTCGACTGGGCCCCCATCCAGGAGACCGGTCGCCGCTTCGTCGAGGGCCTGCCGGAGATTTACATCGTCTCCAACGTCAAGGTGAACGGCGAGCCGATCGGCAGTCTCGGCGACGGGGAAGCGGTGTGGCACACCGACATGTCCTATCTCGACGTGCCGCCGAAGGCGAGCATGCTCTATTCCCTCGAAGTGCCGCCCAGCGGCGGCAATACTTCGTTCTGCACCATGTACGGCATCTACGAGGCGCTGCCCCAGATGCTCAAGGACCGCGTCGCCGGCCTGAAGATCAAGCACGATGGCACCTACAACAGCGGCGGCTACGTGCGCCAGGGCGTCACGCCGACGGACGATCCGCTCACCTCGCCGGGCGCTGTGCATCCGCTGGTCTGCACGCATCCGGACACCCGCCGGCGCATGCTCTATCTCGGACGCCGCCGCAACGCTTATCTGGTCGGGCTCGAGCTTGCGGAATCCGCGGCGCTGCTCGATGAGCTCTGGAGTTTCGTCGATCGGCCAGAATTCGCCTGGGAGCACGTCTGGCGCGTCGGCGATCTCGTGCTATGGGACAATCGCTGCACCATGCACCGGCGCGACGCATTCGATCCCAACAGCCGGCGGATCATGCACCGCACCCAGGTCAAAGGCGACGAGCGGCCGTCCTGATCCGCGCGCGCCTTTGCAACTCGAGCACCAGCCAGACGACGGGCGCATCATGCGGCGACGCGATTTCCTCGCCCTGGGCGTGGCCGCGCTGGCGGCGCGGTCGCTGACGCTGCAGCCCGCCTTCGCTCAATCCAAATATCCCGACCGTCCGATCCGGCTCGTGATTCCCTTCCCGCCGGGCGGCGGGTACGACGCCGTCGGGCGCCCCTGGGCGGAGAAGATGAAGTCGGTGCTCGGCACCGTGGTCGTGGAAAACCAGGGCGGAGGGGGCAGTTCGATCGGTGCCGCCGCAGTCGCCCGCGCCCGCCCCGATGGCTACACCATCCTCCTGGGCGGCTCGAGCACCCACATCACCGAGGCGATCCTCAAGAGCCGTCCGCTCTACGATCCACTCAAGGAACTCGAGCCGATTTCGAACGTGGTGGTTTCCGCCTTCGCCCTCGCAATCAATCCGGCAGTGCCGGCGCGCACGCTGAGAGAGTTCATCGACTATGCCAAGGCCAATCCGGGCAAGCTGTCTTATGGGCATGCTGGCGTTGGCTCGTTGAATCACCTGACCGGCGAACTGTTGAGGTCGCTGGCGGGAACGGACATCGTGCATGTGCCATATCGGGGGTCGGGACCGGCGACCGCGGATACTATCAGCGGACAAGTGGCGATGGTGACTCCAGCCGTGACCGGTCCGTTGCTCGAATTCAATCGGACCGGCAAGCTGCGCATTCTCGCGGTGACCAGTCCCGCGCGTCTGATTGCCGCGCCGGACATCCCGACGGCGGTCGAAGCGGGACTCCCCGGCATGATCTCACAGCAGTCGATCGGCTTGTTCGCTCCCAGCGGGACACCGAAGGCGATCATTGAGCAGATTTGGCAGGCAACACGCACGGTGATCGTCGAGCCGGCCTACCAGCAGATGCTCATCGAGTCGGGTTTCGAACCCGACGTCGATTCAACCCCCGAGAAATTTCGGCGTTTGATCGAAGAAGACATTGCCCGGTGGTCGCCGGTCGTCAAAGCGATCGGATTGAAGCTCGACTGAATTTGCCGCGCGCCGCGCGCGACCTCCGTCGGGTCGCAGCCAATTGCACCGTCAGCGCTGCCTCACCGCGCCGCCGCGAGCGCGGCAAAGCCGCGTTCGAGATCGCTGATGAGGTCGTCGACGTCCTCGAGGCCGATGTGCAGGCGCACCGTCGGTCCGCCCGGCGCCCATTTCGTCGCCGTGCGGATGCTGGTGCAGTCGAATGGTATGGCCAGGCTCTCGAAGCCGCCCCACGACGCGCCGATGCCGAACAGGCCAAGCTCGTTGAGGAACGCGTTGACCGCGCTCTGCGCCACCGGCTTGAACACGATGCTGAACAGCCCGCTTGCGCCGGAAAAATCGCGCCGCCAGACGGCATGGCCGGGACAGCTTTCCAGCGCCGGATGGAGCACGCAGGCGATTTCGGGGCGCTCAGCGAGCCAGCGCGCGACCTTCAACCCGGCCTGATGGTGCTGCGCGAGCCGCACGCCCATGGTGCGCAGCCCGCGCAGGCCGAGATAGATGTCGTCCGGACCGACGCAAAGGCCGAGCGCATGCACCGTATCGCGCAGACGCTCCCAGGTCGCGGGATTGGCCGATACGGTGCCGAGCATCACGTCGGAATGGCCGCCGATATATTTGGTGCCAGCCTGGATCGACAGATCGACGCCCTTGTCGAAGGCGTGGAAGTAGAGCGAGCTCGCCCAGGTATTGTCCATCAGCACCACCGCCCCTCTGGCGTGGGCGGCGGCGGCGATCGCCGGCACATCTTGGATTTCGAACGAGAGCGAGCCCGGCGCCTCCACGAATACGGCGCGCGTGTTGGGCTGCATGAGCGCAGCGATGTCGCTGCCGATCATCGGATCGTAGTAGCTGGTGGCAACGCCATTGCGCCGGAGCACGCTGTCGCAGAACCGCCGCGTGGGTTGATAGGCGCTGTCGGTGACCAAGAGGTGATCGCCGGCATTGAGGACCGCGAGAAGCGCGGTCGAAATCGCCGCAAGCCCCGATGGCAGCAGCGCAACGCCGGCGCAAGCGGGCCCTTCAAGCGCGCGCAACGCAGTTTCAAGTGCCTCCGAGGTGGGCGTCCCGCGCCGGCCGTAGAGGTAACGCGACCGGCGGGCAAGGAAATCCTCGGCGGACGGATATAGCACCGTCGAGGCGTGATGGACGGGCGGATTGACGAAGCCATGATTGGCGGTCGCGTCGCGGCCGCCCACCACGAGCCGGGTTGCCGGCTTCACGGGCGGATGCATGGGGCCGCCTTCGGTCTTCTTGGTCATGGCTCGCTTCTCTGCACCGCCTCGCGCACCGCTGCCGCCTGCGCCTCGTCTCGGCGCACGGGACAAGACCCCCAACACCGGGTCATGGCGTCACGCGGCGCGAGCGTCAACCCCTTGACCGCGGTGCTCGATCGTTCTGAGATAGCAGAGAGACCACCACGGGGTCGACGCATACGGTCACAGCGAGCACGCGACGCCGGCCGGGAACGTCAGCGCGCAGCGACAGAGTGGCGTTCAAAAATATCTCCCAGATCACGCAAGTTGCGGTCAAGGCTCGATAACGACCGTTCCAGGAGGGGCTGCATCATGAAACGCGCAATCTTTCTTTTGGCCGGCGCGGCCGTCGCGCTCGGCTTTTCCGCCGCCGCGTCCGCCCAGACGCTGAAGGCGGTGAAAGATCGCGGCTCGCTCATTTGCGGCGTCAGCCAGGGACTGCCGGGATTTTCCAATCCCGACGACAAGGGCAATTGGACCGGCTTCGATGTCGACTTCTGCCGTGCGCTCGCCGCGGCGATCTTGAACGATCCGACCAAGGTCAAGTTCACGCCGCTCTCGGCCAAGGATCGGTTCGAGCCGCTCAAGACCGGCGATATCGACGTGTTGTCGCGCAACACCACCTGGACCCTCGCGCGCGACGTCTCCTATGGCAACTTCGCGGGCGTGACCTATTACGATGGGCAAGGGTTCATGGTACGCAAGTCGCTCAAGGTCAATTCGGCGCTCGAGCTCAACGGCGCGTCGGTGTGTACGCAGACCGGCACCACGACCGAGCTCAATCTCGCCGACTACTTCCGCGCCAACAACATGAAGTACGAGGTCATCGCGTTCGGCACCGCGGACGAGACCGTAAAAGCCTACGAAGCCGGCCGCTGCGACGTGTTTACGACCGACGTCTCGCAGCTCTACGCGGAAAAGCTCAAGCTCGCCAATGCCAACGACCACGTCATCCTGCCGGAGATCATTTCCAAGGAACCGCTAGGGCCGCTGGTGCGCCATGGCGACGATCAATGGTTCGATGTCGTCAAATGGACGCTCTACGCCATGCTCAATGCCGAGGAGCTCGGCATTTCCTCCAAGAACGTCGACGAAGCACTGAAGTCGAACCAACCCGAGATCAGGCGGCTCTTGGGCGTCGAGGGCAATTTCGGCGAGCAGCTCGGTCTGACCAAGGACTGGGTGGTGCGCATCGTCAAGCAGGTCGGCAACTATGGCGAAGTATTCGAGCGCAACGTGGGAACGGGCTCGAAGCTCGGCATCAGCCGCGGCATCAACCGGCTCTGGACCAAGGGCGGCATCCAATACGCGCCACCGGTGCGGTGAGTCTTGATCCTCGCGGTCCGTTGCCGATTTATGCTCCCGATTATCATGCCCGCGAAAGCGGGCATCCAGTGAGCCGCGTCGTTGCGCTGAAAACACCTTGGATCGGTGGTTACTGGATCATCCGCCTTCGCGGATGATGGCAGCGAGACGGACAGGCGATTCTCGTGTCAATCCAAACCCAGCATGCTTTGGCCCCGCCCCGGGTCGCCATCTACAACCGGCCGAGAATCCGCGCCGTTTGCTATCAGCTGCTCTTGCTGGCGGCGGTGCTAGGGCTCTGCTTCGAATTCGCGCTCAACGCCAAGGCCAATCTCGACGCGCAAAAAATCGCCAGCGGCTTCGGCTTCCTCGACAACACGGCGGGCTTCGGCATCAACCAGTCGCTCATTGCGTACAACGAATCGGACACCTACGCCCGCGTCTTCTTCGTTGGCCTTCTCAATACCCTCCTCGTCGCCGCGATCGGCATCGTGCTCGCGACCATCCTCGGCTTCTTCGTCGGCATCGCGCGGCTGTCGCGCAATTGGCTCGTGGCGCGGCTCGCGGGGGGCTATGTCGAGCTGATCCGCAACCTGCCGCTCCTGTTCCAGATCCTGTTTTGGTATCTCGCCGTGCTTGGCACGCTGCCGCCACCGCGCCAAAGCATCTCGCTCTTCGGCGAGATTTTTCTCAACAATCGCGGGATCATCGTGCCCGCGCCGGTGGCGGGCGAGGGGGCCGGCGCGGTCATCGCCGTCCTCGTATTGAGCGTGATCGCGACGATCGCGCTCCGGCTTTGGGCCAAACGCCGCCAGATTCGCACCGGCCGACAGTTCCCGCTGTTGTGGACCGGCCTGGCGCTTGTCGTCGCGCCGCCCCTCGTCGCGCTCGTCGTGATGGGATTTCCAATCGGTTTCGAGAGGCCCGAGCTTCGCGGCTTCAACTTTGTCGGCGGAGTTCGGCTGCTGCCCGAATTCGTCGCACTTCTGCTCGCGCTGACCACCTATACCGCAGCCTTCATCGCCGAGGTCGTGCGCGCCGGCGTGCTTGCGGTGCCGCGCGGACAGACCGAGGCGGCGTTCGCGTTGGGGCTGCGGCGGGGGTTGACGCTGCGTCTCATCGTCGTGCCGCAAGCGCTGCGCGTGATCGTGCCGCCACTGACCAATCAGTATCTCAACCTCACGAAGAACTCCTCGCTCGCGGTCGCCGTCGGCTATCCCGACCTGTTCGCGGTCTTCGCCGGCACCACGCTGCACCAAACCGGCCAAGCGATCGAGATCATCGCCATCACCATGGCCGTCTATCTCGCCATCTCGCTTTTCACCAGCGCGCTGATGAACTGGTACAACGCCCATATCCGGGTGGCGGAACGCTGATGGCGGTCGGCTCGCAACCCTCCTACATCCGCCGCGCCGTGCTCGAACCCGAGCCGCCGCCGGTGGCGGGCGCGGCCGCGACGGTCCGCACGCGGGCACGGCTGTTCGATGGCCCGTTCAACACCGCGCTGACGCTCGTCAGCATCGTCATCGTGGTCGCGCTGGTGTGGCCAACGGTCAAGTTTCTTTTCATCGACGCCGTCTGGACGGGATCGAGCCGCATCGATTGCCTATCCGAAACGGTGGGCCGCGAGGTCGGGGCCTGCTGGCCATTCATAAGGGCCAAGTTCACCCAATTCATGTACGGCTTCTATCCGGCAAGCGAACAGTGGCGGGTCGACGTCACCTACGCGCTCGGCGCGATCCTGCTCGTCCCTCTGCTCATTCCGGCGGCGCCGTCCAAGGGGTTGAACGCGATCTTGTTTTTCGGCGTCTTTCCGGTTGTCGCCTTCTTCCTGCTCGTCGGCGGGGTGTTCGGCTTACCGCACGTGGAGACCCGCCTCTGGGGCGGGCTTCTCGTCACGCTCGTGATCTCGTTCACCGGCATCATGTTCTCGCTCCCGCTCGGCATTTTGCTCGCACTCGGGCGGCGGTCGCAATTCCCCATCATCCGCACGATCTGCGTCATTTTCATCGAATTCTGGCGCGGCGTCCCGCTGATTACCGTGCTGTTCTTCGCGACCTACATGCTGCCGCTCTTCCTGCCCGCCAATTGGAGGATCGACGCCCTCGCCCGCGTGCTGATCGGGGTCGTGCTGTTTGCGGGAGCCTATATGGCGGAAGTCGTGCGCGGCGGCCTGCAGGCGATCCCGCGCGGCCAGTTCGAAGGCGCGATGGCGCTCGGGCTCGGCTATTGGCGGATGATGGGCTTGGTCATCCTGCCGCAGGCGTTGCGGCTGGTCATCCCCGGCATCGTCAATTCTTTCATCGCACTATTCAAGGATACCACCCTTGTGCTGATCGTCGCGATCTTCGATCTGCTGGGACAATTGCGCGCGGCCTTCGCCGACCCGACCTGGGCGACGCCGGTGACGCTGTTCACGGGCTTCGCATTCGCCGGAATGATCTATTTTGTCGTGAGCTTCGGGATGTCGCGCTATGCATTGTTCATGGAGCGGCGCTTGAACATCGAGCGCGCGCGCTGAGAGATGGTCGAGAGCTTGGGCGAGAGCGGTCAAAACCGAACACCGAACGCATCGACTCGCAGCGCCGTGCTCGACATGCGCACGACCAAGAACGAGGTTGCGATCGAGATCATCGACCTCAACAAATGGTTCGGCTCCTTCCACGTGCTGCGCGACATCGACCTCAAGGTCATGCGCGGAGAACGCATCGTCGTCTGCGGCCCCTCGGGCAGCGGCAAGTCCACGCTGCTTCGCTGCATCAACCGCATCGAGGACTGGCAACGCGGTCGCGTCATTGTCGACGGCGCGGAGCTCACCGAGGATCTCAAGACGATCGACGAGGTGCGCGGCGAGGTCGGGATGGTGTTCCAGCAGTTCAACCTGTTTCCGCACCTGACCGCGCTCGAGAACTGCACGCTCGCCCCGACCTGGGTGCGCAAGATGCCGAAGACGCAGGCCGACGAGATCGCGCGGCATTACCTCAGACGAGTTCGCATTCCGGAGCAGGCGGACAAATATCCGGCCCAGCTCTCCGGCGGCCAGCAGCAGCGGGTGGCGATCGCGCGGGCGTTGTGCATGCAGCCGAAAATCATGCTGTTCGACGAGCCGACGTCGGCGCTCGATCCGGAAATGGTCAAGGAGGTGCTCGACACCATGGTCGGCCTCGCGCTCGACGGCATGACCATGGTGGTGGTGAGCCACGAGATGGGATTTGCCCGTCAGGTCGCGAACCGCATGGTGCTGCTTGACGACGGCCAGATCGTCGAGGTGAACGAGCCCGCGGCGTTCTTCAGCCATCCGCAGCACGAGCGCACCAGGCTGTTCTTGAGCCATATAATGCGCGATTAGTGGAACTCGGAACAACGAGGCGAAACGTCGTTACCTTGGACGCCATTTAGGCCAAGCGGGTGATCTAGTAGTCTACCAGGCACGCAAATCGAGGAAGGTAGCCGCGGGTTTCACCCAACAAAGCATCTACCCACAGCACGGCATTTGAATGAGGCGGAAGTGCGCGCGGGTTGTCATTCTTTATCCCTCATGCGCAATCCTGCTTTAGATCGCCACAGTTCGAAAACTTTAGTTCCTTTTGTCGAGTCACCCACAAACACTTCACCATTGGCTCGGCAATAGCTATGTACCCGATAGGTTTTTGGAGTTTTGGAGACCACCTCGATCGCGCTAATTTTGCAATTGGCACGCCAATCAAAGCGGCCTAACTGATAACCACGACCTTTACGAAGATGAATACCACCATGATTTCCGCAATCATCGAAATTCTTAGCCTGCCCTAACACGGATGCTTCTTGATCAGGATCATCGTCAGTGGTGGCATGAGAAAAGCACCAATAGCCAAGCATACCGTTTGGCAATCCAATTGTAGCTGCCTGAGCAAGACGCGCGTGCGCCGCCCCCAGAAGCAGCGCAGCGAGAGCTAGGAATAGTTTTTTTATCGCCATCGCCTATCGTTCTCATAACAGTGCTTTACTTTTCCGCGTTCGCGATCTTCCAGGCACTGGTAGAACGCTTTGCATTTCTTGATTACGGCAATGGCCTTCAGGATGTCGGGTATCTCCTCGGCCTCAATAACGATTGTCTGGCCCTCTGTCTCGCGAGCCCATCCAATGGCAGCCAATTCGTCCTTGGAAAACCATTTGCGAATGTGGCACTGCCGGAAACTTGCTTCCCACTTTTCATGGTCGGCGTGCGCTGCCCCTGTTGCCAGGAACAGCGCAGCGATACTGACTAGGAGTAACTTTCTCATCACTGGAACTGCGCGCCTATGGTGAGGAATGGCCGGAGTAGCGTCCATGGTGTTGCCTCGCCTAATCCCCCCGCTCGCGTGACGGCACTGCCGAAAACTTACTCCCACCGCCAGCTTTTCGCGAATGCCGCCATCGCCGCCTCTCGCGTTGCTGCATAGCCGTGTGTCGGCGTGCGATCCTGATGCTGGCCGAAGGCTAATTGTCCACATCCATGGCGCCCTTACCGGCGCCGCGTGTGCCTCCGTGATGCGTCCGACTACGACGCCGTCGGCAACCACGTCGTAGTCGTTATCACTCCACTAGCCAGACGGGCAGCTTGCTGAGGCGCGTTTGAGAATCAATTGGTCCATATCGCACCGCCAGCTTAACCGGCGCACACCTCACACGGGTGCTCAAAACTTCTTTTCTTCTGTCGTCCTCAACTGTTCCTGAGCCAGATTCTGCGGTGACACCACGCGCTTTAGTTGCGCGATCTATTGTTCGGATCAATCGGAAACAATGGCTTGCGCCTACCAGCGGTTGTCTTGCCATGGGCGCGGGGCTCGAGGCGGCGGCATGGGTGCAGGCCTCAGGCACTGGTGTCGTCGCGGACGGCGGCAGGCCCCGGCACATCGGGCGTGCGGCTGATCCCGTTCTCGAGCGCGCTCAGGCGCTCGTCGAAGCCTTTGGTGGCGAGTGCCCGCACGTACACATCGACGACCTTGGCCAATTCGGCGGCCTCGGCTGCGGTGAGGTCGCCCGCCGCGACCGCAGCCGCGATGCTCGCCACCGCTTCGACGCTGTCGGCCGCCTTCTCGATTGGCGGCAGCTCCACGGCGACCGGCTGGTGCTTGATGGGCGGCACCAGCCGCTCCATGCACACGCGAATGGCCGCCATATCGCCCTCTTCGGCGAGTTCGATCACCTTGCGCGCGATCCCCTCGGCACGTTCCGACAATAGATTCTGCGCGAGCGCAGTTGCCCGATTGACGATCCCGCGCGGCCGTCCGGCCGGATTTCCGCTTTGGCCCTTTTGAAACGGCATGGCTTTGATCTCCTCTGTATTTTCCTGTTTTTCTGCAAACACGAGAAACCCGCCGCGCGGCCGCGCGCGGCTCGCGCAACAAAAAACCCGGCGCGGCATGCCGCCCGGGCTCCCGGCGTAGTTTCGGTGAATACGCTCTTCTGGAAGATTCTCGTTACACGAGTCAAGCGAAAAATCGAGCTGCCATTAAGTCCTTCAATCGGCACCGGAAGTTGGCTCACGCCGGGCAGCCGGCTCACGTCCGGTCAGGACGATCGTGAGACCTGGGCCGACGTTGCCGACTTGCACGAGCACCTCGCCGGCACGATAAGAGCGGACCTTACCGAAGCGGCGCACGCGCTCGATATCCGTCGACTCCAGCACCGGAAATATCTGGTGACGGCGAGTTTCGAAGATCGATTGCTGGGCAGCAGGCATAGCAAGCGAACCGTTTCCTCCATTGACTCAGTGGCGACCGAAATCGACGAGGTCGCGACCGGCGAGCGGGCCGCCCGCCTGTTGCAAGCGGCCGCCGGTCGCGAGTCTTTCAACGCACGTCTATGTTGATATGAACTTCCCGGGCGAACCCGCCGGGTAGGAGAGCGAGTAGCTCGAGTGTATCGCTGCCGATGTATTTCTCGGCTGACTTGTAATTAACTTGCTGTCCTCGAACCTTGTGCCGATTGCATCTGTAGCGGATATTTTCTCTTTCGAAGTTGGGGAAGTCGGTTGCAGCCGTGGTCTCGACTGCGCCGTGTTCTGGTTGTTTGGTAACACGGATATTGATGTCACCGCTAGCGGAGCAATCGGGGTTGACTGCGTAGAAAAAGCCGATCCGCTGGTTGGTTCCAGAAGCAACGATACGGGTCCAGTCCATCTTCTGAAGACCGATCGGGTTGCTTTCCTCTCGATACTGCTCCGGTGATTTCTCTTCGGCGAATGCAGACGATAAAAGTAGTCCGAATGCACATACTGTAAGCAGGAACTTGCTCATGTTGACCCTCCCGCCCATCGCTCGAATTCGAGACAGTAACATCACACTCTGGTCGAAAGAATAGTCTCGTATTCCTGCGTCAGGTCAACCATTGGCGAATTCGGCCCTGCTTAGCGAGTAAAGATCGCCGTGCCTGCCTTCCGTATCTTCGTCAGCCGAATCCAGTTACCTTTGCCACGCTCAACACACCAGAACCACCAACCGGTAACGGAGCGACGGATTGCGGCTTTTGCTGCCAGCGGTAACGAAGGATAGACCCGTCCACGGTATCGGACGCGTGCGTCCCGTCGCGGGCGGGCTCTGAAAACTCTCCCTTTGTAATTGGCTCTTAGGCGTGCGCCTCAAGTGCGTTAGGGCGTGTACTCATAAACGCGCGCACTGGCCGAATGTCTGCTTTTGGGGGCGAACCGGACACGCCGGGATGGCGGGGATGACGTGAATGACCCAAAGCGGACATAGGCCGGATTGAAATCCCGCACCGCAGCAGACCCTCCGGTTGTGCTATCCTTTCAGTTGAAGCACGGAGGCATCGGGCGGTGAAACGCCGCGAACTAATCACGCTCCTTGGTGCTGCGGCTGCGTGGCCGCTCGCAGCGCGCGCGCAGCAGGGCGAGCGCGTACGGCGCATCGGCGTGCTCATGAACCTCGCCGCAGACGATCCCGAAGCGCTGGCTCGCCTCGCAGCGTTTCACCAAGGGCTGCAGGAGGCGGGCTGGGTGGTGGGGCGCAATATACGGATTGACTATCGTTGGGGAGCGGGCGATGCCGACCGCTTCCGCAGATACGCGGCGGAGTTGGTCGCTCTCGTGCCCGAGGTCGTCCTGGCAACTTCCGGCTCGACCGTGCCGTGGTTGCTACAGGCGACGCGTAGCGTGCCCATCGTGTTCACGCAGACCCCTGATCCAGTCGGCGCCGGCTTCGTCGCGAGCCTCGCTCATCCGGGCGGTAACGTCACTGGGTTCACCAATTTCGATTACTCAATCGGCGGAAAATTTCTGGAACTGCTTAAGGACATCGCGCCTCGCGTGACGCGCGCAGCGGTCCTTAGGGATCCCTGCTGGGGTCGGCCAGTGGGCCGCAATCCAGACCGCAGCTCCGTCGTTTGGGGTGGAGTTGCGCCCAGTCGATGTGCGCGATGCCGGCGAAATCGAACGCGGCCTAACTGCAATGGCGCGCAGCTCGAATGGCGGGCTGATCGTCACCGGAAGCGCGCCGGCGGCGGTTCATCGTGACCTGATCATCACGCTGGCGGCTCGGCAACAACTGCCCGCGATCTACCCGTTCCGCTACTTCGTTGTCCAGGGTGGTCTTGTCTCCTACGGGGCTGATCCGGTTGACCAATTCCGGCGCGCGGCCGGCTACGTCGATCGCATCCTCAGGGGCGAGAAGCCAGCCGACATGCCGGTGCAAAATCCCACCAAAGTACGAACTGGTGATCAACCTCAAGACCGCCAAGGCGCTCGGCCTTGACGTGCCTCCATTGCTTCAGCATCGCGCCGACGAGGTGATCGAATGAAGCGCCGCCAGTTCATCACGCTGCTTGGCGGCGCGGCGGCCGCGTGGCCGCTGTTG
>Ga0306920_100002697_pt1 | contig 22429 bp, 22 predicted proteins | sample flu12Cox44000170_FD_204666 | JGI IMG/M metagenome (GOLD analysis project Ga0306920, IMG submission 204666) | Lab enrichment of tropical soil microbial communities from Luquillo Experimental Forest, Puerto Rico - flux4day.12C.oxic.44.000.170 (v2)... | ecosystem: Environmental > Terrestrial >...
AGCGCTGCGCGGCGCGCTCGCCGACCTCTTCCACGATGCCGAGCGGCTCGTGGCCGGGGATGAAGGCCGGCCGGGGCCCGCCCAGGTGGCCCCGGTAGGTCTCGACGTCGCTGCCGCAGATGCCGTTGGCCTCCACGCGCAGCAGCCCGTCGTCCGGCCCGGTCTGCGGCCGCGGGAACTCGCGCAGCTCGATCTGCCGCGGTGCCACCTGCACGACGGCGCGCACCATGGCGCTCATGACGGCTCGTGCACGATGACACCGCGGATGTTCTTGCCGTCTTCCAGGTCCCGGTAGGCCTGGTTGATGTCCTCCAGCCGGTATCTCTGGGTGATCAGCTCGTCCAGCTTCAGGTCGCCGGAGCGGTACAGGCCGAGCAGCATGGGGATGTCGTACAGCGGGTTGCTGTCGCCGAACAGCGCGCCGCGGATCTGCCGCTGGTAGCCGATCAGCAGGCCGGCGCGCAGGTGGACGGCGTGCTCGTCGGCGTGGCCGACGGCGGTGATGGTGACCTTGCCGCCCTTGCCGGTCATCTCCACGGCGGCGTTCACCATCTCCTCGGTGACCACGGAAGGCGTCAGGATCGCGTGATCGGCGAGCTGGCCCCACGTGGTCTCGACCACGAACTCGTGCGCTTCCTTGGCGGTCGCGAACACGTGGGTAGCGCCGAACACGCTGGTGGCCGTGTCCCGCTTGAACGCGACCGGGTCCACCACGACCACGTTCTTCGCGCCGGCGTACCGGGCGCCCTGTACCGCGTTGCTGCCCACGCCGCCCGCGCCGAAGATGACCACGGTGTCGCCGGCCCGCACCCCGGCGGCATGCACCGCCGAGCCCCACCCGGTGGGGACGCCGCAGCCGACCAGGCACGCGACCTCCCACGGGATGTCGCCGGCGATCGGGACGCAGGCCCATTCCGACACCACGGCGTACTGGGAGAACGTGCCCAGCGTGCAGAAGCCGCCGAGGTCCTCATCGCCCAGGTGGAACCGGAAGGTGCCGTCGAGGAACATGCCGGTGCCGGCGTTCAGGCCCTTGACGCACATGTTCTGGTGCCCGCTCACGCACGGCCGGCAGGCCCCGCAGGCCGGGATGTAGGAGCAGATGAGGCGGTCACCGGGCTTGACCCGGCGCACGTCCGGGCCTACGGACTCGACGATTCCGGCGCCCTCGTGACCCCCGACGATCGGGAACCGCGGCCGCGCGTCGCCCTTGGTGATGTGGTTGTCGGAGTGGCACAGGCCGGCCGCGTAGAACTTCACCCGGACCTCGTGCGCCTTCGGCTCGTCGAGCTGCAGGTCGGCCAGTTCCCAGCCGATGTGCGGGCCCCGGGCGATGGCGGCGCGGGTCGTGATGCTCATCGGTTACTCCCGGTGCTCGTCAGTGCTCGTGGATGATCACGCCGCGGATGTTCTTGCCGTCCAGCATGTCCTGGTAACCCTGGTTGATCTCGTCCAGGCGGTACCTCTGGGTAATCAGCTCGTCGAGCTTGAGGTCGCCGGACCGGTAGAGGCCGAGCAGCCGCGGCACGTCGACCAGCGGGTTGCAGGCACCGTAGATCGCGCCCTGTATGCGGCGCTGGTAGCCGATCAGCATGCCCGGGTTCTCGTCGATGAAGCCACCGCCGACCGCGGTGATCGTGACCTGGCCCGCCTTGCCCACCACACCGATCGCGTTGTGGATGACCTCGTCGTGCAGGATGCCGACGGTGATGATCGCGTGGTCGGCCAGTTCGCCCCAGGTGGTCTCGACCACGAACTCGTGGGCCTCCTTGGCGGTCGCGAACGTGTGGGTGGCCCCGAACACCGCGGCCATCTCCCGCTTGAACTCCACCGGGTCGACCACGATGACGTTCTTGGCGCCGGACAGCGCGGCGCCCTGGACCGCGTTGCTGCCCACGCCGCCGGCCCCGTAGATCACCACGGTCTGGCCGGGGCGCACCCCGGCGGCGTACACCGCCGATCCCCATCCGGTCGGCACGCCGCAGGCGGCCAGCGCGGCCACGTCGAACGGGATGTCGTCCGGGATCGGGATGCAGGAGAACTCGGAAACCACCGTGTACTGCGAGAACGTGCCGAGCACGCACATCCCGCCGAAGTCCTCGCCGTTCTGGTGGAACCGGAACGTCCCGTCGGCGAACAGGCCGGTGCCGGCGTTCTTGCCCGCGTCACACAGGTTCTGCCGGCCCGTCGAGCAGTAGCGGCACGAGCCGCAGGCCGGGATGAACGAGCAGACCAGGTGGTCCCCGACCTCGACCCTGGTCACGCCCGGCCCGACCGCGTCGACGACGCCGGCGCCCTCGTGACCCCCGACGAAGGGGGTGCGCATCGGCGCGTCGCCCTTCTGGAGGTGGTCGTCGGAGTGGCACAGCCCGGCCGCGTAGAACTTGATCCGGACCTCGTTGGCCTTCGGCTCGTCGAGCTCGAGGTCGGTGATCTCCCACGGCAGGCCCGGGGTACGGCAGACCGCGGCGCGGGTCATCATGCTCACTGTGGACCCCTTTCCCGGTGTGCGGGCGGCTGGCGGTCATCCCGCGTCATCAGCGGCCGGGTCCACGATGACGCGGCCGCGATGGCACCCGCCATACCCCTTTTCACTTCGCGGAAGACTGTGTCATCCGGGGATAACCCCCGGACCCCCAGACCGGGGGGCGTTGCCCCACGGAGCCCCCCGGCCGTCTGCTCGGGCCAGCCTTCGGCCGGCCCTCGCATCGGGCATCCCTCTCGCTTCCCGGGATCCCTTGCTTCCGGCATCCGTCGCGTCCGGCCTCTAGCCGTCTGCTCGGACCGACCTACGGCCGGCCCTCGCATCCGGCATACCCGGCGCTACCCACGCCGGCCCTCGCATCCGGCGCAACTTCTGCGACGCGGAAGGGGCTGTTCCCCCGCTGCGCGCCGTCGTGCTAACTTCCGCGACATCTGGTCCGTGGAAGGACGCGCGGTGATCGACAAGTTGCGTGCGGACGTGATGTCCGTGCTCGACGTGGTGCCCTCGGGGGCCTCGCTGGCCGTCGGCGGCTTCGGGAGCTCGGGACGGCCGGACACGCTCCTGGACGCGCTGTGCGATCTGGATCGCCGCGACCTGCACCTGATCGTCAACAACGTCGGCAGCGACTTCACCGGCGTCGGCCGGCTGCTGGCCGAGGGCCGTATCCGCCGTCTCACGGCGTCGTTCCCGGTGCTGCCGGAGTTCTACGACGAGTACTTCGCCGGGAAGGTGGAGCTGGAGCTGGTTCCGCAGGGAACGCTGGCGGAACGACTGCGCGCCGGCGGGTCGGGCATACCCGCGTTCTACACGCCGTCCGGCGCGGGCACGATGCTGGCCGACGGCACCTTCCCGCTCAGCTACACCGCCGACGGCGCCGCCGCCGCCGAGCGCATGACGCGGCGGGAGACCCGCGACTTCGGCGGGCGCGAGCATGTCCTGGAATACGGGATCGTCGCCGACTTCGGCCTGGTCAAGGCGTACCAGGGCGACCGCAAGGGGAACCTGCGGTTCCGGCTCTCGGCCCGGAACTTCAACCCGCTGGCGGGCATGGCCGGGCGGCGCACGTTCGCCGAGATACAGCATCTCGTCGAGGTGGACGAGCTGCATCCAGACGACATCCACCTGCCCGGGGTATTCGTCGACGACGTGCTGCTCGCGTCCGACGCGTCGCCCAAGCAGCCCACGATCGCGGGGTACTCGTCATGACCGAGACCATGGGCCCGGCCGCCGTTCGCGGCCTGTCCCGGGAAGGCATCGCCGAGCGGGTGGCCACAGACCTGCGCGACGGCTTTGTGGTCAACCTGGGCGTCGGCATCCCGCTGCTGATCCCGCGGTTCATCCCGGCCGGCGCGGAGGTGGTCCTGCACGCCGAGAACGGCGTCCTGGGCCTCGGCCCCGCCCCGCCTCCCGGCCAGGAGGATCCCGACCTGACCGACGCCGGCAAGCAGCCGGTCACGCTGATCAGCGGCGCGGCGATCGTTGACTCGGCGACGTCGTTCGCCATCGTCCGCGGCGGCCATCTGGACGTCACCGTGCTCGGCGCGCTGCAGGTCTCGGCGGACGGCGACCTGGCGAACTGGTACGTGCCGGGCAAGAACCCGGCCGTCGGCGGCGCGATGGACCTCGTGGCCGGCGCCCGCGAGGTCTGGGTGGTGATGGAGCACATCGACCGCACCGGGCGGCCGAAGATCGTGAAGAAGTGCACGTTCCCGCTCACCGGGCGCCGGGTGGTGACCCGCGTGTACACCGATCTCGCCGTCTTCCACCTGGAGGACGGGCAGTTGCGGCTGAAGGAGTGCGCTCCCGGCGTGCCGCCGGCGGCCGTCCGCGAGCGGACCGCCGCCCCGTATGTAGATGATTTCTCGGGGTAATCCTTCCAGCAGGATCAGCCTTCCAACGACCAGAACGGGAACGCGACCGTGTCAGTGGACGTCACCAGCATTACCGCGATCGACGTGCACACCCACGTGCACCGGTCGGTCCGCGCCGCGCCGGACGAGACCGCCAGCGGCAACGCGGCCATGGGCGCGTACTTCGGGATCGGGTCGATGCCGCACTACACCGTGCCCGAGCTGGCCGACTACTACCGTCAGCGCAACATGGCGTGCGTCGCGTTCACCATCGACAGCATCACCCGGACCGGCGAGGAGCCGGTACCGGACAACTTCGAGATCGCCGAGCTCGCCGCCGAGGACGCGGACGTCATCATCCCGTTCGCGAGCGTCGACCCGGCCCGCGGCGCGGCCGGGGTGCGCCTCGCCCGGCGCCTGGCCGACGATTTCGGCGTCCGGGGGTTCAAGTTCCATCCCAGCGTGCAGGGCTTCTACCCGAATGACCGGATGGCCTACCCGCTCTACGAGGTCATCGCGTCCCGCGGCCTGGTGGCCCTGTTCCATACCGGCCAGACCGGAGCCGGGGCGGGCACGCCCGGCGGCGGCGGGATCCGGCTGAAGTACGCCAATCCGCTGCACATCGACGACGTCGCGGTCGACTTCCCTGACCTGGACATCATCCTCGCCCATCCGTCGTTCCCGTGGCAGGATGAGGCGCTGTCCGTCGCGACGCACAAGCCGCGCGTGTACATCGACCTGTCCGGCTGGTCGCCAAAGTACTTCCCGCCGCTGCTGGTGCGGTACGCCAACACCCTGCTGCGCGAGAAGGTGATGTTCGGCTCGGACTTCCCGGCCATCACCCCGGACCGGTGGATCAAGGATTTCGAGAACCTGAACATCAAGCCGGAGGTCCGGCCGCTGATCATGAAGGAGAACGCGGCCAGGTTGTTGCGTCTGCGCACCTAGTCCGCAGCGGGCGTCTCGTCCAGCCTGATCAGCGGCAGCGGCCCGGCCAGGTCCTCCGGCGCCGCCGGGGCGTAGGCGAAGTTCTTCGCCCGCGCGCCGCCGTCGACGACCAGGTCGATCCCGGTGATCAGCCGGGCGTAGTCCGAGCACAGCCACGCGACGGCGTGACCGATGTCGGTCGGGGTCCCGGTGGTGCCCATCGGGACCATCGGCGCTCGTGCCCCGGCCCACCGGGCCGGCCTGCGCCACGGCTCGTCGCCCGTCGGACCGCCGAGCCCGCCGCCGCGCTGCTGCAGGATCCCGCCCGGTCCCAGCCCGGCCCTCGCCCGTTCCGCGAGCAGTTCCGGGTTGTCCGGGTTCGGCGCGGTCGGGGTGAAGCTGTTGACCCGGATCCCGTACGGCGCCAGGTCCATGGCGGCGGCCCGGACGAAGTTGTTCACCCCGCCCTTGTTGAACGCGTAGGCGATGATGCCCGGCGATGAGGTCCAGCCGTTGGAGGAGGAGATGCAGATGATCGAGCCCTTGATCCCGCGCTCGGCCATCGACCGGCCCACGTGCTTGGTGTTGAGGAAATAGCCCAGCGACGAGACCCGCACCGCCCGCTCGAAGAACTCCGCGCTCTCGTCGAGCACGCCCCGGCCGCCCAGCAGCGCCGCGTTGTTGACCAGGATGTCGATGCGGCCCCACCGCTCGAGCACCTCGCCGACGTAACGCTGCACCGTGGGCTCGTCGGTCACGTCGCCGGGCGCGGGCATGGCCTGGCCGCCGTTGCGCTCAATCCGGTCCAGGCACGCCTTGATCGCCGACTCGTCCACGTCGTTGCAGGCCACCTTGGCGCCGTACCTGGCCAGGGCCAGGGCGATGCCGCTGCCGATGTTGGGCCCGACGCCCGTGACCAGCGCCACCTTGCCCTCTAGCGAGATCTCCACGATCAGTGCTCCGATTCAGCCGGGGTGGACTTGGCGGGAAGCAGCCGGGCCGCGCCGCGGGTCAGACGCCGGACAGCGCCCGCGACCAGGCGACCGGCACCGAGCGGCCCGACCACGGCGCCCAGCCGAACGGCCGGAACACCATCGAGATCGCGGCGTTGGCCGCGCCCGCGACCAGGATCGGGATGTCCTTCGCCGACGGCATCATCGGGAACGGCGTTCCGGCTTGCGCCGGGTCGCCCACCGGGCCGTCGCCCTTGCCCGCGGCAGCCAGGTCGGCGCGGTCGCGCACCGCGTGCTCGAACAGCCATTGCTGCACGTCGGCGCGGCTGTAACCGTACCGCCCGAACAGCTGCGCGTGCTCCGGGCCGAGGACCAGGCCGCCGCTGGAATGCCCGCCGCCCAGGTAGGCGCCCATCCGGGCCAGCGTGTCGGCGAAGTCGGTCAGCACGGCCTCCGGGTTGTCGGTCCCGCGGTTGTCGACGTACTCACAGGTCCTGATCAGGACGGCTGAGACCGCGTCGACCCCCGGCTCGACGCCCCCGACGACGCTGAGCGGCTCCCATGGCGAAGCCTCCTCGTTCTCGCCGAGGCACACCGACCACCGCCCGGGCAGGCCCTGGGTCGCCTGCTCCAGCTCGTGCGGGCGGATTCCGTAGCCGTTGCGCACGATCAGCCCGATGGCCCGCGCGACGGTCGCGTTGGCGCGGAACCCGGGGCCGAACACCCCGCCCTCGCAGTTGATCCCCAGGCGGGAACGGGCCGGGCCGTTGACCACGATGAGCGGGGACGGGCCGCTGGTCGACTGCCAGGCGCCCCGGGCCGAGCGCTCGAGGTTCACCGCGTCCCACGCGGCCAGGACCAGCGGGAAGTACTCCGGCTGGCAGCCGGCCATGATGGCGTTCGCCGCGGCCTGGGCCACCGTGATGCTGCGGCCCAGGTGCGGGGCGGTGCCGATGATCTCGTCTGCCCCGCGCGGGGTCGTGGCCAGGAACGCCTCGACGCCGGAGCGGGTGGCGGGCACGACCGGGAGCCCGTCGGTCCAGCCCTGGTCGTAGCAGTACTCGATGACGGCCTTGGCCTGCTCGGCCGGGTCGGCCGCCTGGCCCGGCGGATCGGCTGGCGTCGTCACGAGGCCGCGGCCATGGCGCGGCCAGTCAGCATCGCGACGATCCCGGGCACCGCCGCGGTGGCCTTGTCCCGCACGCCCTCTGGGGTGAGGTTGGCCATCGGGTGCGGCACGGCCAGGTAGGGGTAGCCCGGGACCCCGCGCACGCGGGCCATCGCGTCGGCGCTGGCCGTGAACGCGTCGGTGCAGATCACCGCGGCCGGGATGTCGGACTGCTCCAGGATGATCCCGTCGGCCACCGCGGACGCGCTGCAGGACCCGCAGTCGCCGACCCCGACCACGACGATGTCGCAGCCGGCGCGGAGGTCATCCAGGATCGGCTCCGGGGCGGTGTTCGTGATGTCGGGCTTCTTCCTGGCCAGGACCGTCGTCACCCCGTGCTGGTCCACCAGCAGCTTGCCGACCTCGTCCAGGAACTGCTCGGCGTTGCGCTTGGTGTTGGCGAGCAGGCCCAGCCGGAGCCCGGACAGGTTTTCCGGGCGTCCGGCCAGCACCATCGGGCCGCGTTCCGAATCAGCGGCCGGACCGAGCGTGGGATCGATGATGCTGTCGTACACGGCTACTCCTCGGGCACCTAAGGCTCACTGACGACGGTACGGGCGCAGCGCTGCTGTCGGCCAGGTTACTTCCGCGACGCGGAATCCGGCCGGGCGCTCCCGCGGGGGCGTCGCGGGCTGCCGCGCCGCGGGCCCGGCTCGCGCACCGCGGTGGCGTCGGCTAACATGACCGGAGTCATGATGCGCGCGCTGCTCCTTCGCGGCCGCGGCGAGGCCCGGTAACCACCCCGGTCGGCCCCTCGTCGCGGGCTGTGGTGCTGCGCCGACCGATTCCCTTCGGCCACCCGTCAGGAGCAGCAGCGTCATGAGCAACCCAGGCAACCAGCGCCCGTCCGGCATGCCCTGCCACCGGTACCGTCCCTTCCCCGCGGTCGACCTGCCCGACCGGCAGTGGCCCGCGCGCACGATCACGGCCGCGCCCCGGTGGCTGTCAACCGACCTGCGGGACGGTAACCAGGCGCTAATCGACCCGATGAACCCGGCGCGTAAGCGGGCCATGTTCGACCTGCTGGTGCGCATGGGGTACAAGGAGATCGAGGTCGGCTTCCCGGCGGCGAGCCAGACCGATTTCGACTTCATCCGCAGCCTGCTCGAGAGCGGTGCGGTACCCGGCGACGTCCGGATCTCGGTGCTGACCCAGGCCCGCGAGGAGCTGATCGAGCGGACCGTGCAGTCGCTGGTCGGCGCGCAGCAGGCGACCGTGCACCTGTACAACGCGGCCGCGCCGATCTTCCGCCGCGTCGTCTTCGGCTGGGACGGCGACGGCCGCGAACAGTGCCGGGCCGTGGCCGTCGAGGGCACCCGCGCGGTGATGAAGTTCGCCGAGAGCTACCTGCCGGGCACCGACTTCGGCTACGAGTACTCGCCGGAGATCTTCATGGATACCGAGCTCGACTTCGCGCTGGAGATCTGCGAGGCGGTGATGGACGTCTGGCAGCCTGAGGCCGACCGCGAGATCGTGCTCAACCTGCCCTGCACGGTCGAGCGGTCCACGCCGAACGTCTACGCCGACCAGATCGAGTGGATGAGCCGGCACCTGACCCGGCGCGAGCACATCGCGCTGTCGGTGCACACGCACAACGACCGCGGCACCGCGACCGCGGACGCCGAGCTGGCGGTGCTGGCCGGCGCACAGCGCATCGAGGGCTGCCTGTTCGGCAACGGGGAGCGCTCCGGCAACGTCGACCTGGTCACGCTGGGGCTGAACCTCTACAGCCAGGGCATCGACCCGATGATCGACTTCAGCGACATCGACGAGATCCGCCGTACCGCCGAGTACTGCACCCGCATCGACGTGCACGAGCGGCACCCGTACGCGGGCGACCTGGTCTACACGTCCTTCTCGGGATCGCACCAGGACGCGATCAAGAAAGGCTTCGACGACCTGGAGCGGCAGGCGGCGCAGGCGGGGCGGCCCGTGGCCGAGCTGCCGTGGGCCATGCCGTACCTGCCGATCGACCCTAAGGACGTCGGCCGGTCGTACGAGGCGGTCATCCGGGTCAACTCGCAGTCCGGCAAGGGCGGCGTCGCCTACATCATGAAGACCGATCATCACCTCGACCTGCCGCGCCGGCTGCAGATCGAGTTCAGCCACGTCATCCAGCGCCACACCGAGGACGAGGGCGGCGAGGTGGACGCGGCGCTGATGTGGCAGATCTTCTCCGACGAGTACCTGGCGCCCGGCGCGTTCGAGCTGGTCAAGTTCGGGTCGGTCAGCGAGGACGGGGTGGAGCGGATCACCGCGACCGTGCGGGCCTTCGGTGCTGAGCACACCCTGGCCGGCACCGGCAACGGCCCGATCGCCGCGTTCTGCGACGCGCTGTCCGGCGGCGACCTGGGCCTGGGCCGGGGCGGGACGGGGGGCGATACGGTGCGGGTGCTCGACTACTCCGAGCACGCCCTCACCGCCGGGCGCGACGCCGAGGCCGCCGCCTACCTGGAGATCGCCGCGGGCGAGCGGGTGGTCTGGGGCGTGGGCATCAGCCACTCGATCGTGGACGCGTCGCTGCGCGGCGTGATCAGCGCGCTGAACCGGGTAGCCCGCATAGCCTGAGGAAGCCCTGAAGCAGCGGCGCGCTCAGGCGCGCTGTAGCTCAAGCTCGGGGGTGTACCGGCCGGCGAGCGCCGCGGTGTTCAGGGCCACGCGCCGCAGCAGGGCGCGCTGGCCCGAGCCGGCCGCGGCCGGCTCGCCGCGCCAGGCGGTCAGGGCCGGGCCGGTCAGAGCCCGGCCGAAGGCGAACGTCAGCGGCCACAGGTGCGGCACCCGCTGCAGCGCCGCGAGGTTCCCGGTCGCCTGCTCGGGCGCCTGGCCGCCGGACGGGAAGGCCGCGCCGGCCAGCCGGCCGGCATGCTGGCCAGGGTAGCCAGCGTGGCGTCGGCGACCTGGCCCTGGGTCGCGCGCTGCCCGGAGTCGAGCCCGGGCAGCGCCATGCTCGGCTGGAGCACGACGGCCTCGACGTCGACACCGGAGTCCAGCAGCGCGGTCACCACCTCGAGCAGGATCAGCGAGGTCACGGTCTCGCACTGGGCGACCGAGTGCGCTCCGCTCATCAGCACTTCGGCCGCCACGACCGGCACCAGCCCGGTCTCCTGGCAGGCCGCCCCGTACCGGCCCAGCGCCTGGGCGTTAGCCCGCAGCGCCGCCGGTGACGGGGTGCCCGGGCCGATCGTGAACACCGCCCGCCATTTCGCGAACGCGGCCCCGAGCCCGGCGTACTCGCGAAGCCGCGGTGGCAGCCCGTCCAGGCCCTCGGTCACGGTCTCGCCCGGGGCACCCGGCAGCGGCCGGGCGCCGGCGTCAGCCCTGATGCCCGTCAGCATGCCGAGCGCGGCCAGGGCCTCCGGGAACGGCCGGCCGCCCGTGACCTGCTGGCGCAGCGTCTCGTCGCTCAGGATCACGCCGCTGATACCGCCGGCCAGGGCGGGCGCGGTGACCAGCATCTCCCGGTAGGCACGCCGGTTCTCCTCGGTCGGGGCTACTCGCGCCCGGACCAGGCGCGCCGACATGGTCGGGATGCTCTCGTCAGCGGCGAGCACTCCCTGGCCCGGCGCGACCAGGGTGGCCGCCACGGCGGCGAGATCGGTCATCGGCCCGGTTCCATGGGGCCCGACGCTAGCCAGCCCGCCCGCCGGGCCGCATCCCCCGCGGGGTGGAACCGCCAGGGGAGGCCGCCGCCGCTCGGCGGTGGATCCTCACCCGCGGCCTCACCCACCGGGGGGAGGCGTTTGCGGACCTCCGCGCCTAGTGTCGTACTCGTTGACCGGATTGCCGGACTGACGTGCCTCCGGATCCGCCGGGCGTGGCTAAGGAGACCGCAGTGCCTCACAAGCTCATCCGGCTCCAGCGCAGCAGTTCCGGCCTCGAGCCGCGGCCGCCCGTCATGCTCGCGATCGCCGGCGACAGCGCCGCGGGCAAGACCACGCTCACCCGCGGCATCGCCGCCGCCCTCGGCCCGGACCGCGCCACGGCCATCTGCGTCGACGACTACCACCGCTACGACCGGGCCGAACGCCACGACGTCCCGTTCACCGTGCTCAACCCGGACTGCAACTACGTCGACATCATGGAGCAGCATCTGCAGCTGCTCGCGCTGGGCAGGCCGATACTCAAGCCGGTCTACGATCACGGGTCCGGCCAGCTGGTCCGGCCGGTCCTGGTCGAGCCGCGCGACTTCGTGCTGGTCGAGGGGTTACTGCCGCTGCACTCGAAGCTGGCCCGGGCCTGCTTCGACATCACGGTCTACCTCGACCCTCCCGAACAGATCCGGCGCAAGTGGAAGCTGCGGCGCGACTGCGCGGAGCGCGGCTACGCGCCGGACCAGGTGCTGGCGGAGCTGGACCGGCGGGAACCCGAATCGGCGGCCTACATCCGCCCGCAGCGCCAGTGGGCGGACATCTGCGTGCGGTTCGCCCCCATCGAGGGCCGGGCGCAGGCGCCGGGCACGCCGCTGTCGGCAGAACTGCTGCTGCGTCCCACCATCCAGCACCCCGACCTGACCGACGTGCTGACCGACGATGACCGGCGCACCGTCCACCTCAAGCTGATCAGGGACGCCGACGGCCGCCCCGTGGACGCGCTGCACATCCACGGCTATGCGCCGCGGGAGGACAGCCGGATCGTCGAGAAGGCGATCTGGGAGCAGCTGTCCCGCCGCGGCGGGATGCCGATGCCCGACTCGCTCGGGTGCCTCGCCAACGGGCAGCGCAGCGAGGCGCTGGCCATCGCGCAGCTGCTGCTGGTCTGGCACCTGCTCGAGGCGCTGGATTGATCGTCGCGCTAGTCGCGCCGCGATCGCCGCCGCGACGGGTACCGTGCTGGCATGGGCGGTGCTGAGATGGACGGCGCTGACCACAGCCGTACTGTCCAGCGCCCCGCGCCGCACCGGCCGCTGCGGCTGGTGATCATCGACGACCACCAGATGGTGCTGGACGGCCTGACGGCCATGCTGCGGCCGTACCGGGAGCTAGTGGAGATCGTCGGCGAGTCGAGCGACGCGCGCGAGGCCGCGCAGGTCGTCGCCGAGCAGAAGCCGGACGCCGTGCTGCTGGACGTGCGGCTGCGCGGCACCAGCGGGCTGGACCTGTGCACCGAGATCCTCGCCCGGGCACCCGGCTGCAAGGTCGTCTTCCTCACGGTCTACGACGACGAGCAGTACCTGTACCAGGCGCTGCGCGTCGGCGCCGCCGGCTTCCTGCTGAAGCGGATCCGCGGCGGCGAGCTGGTCGACCACCTGTGCCGCATCTGCGAGGGGGAGGTCCTCATCGACCCGGCCCTGGCCGGCCGCGTGGCCCTGTCCGCGGCCCGGCTGCACAGCGGCGAGTTCTGGCCCGGGGCGCATCTCGGCCTGACGCAGCGGGAGAGCGAGGTGCTGTCGCTGCTGGTGGCCGGGCTGAGCAACCGCGCGATCGCGGCGAAGCTGGTGGTCAGCGAGGAGACGGTGAAAACGCACTCCCGGGGCATCTACCGCAAGCTCGGGGTGTCCGACCGGGCCGGGGCAGTGGCCGCGGCCCTGCGCGAGGGGGTCTTTCATTGAACCGGGCCGGGGCCGCGTGGGCCGACCCCGAGCGCGAGGCGCAGCTCTTGTCCCGGATCATCGACACCATCTCGGCCGGCCTGGACCTGGACCGGATCCTGCAGGGAGTGGCCCGGCTGGTGACCGAGACGGCCGAGACCGACGTCTGCTTCGTGTACCTGCTCGACGAGCAGGGCACCCGGCTGCAGCTGCGCGGCGCGACGCCGCCCTTCGACGACCTCGTCGGGAAGATCGAGCTGTCCCTGGGCGAGGGCGTCTCCGGCTGGGTGGCCCGGCACGGCGAGCCGGTCGTCCTGGTCGACCACAAGACCGACGACCCGCGGTACCGGTACATCCCGGCCCTGCGCGGCGAGGACTTCGCCTCGATGGTCTCGGTGCCCGTGGTCACCCCGCTCGGCCACCTGGTGGGGGTCCTGAACGTGCACACCAAGCTCCGCCGCGAGTTCACCGCCGCCGACGTGGAACTGCTGCGATCGGTGGCCGGCCTGGTCGCCGGGGCCATCGAGAACGCCCGGCTGCACAGCAGGCTCGCGGAGCGGGAAGAGGCGCTCGAGCGGTTCGCTGAGCAGATGGTGGAATGGCAGGAACACGAGAGCCGGCGCCTGGCGGGGGAGATCCACGACGGCATCAGCCAGCGCATCGTCAGCCTGTTCTTCCACTTGTCGGCGGCGGCGGATGCGATTCCTGGCGAGCCGGACGTGGCGGCCGAGCAGGTGGCCCGCGCCCAGGAACTCGCCGCCGCCGCGCTCGATGAGACCCGCTCGGCGATCGCGGGCCTGCGCCCGCCGGTCCTCGACGACCTCGGGCTGGCGGCCAGCCTGGAGAGCCTGGGCCGCTCGTTTCCGCAGCTGGACGTCCGGGTCGAGGCGGTCAGCTGCCGGATCGCCGAGCACGTCGAGACCGCCGTGTACCGCACCGCGCAAGAGGCCCTGCAGAACGTGGTCAAGCACGCCCGGGCCAGGGCGGTCCGGGTGCACATGTCCGTGCAGGGCGACCAGGTCCTGCTCGAGGTGCGCGACGACGGCCAGGGACTGATCGCCGCCGGGCGGAAGCGCAGGACCGGGGAATCCGCGGGCCCCACCGGCTTCGGCCTGTCCGGGATGCGCAAGCGCGCGGAACTGCTCGGCGGGAAGCTGGAACTGTCTAGCTCGCCCGGCCGGGGTACCACGGTCCGCCTGGTCGTGCCGGTCAGCCCGGAACGTCAGGCCATGTGATCCGGCGGCCGGGCGGCGCTATCGCTGAACACCCGGCTGCCGCGGACGTCGGCGGCGGTGATCTCGACCAGGTCGGCCCGGCCGACCCGCCCGCCCGCCGCCACCAGGCGCCCTGCCTGGCGCAGCCGGAGCCGGTCGACCGCGTTCCTGATGCTCCTGGCGTTGGAGAAACGCGGCTGCCGCATGCGCAGGCCGATGTACTCGGCCAGCGCCTCGGCCGCCGGGGGGGTGAGCCGGTAGTCCTCCTGCTCCAGCAGGCGCTCGGCGATCCGGATCAGCTCGCCGGAGCTGAAGTCGGGAAAGTCGATGTGATGCCCGATTCGCGAGGCCATGCCCGGGTTGGAGCGGAAGAACACCTCCATCTTGTCCCGGTACCCGGCCAGGATGACCACGAGGTCGTCGCGGTGTGCCTCCATGAACTGCAGCAGGATCTCGATGGCCTCCTGGCCGTAGTCGCGCTCGTTCTCCGGGCGGTAGAGGTAGTAGGCCTCGTCGATCAGCAGGACCCCGCCGATCGCCCGCCGGAGCACGTCCTTGGTCTTGGGCGCCGTATGCCCGACGTACTGGCCGACGAGGTCGTCGCGGGTCGCGGTGACGAGCTGGCCCTGGCGCAGGTAGCCGAGCTCGCGCAGCAGCTCGCCCATGCGCAGGGCCATGGTGGTCTTGCCGGTTCCCGGGCTGCCCGTGAAGCACATGTGCAGGCTCGGCCGTGCGGACGACAGCGCGTACCGGGCCCTGAGGCGGTCGATGAGCAGCAGCGCGGCGATCTCGCGGACCCGGTCCTTGACCGGGGCCAGCCCGACGAACTCGGCGTCGAGCCGCTCCAGCAGCCCGGATACCTGCAGCGCCCGGCCCGCCTCGTCCAGGTCGACCAGCTCGTCCGCCGCGAGTGGACGGCCGGCCCCGTCGCCGGCCGGGGCGTCGCTCGCGGGGCCGTCCGGACGTGCCCCGGCGGCACGCAGGGGTGCCGCCAGGCCGGCCGGGCCGTGGCCCGGGCGGGGCATCGCGAATCCCGGCGCCTTCGGTCCGGCCGTCGCGGTCATGCCGTTTCCTCCGCTCGCCTCATCGGCCTTCCCGGCGGTACCGCTCGCCGCTGGGCTGGTCCGTGGCGTAGGCGTGCAGGGTGTACCTGATCCGCCGGTCGGCGGTCTCCTGCCGGTCCAGCCGGAAGCCGGGCTCGTGCTCCGGCCGGCTGACGATGAAGCTCAGCGCCGTGGTCTGCCGGCCGAGCGTGGCGTCATAGGCGGTGACCCGGACGTAGTGATCGGGCCAGGCCCGGATGCAGGCGGTCACCTCGTGCATGGCCGCCGACGCGTCGGCGATCTCGAACATGGGCAGGCCCCACATCTCCCACAGGGAGTTGCGGGGGTGCGGGTCGTCGGTGAACTCGACCGCTACCGCCCAGCCCTGGTCGATGGCGTACTGGACCTGGGCCCGGATCTCCCCGGCCTCCAGGTCAGGGAGGTAGGAGAACGTGCCCTGGGTTATCCGCATGGAAGGCTCCTGGTCAGAAGGTCCGCGTGAGCGTGACGTCCGGCGTGTCGGTCGACTCGTAGGTGAACGTGATGCCGCCCCAGGTGTCGATCGCCGCCTGGAGCTCGCGGCTGTGCTTCGCGGCCCCGGCGAGAATCTGCTCGCCTTCACGGACGAAGTCACGGCCCTCGTTACGGGCCTTGATCATCGTCTCGACCGCCACCCGGTTGGCCGTGGCGCCGGCGGCGATGCCCATGGGATGGCCGATGGTGCCGCCGCCGAACTGCAAGATGACATCCTCGCCCAGGTAGTCGAGCAGCTGGTGCATCTGGCCCGCGTGGATGCCGCCGGACGCCACCGGCATGACCGCGGGCATGGATCCCCAGTCCTGGTCGAAGTAGATCCCGTGTCCGAGGTCCTGCCGCACCCGCGACCCGCGCAGCGTGTCGTAGTAGCCGCGCACCACGGCCGGATCGCCCTCCAGCTTGCCGACCACCGTGCCGGCGTGCAGGTGATCGACGCCGATCAGCCGGCACCACTTGGCGATGACCCGGAAGCTCACGCCGTGCGACTTCTGCCGGGTATAGGTCCCGTGGCCGGCCCGGTGCAGGTGCAGCAGGACGCCGTTGCGCCGGGCCCAGTTGGACATCGAGTGCAGGGCCGTGTACCCGATGGTCAGGTCCACCATGATGATGACGCTGCCGATTTCCCTGGCGAACTCGGCCCGCTCGTACATGTCCTCCATCGAGGCGGCCGTGACGTTGAGGTAATGGCCCTTGATCTCGCCGGTCCGCTGCACCGCCCGGTTGACGCCGTCCATGGCGAACAGGAACCGGTCCCGCCAGCGCATGAACGGCTGGGAGTTGATGTTCTCGTCGTCCTTGGTGAAATCCAGCCCGCCGCTGAGCGCCTCGTAGACGACCCGGCCGTAGTTGCGCGCGGACAGGCCGAGCTTGGGCTTGGTCGTGGCGCCGAGCAGCGGCCTGCCGTACTTGCCGAGGTACTCGCGCTCCATCACGATGCCGTGCGGCGGGCCGTGGAAGGTCTTCACGTAGTGCAGCGGGATCCGCATGTCCTCGAGCCGCAGCGAGCGCAGTGCCTTGAAGCCGAAGACGTTGCCGATGATCGAGGAGGTCAGGTTCGGGATCGAGCCCTCCTCGAACAGGTCGATGTCGTAGGCGATGTAGGCGATGTACTCCCCGTCGCGGCCGGGCACCGGGTCCACCCGGTAGCACTTCGCCCGGTAGTGCTCATGGGCGGTGAGGCGGTCGGTCCACACCACCGTCCAGGTGGCCGTCGACGACTCCCCGGCCACCGCGGCGCCGGCCTCTTCGGCAGGCACGCCCGGCTGCGGCACGAACCGGAAGGCGGCCAGGATGTCGGTGTCCTTCGGCTCGTAGCCGGGGTCGTAGTAGCCCATCTGCGCGTACGGGATCACGCCCGCGTTCCACCGGTCCTGCACGTCGGTCATGCCGTGTTCCCGCCGTTCCTGTCGCTGCTCGTTCTCCGCCAGCATGACCGGCCGATACTTGACTGTCTAACGAGACTTAACGGATAACCATCAAGCAATCCTTTAACAGTTGGCGCTGGCGGAGCCGCACACCGCCCGGGGGCGCCGCGGCCGGACAGCGAGCCTCAGGCGGCGGGGCCGGGCGGGCGGAAGCCGCTGTCACCCAGCACGTGCGCGGCGAGCCGGGCGGCGGGCAGCGGCAGGCGCCCCGGGTTCGCGAGCAGGTACCAGTCCCGGTGCAGCGGGGTGCCGGGAACCGCGATCTCGGCCAGCCGGCCGGACGCGAGTTCGGCCGCCACCGCGTCCCGGGACACGAGCGTGACGCCCAGGCCGACCGCGGCCGACTCGCGGATCGCCCCGTTGGACCCCACGGTCAGCGTGGACGGGGCGAGGTCAAGCTCGGCGAGCAGCGCCTCGGTGCTCAGCCGGGTGCCGGAGCCCGGTTCCCGCAGCAGCCACGGCTGGCGGGCCAGCCACTGCAGCATCCCGGATTCTCCGGCCGCGCCGGCGGTACGGGACTGCGCGGCCACGTCGGGCGAGCTCACCACCACGAGCTCGTGGGCGCGGATCGCGTGCACGCGCACGTCCCATCCCGGCTCCGGCCGCCCGGCCAGCGCGAGGTCAACCTGGTGGTGCTCCAGCAGGGCCCGGACCCGGTCCCGGTTCCCGGCCTCGAGCAGCACGCCGGTATGCGGATGGACCCGCCGGAAGCCGCTGAGCAGCCCGGGAACGATCTGCTCGGCCGCGGTGGTGACCGCGGCCATGCGCAGTTCCCCCCGCTCGGGATCGGCAGCGGCGGCCGCGGCGAGGCGCGCCTCGTCGAGCAGCCCGAGGATGCGGTGCACGTACGCCGCGTACTCCTCGCCCGCGCTCGTCAGCCGCAGGCCCCGCCCGTCCGGCCGGATCAGCGGCATCCCGACCGACCGCTGCAGCGCCGCGAGCGAGGCCGACACCGCGGCCTGCGTGACCACGAGCCGCTCAGCCGCAGCGCGGACGGATCCGGTCTCGGCCACGGCCAGGAACGTACGGAGCTGGTTCAGCGTCAGGGCAGGTGATCCTTAACTGTTAGGCTGCATAGTTTAGCTCGCCATTAAGTATCCGGACGAAACCCCGATGACCGCGCTCGCGCGATAAGTCACAATCATCACCTGGGTGTCCTCACCCGGCAGCAAGACACGGGAGGCGCGGGCGCGATGGCAGACGGCACGGCGGGCGGGACGCGATGGATCGAGATCAGCCCGGAGCGCCTCGCGGGCTGGCTGGAGTCCTTTACGCAACGCCACGGCGATGTCACCAGCGAGGCAGGCCCGGCCGTGGTCACGTTCCGGGCCGCGGACGGGGCGGTGGCCGAGTGCCACGCGCCGTTCCCGCCCCTGCCGGAGGGCACCGACACGGCTGACGGGATCCGCGCCCACGCGCTGGCCGAGCGCACCGTGGGCGTGCTGCTGGTCCGGCTCGGCGGCTACGCGGCCGGGGTGTTCGCCGGCCCCGCGGCGCATCTGGAGGCGTCCAAGGTCGGGTCGCGGCTGGTGCACGGGCGCAGCGCCGCGGGCGGCACGTCGCAGCAGCGCTTCGCGCGGCGGCGGGAAAAGCAGGCCAGCGAGGCGCTTGGCGCGGCGGCCCGCGCGGCGGCGGCGGTGTTCGGCCCGTACGAGGGCAAGCTCGACGCCGTGGTGCTCGGGGGGGACCGGCGGGCGATGGCGGGCCTGCGCGGCGACCCGCGGCTGAGGCCGTACTTCAAGCTCGCGGTGGAGCGCTTCCTCACGGTTCCCGATCCCCGGCTCACCGTGCTACGCGGCACGCCGCGGCTGTTCCAGGCGATCCGCATCCGGCTGACCGAGCCGCCGGCCCCGGCCGGCTGACGAGCCACCGCGGGGCCGCGCCATGATCGGCTAGAACGGACGATAGTCAGTCGCATCGACTGACTATCGTCCGCGCTAAGCGACCAAGCGCGGGCGAGATGGCCAGCCCGGGCTGACCGAGCCGCCGGCCCCGGCCGGTGGCTGAGGAAATGCCGTTGCCAGCTCGGATACACTTGACGCATGCAACCGCTCCTGTCGTAACGGGCCGCCCCGGCACCAAGGGTGCTGTGTGACAGTAGATGCCCGTTATATCCCGTTATGGAGCGATGGAGTGATTTCCGCAAACGACCTTGAGTTGCGCGCTGGCGCCAAGCTGCTGCTGCAGGCGGCCACGTTCCAGGTCGCGGACGGCGACAAGATCGGCCTGGTCGGCCGGAACGGCGCGGGGAAGACCACGCTGGCCCGGGTGCTCGCGGGAGAATCGGCGCCGGCGGCGGGTACCGTCCGCAGCACCGGGTCGGTCGGGTACCTGCCGCAGGACACGATGGTCGGCGACCTCGACGGCCTGGCCGTCGACCGGGTGCTGTCCGCCCGGGGCCTGGACGCACTGCTGGCGTCCCTGCGAGATGCCGAGCTGGCCATGGCGGACGCCGACCCGGCCCGGCGCGACGCCGCGGTGCGCCGGTACGGCCACCTCGAGGAGCGGCTGACGGTGCTCGGCGGGTACGCCGCCGAGGCGGAGGCGGCGTCGCTCGCCTCTAGCCTGGGGCTGCCGCCGCAGGTGCTCGGGCAGCAGCTGCGGACCCTGTCCGGCGGCCAGCGCCGCCGGATCGAGCTGGCCCGGATCCTGTTCGGCGGATCGCAGACGCTGCTGCTCGACGAGCCGACCAACCATCTCGACGCCGATTCGGTGTCCTGGCTGCGCGACCACCTGCGGGCCTACCGCGGCGGCCTGGTGGTGATCAGCCACGACGTCACGCTGCTCGAGGCCGTGGTCAACAAGGTGTTCTACCTCGACGCCGACCGCTGCTGCCTCGACGTCTACAACCTGGGCTGGAAGAGCTACCTGGAGCAGCGGGAGACCGACGCCCGGCGCCGCCGGCGCGAGCGCCTCAACGCGCAGCGCCAGGCCACGGCCCTGCAGTCGCAGGCCGACAAGATGCGCGCGAAGGCGACCAAGGCAAAGGCCGCGCAGAGCATGCAGCGCCGGGCGCAGCGGCTGCTCGCCGGGGTCAGCGCAGACCGGGCGCCGGAGCGGGTGGCCCGGATCAGGTTCCCGGTCCCGGCGCACTGCGGCCGTACCCCGCTGACCGCCCAGGGCCTGGCCAAGTCCTACGGCTCGGTGGAGGTCTTCACCGGGGTGGACATGGCGGTGGACCGCGGCGCCCGGGTTGTGGTCCTGGGCCTGAACGGCGCGGGCAAGACCACGCTGCTGCGGCTGCTGGCCGGGCTGGAGCAGCCGGACTCCGGCGAGGTCCGTCCCGGGCACGGCCTGCGGCTCGGCTACTACGCCCAGGAGCACGAGACCCTGGACCCGGAGCGGACCGTGCTCGAGAACATGCGCTCGGCCGCGCCCGACCTCGCCGAGGCCGAGCAGCGCCGCATTCTCGGGTCGTTCCTGTTCTCCGGCGATGACGTGGCCAAGCCGGCCGGCGTGCTGTCCGGTGGCGAGAAGACCCGGCGAGCCGACCAACAACCTGGACCCGGGCAGCCGGGCGGAGATCCTGTCCGCGCTGCGCCGCTTCCAGGGCGCGATCGTTCTCGTCACGCACGACGAGGGCGCCGTGGAGGCGCTCCGACCGGAGCGGGTCGTGCTGCTCCCCGACGGGGTCGAGGACGCGTGGAGCGAGGAGCTCGCCGATCTGGTGGCGCTGGCCTGACCGGCCGGGCCGACGGCCAGGTCCGGCGCGTCGCGCGCCCGCGGGCATGCCTTGCCGCCCGGCGGGGGCTGAAAAAGAAGAGATCTTTTGCGGTCGTGTGGGTAGCCGATCACGACTTCATGCGTGATCATGGCGAGAGACGGTAACGCAGCGGTCACTTCAGTTCACCGGGAGGTACGCGTGGCCGAGACCCTCAAAAAAGGCACCCGGGTGACAGGTGCCGACCGCACCAAGCTGGCAGCCGACCTGAAGAAGAGATACAACGCCGGCGAGAGCATCCGGTCCCTGGCCGGCTCGACCGGCCGCTCCTACGGCTTCGTGCACCGGATCCTGACCGAGAACGGAGTGTCACTGCGCGGCCGGGGCGGTGCCACCCGGGGCAAGGGCAAGCGCTGAGCGGAGCCATCCCCGGACCGGCGCTGGAAGCCGGCGGGCTGCACCTGGACATCAGCGACTCGGTCGCCACGGTCACGCTCAGCAGGCCGGAGCGCCGCAACGCGATGACCCCGGCCGTATGGCGCGGCCTCGCGGCGATCGGGGCCGGCCTGCCGGCCGAGATCCGCGTGGTCGTGCTGCGCGGCGCCGGGCCGTCCTTCTGCGCCGGGATCGACCTGCGCATGTTCTCGGCGGAGGGAGTGCCCGGCGAGGACCCGCCGCTGTCCGCGGCCGACCCCGCGTTCGAGCGCTCGGTCGCGGCCTATCAGGAGGGGTACCTGTGGCTGCGCGATCCGGACATCGTCTCGATCGCCGCGGTGCAGGGGCACGCCATCGGCGCCGGATTCCAGCTGGCCCTGGCCTGCGACCTGCGCATCCTGGCCGATGACGCGAAGCTGTGCATGAAGGAACCCGCGCTCGGCCTGGTGCCGGATCTGACCGGGACCAAACCGCTGGTGGATATCGTGGGGCTGCCCCGGGCCATCGAGCTGTGCCTCACCGCGCGCACCGTGTCGGCCGCCGAGGCCGGCCAGCTGCGGCTCGCCGAGCTGGTAGTGCCCCTCGCCGACCTGGACGCGGCCGTGGCCGACCTGACGGCCGCGCTGCTGGCCACCGACGCCGCGGCGGCCCGGGCCACCAAGCGGCTGCTAGCCGCGGCCGGGGCGAACACCCTGGAGCAGCAGGCTGCCGCGGAACGCCGGGCCCAGACCGCCCTGCTCCGGGCGCGGCTCGCCAGGTCCTGAGCCACCGCGCGCAGGTTCGCCCTGAGCTAACTCGGGAAGAACCTCGGCCGCCGGGAGGTTCCTGGCGCTATGTACGCCAGCCAGTGGCACGCGATGCACTCGTTCTCGCGCGACCGGTCGGTGACCAAGCAGCGGCTGAAGAAGGGCACGGTCCGCCGGATCTCGCACTACGCGCGGCCGTACCGCTGGGACCTGCTGATCTTCCTGCTGGCCGCCGCCCTGGACGCGGTGGTCACGGTGTCGTACCCGATCCTGCTCGGCGTGATCATCGACAAGGGCATCATCCCGAAGCGCACCGGCGTCGTGCTGGCGCTGGCCGGCGTGGTGGTCGGCCTGGCGATATTCGACTCACTCCTGACCGTCGTCTCGCGCTACTTCACCGCGCGCGTCGGCGAGGGCCTGATCTACGACCTGCGCACCGAGGTGTTCAGCCATGTGCAG
>Ga0306920_100002698_pt1 | contig 22416 bp, 22 predicted proteins | sample flu12Cox44000170_FD_204666 | JGI IMG/M metagenome (GOLD analysis project Ga0306920, IMG submission 204666) | Lab enrichment of tropical soil microbial communities from Luquillo Experimental Forest, Puerto Rico - flux4day.12C.oxic.44.000.170 (v2)... | ecosystem: Environmental > Terrestrial >...
GAGACCCGTGACACCCGCGGTGCGGTGAAACGCTTCCACCTGTGAGAGCGCATTTTGTCCGACCGTGGCGTCGAGCACCAGCAGCACGGCGTGCGGCGCCGTGTCATCGACCTTGCGCATGACGCGAACGAGTTTTTCAAGTTCCTTCATCAATTCGGCCTTGTTCTGCAGGCGGCCTGCGGTATCGACCAGCAGCACGTCGAGCTTTCCTTCTTTCGCCGCCGACAGCGCGTTGAAGGCAAGGCTAGCGGAGTCCGAGCCTTGCGCGCCGGCGATGACCGGCGATTTGGTGCGTTCGCCCCAGATCTTCAACTGTTCGATCGCCGCCGCCCGAAAAGTGTCGCCGGCTGCCAGCATCACCTTGCGGCCTTCGGCGGAGAATCTCGCGGCGAGCTTGCCGATGGTCGTGGTCTTGCCGGAACCGTTGACGCCGACCACGAGAATGACGAACGGCTTTTTCGTCTCGTCGATGACAAGCGACTTCGCCACCGGCGCAAGCACCTTTTCGACTTCGGTCGCGACCACGTTTTTCACTTCGTCCGCCGAAATCGACTTGTCATAGCGGCCGACGCCGACGGAAGCGGCGACGCGCGCCGCAACCTCGGTCCCGAGATCGGCGCGCAGCAGCACGTCTTCGATATCCTCGAGCATCGCGCGGTCAAGCTTGCGCTTGGTGACCAGATCGGCCACCGCCGTGCCGATCGAGCTCGAGGTACGTTTCAGGCCGCCCGAAAGCCGCCGCCACCAGCTCTGCTTTGTCTTTTCCGGCGTCGTATCGTTCATATTTCATGTCCATCGCACGAGGGGTGTGTTAGCCGTTTCATGCCATGAGCGAAAGTCTTGACGGCACGATCGAGGTTCGCGAACTGACCGCGGAGGAAATCCTCTCGCGCGTGCTCCATCGCGACGGGCTCATGCTGGTGATCGACAAGCCCTCAGGCCTGCCCGTGCATCGTGGGCCGAAGGGAGGCGCCAATCTGGAATCCTCGTTCGATGCGTTGCGCTTTGGCCTGCCGCGCCCGCCGGTTCTCGCCCACCGGCTTGACCGCGAGACGTCAGGGTGCCTCGTGCTCGGACGCCACCGCAAGGCGACGGCGTCGCTTGGTCTATTGTTCAAGCATGGCAGGATTTCGAAAACCTATTGGGCGGTGGTCGAAGGCGGCCCCGCCCAGGACGAAGGTATCATCAACATGCCGCTCGGTCGCCTCAATGCCGAACGCGGCTGGTGGCAGAAACCGGACCCGGAAGGGCAATCGGCTGTCACCAACTGGAAGGTGATGGGACGCGGGCACAGTCTGAGCTGGCTGGCGCTCGAGCCCGTCACCGGCCGTACCCATCAACTGCGCGTGCATTCGGCCGCGATGGGATGGCCGATTGTCGGCGATAACATCTATGGCAACGCGCCGCGTTTCGGCGGCCCGCGCCTTCATCTGCATTCCCGCGAGGTCGTAATCCCGATCTCCCGGAACAAGGACCCCGTGCGCGTGACCGCACCGGCGCCGGAACATATGCGGCAACGCCTCAAGGCCTGCGGCTGGAACGGGGAATAGCTCGTCATTGCGGGGAGCGAAAGCGACGAAGCAATCCAGTTTGTCTTTCGAAATTGCTGGATTGCTTCGCTCCGGTCGCAATGACGGAGCGCATTCACACTATCAGCCGCCCACCGTCATGGCTCGCAATCGCAAGCCTGCGTACCTCGCCAGGTTTCCCTCCACTGATCGCAACGGGAAGAAAATGTTCGGTGCGACCCTGGGTCGGGCTTTCGATCAGGATCTGTCTGGTTGCACCGATTTCAGACGCAAGCCGCCGCCGCAACGCAGCCTCACCCCCAGCCCTTAATCGCGCGGCGCGTTCCCCGATCACAGCGCTTGCGACCTGCGGCATCCGCGCCGCCGGCGTGCCGGGCCGCGGCGAATAGGGAAACACGTGCAAAAAGGTCAGATCGCATTCGTCAATCAAATCGAGCGAGCGCGCGAACATCTCCTCGGTTTCAGTCGGGAAGCCCGCAATAATATCGGCGCCGAACGCGATGTCCGGCCGCAAGCGCCGCACCTGCGCACAAAAACCGATCGCCTCTTTTCGGGAGTGCCGGCGCTTCATCCGCTTGAGGATCAAATCGTCGCCCGACTGCAGCGACAAATGCAAATGCGGCATCAGCCGATCATCGTTTGCGATCACGCCGAGAAGATCGCGGTCGACCTCGATCGAATCGACCGATGAAATCCGCAAGCGCTTCAGCTCGGGCACGTGGCGCAGGATCTGCCTCGTCAGTTGGCCGAGTTTGGGAGCTCCGGGCAAATCGGCGCCGTAACTCGTCAGATCGACGCCCGTCAATACGATCTCGGCGTGGCCGCGTTCGATTAGCGTGCTTACTTGTTCGACCACCGCGCCCATCGGCACCGAGCGCGAATTGCCGCGGCCAAACGGAATGATGCAAAAGGTGCAGCGGTGATCGCAACCGTTCTGCACCTGCACGAACGCCCGCGGCAGGCCCTTTTGAAAACCTTCCACGAGATGCGGCGTCATCTCCCTGACCGACATGATGTCGGCAACTGCAATCTTTTCGCTTGCCTCGATGCCGAATTTTCCCGCCCTCCCGAACGCCGCGCGCGCGTTGCGCCAGGTCTCGGTCTGCATCTTGTCGTGATTGCCGACGACCCGGTCGACCTCCTCCATCGCAGCGAACATTTCAGGCGAAGTCTGCGCCGCACAGCCGGTGACGACGATGCGCAAGCCGGGGCGCTCCCGCTTCAGCCGGCGTATCGATTGCCGCGCCTGCGCGACCGCCTCATTGGTGACGGCGCAACTGTTGATGACGACGGTGTCGGCAAGCCCGGCACGCTCGGCCTTAACGCGCATCACTTCGGATTCGAAGGCGTTGAGGCGACAGCCGAATGTGACGACTTCGACGCTCATGACGCAAACAACGCGGGATCGAAGCGGCCTTCATATTCCAAAGTCGCCGTACCCGTCATCAACACGTGATCGTCGCGCTCGCGCCACTCGATGGCGAGCTCTCCGCCGGGCAGGCTGACCTGCACCGTGCGATTGGCGCGCTTGAGCCGCGCCGCCGCCACCGCAGCGGCGCATGCCGCCGAGCCGCAGGCCTTGGTCAACCCGGCGCCGCGCTCCCAGGTGCGGATCGTGATGTGGTCGCGATCGACGATATGGGCGAGCGTGATATTGGCGCGCTCCGGGAAGATCGGATGATTTTCCAGCAGCGGCCCAAAACGCGAAAGATCGAAGACATCGACGTCGTCGACCCAGAAGATCGCGTGCGGATTGCCCATGCTGACCACGGAAGGCGAATGCAACACCGGCGCATCGATCGGTCCGATCTGCAGCTCGATATATCGCGTGTCGCGAAATTCCTCGGCGAGCGGAATGTCCTTCCAGCCGAATTTCGGCGGCCCCATGTCGACGGTGTAGAGATCGCCGGACCGCCAGCAATTCAACAGACCCGCTTTGGTCTCGAACGTGCCTTGGGTCTGGCCGGTCGCCTCGAACAGGCGGCGCGCCACGCAACGCATGCCGTTGCCGCAAGCTGATGATTCCGATCCGTCGCTGTTGTAGATGCGGATGAATGCCTCGGTGCCGACAAGACGGGCCGGCTGGAGCACCATCAGCTGGTCATAATGAACACCCCTGGGCGAGGCGACCGCGCGCGCCTCCTCCGGCGTGACCACGGCCGGTCTATCGCGCAGATCGACGACGACGATCTCGTTGCCGATCCCGTTCATCTTGACAAAGCTGTGGTTGGCGAGCGCGCTCATCCGACGATCCGACATGTGCCTGCTTTATATGGCGAATGACGGGGCATTGAGAAGGCGGTGTACCCAGAAATCGGCAATGCTTGCCGGCACCGGGTTCGGAGCCGGACTGCTCCTCCCCGTCGCAAGCAAGTATACTCTTGAGCTTTTCAAGTGCATCGTGCAAGTGGACGAGATATGGAACGACGCACATTCATTACCCTTCTCGGCGCTACGGCGGCATGGCCGCTATCGGCGCGCGCACAGCAGGGCGAGCGGATGCGAAGGATTGGTATCCTCATGAATGTGGGCGAGAGCGATGCCGAGGCGAGGACTCGCCTCTCCGCATTCGTTCAAAAGCTAAAGGATTTTGGCTGGACAGATGGTCGCAACGTGACCATCGATGTTCGATGGGGGGAAGGCAAGGACGAGCGCTACCAACGCTACGCGAGTGAGTTGGTTGCGCTTCGGCCGGACGTCATCCTTGCCGTTACCAGCCCTGTCGTGGTGGCCCTGCGGCGGGTCAGCAAAATGGTGCCGATTGTGTTCAATAGCGTCATCGATCCGGTCGGCGGCGGATTGGTTGCGAGCATGGCGCGGCCGGGTGGAAACACTACCGGCTTTGCGCTGTTCGAATATGCCATCGCCGCCAAGTGGCTCCAACTGCTCAAAGAGGTGGCCCCGACTGTGTCTCGGGCCGCAGTTCTGAGGGACCCGACCATCGCCGCGGGCATAGGCCAATTTGCTGCAATCCAGGCGGTCGGACCGACTGTGACCGATTTGAGCGTGATAGACCTGCACGATACAAGCGGGATCGAGCGAGCGGTTGCAGAGTTTGCACGCACGCCAAATGGCGGGCTAATTGTAACGGCGAGTGCATTTGGAGCAAATCATCCGGATGTGATCGCCACGTTGGCAGCTCGATATAATCTGCCCGCAATTTATCCTTTTCGTTACTTTGTCGCTGCCGGCGGCCTGATGTCCTACGGGCCCGAATTTATCAGTCAATCCGTCCAGACTGCCGAATATGTCGACCGCATCCTCAAGGGCGAGAGCCCGAGCGACTTGCCGGTGCAGGCGACGTCGAAGTACGAGTTGGTAATCAATCTCAGAGCCGCAAAGGCCCTCGGACTTGCGTTGCCAGCGACGCTGCTGGGGCGTGCCGACGAGGTGATCGAATAGCAGCCAATCGCCCCATTCGAAATTTTGGATGACTGACTTGCGGCGCCGAACCTCGTGAATTTTTCCGAAAGCGGACGGGTCACCACTGTGGTGAATCTGTGTCGGGCTCCTTGGCCGGTCAGGGAGGCCCATGAATATCTGACAGGCGACGAAAGCCGAGCGGGCGTGTTAGACATGCGGATGCACGTGATTTGCCGAATGCCGCACCAACATGAATGCCACCCTGACACTGAGCTTGGCAGCTTTCGCAGCAGACATGTGCCGAGCGACGTTATGGAGAATACCTGATGAGCTGCCCCCGTCCTTTTCGCCTTGCCATGGTCGTATTGGTCCCGGTGGCCGCGATTTCGTTAAATCTCGCCGTTGCGCTGGCGCAATCGCCGACGCCGGCTGCACCCGCCGCCTCCCCAGTTCCCGCCCCGAGCCCGTCCGCCAGTCCGACGGTTACGCCGCCGGCAGCTTCGACGACGCCAGCACCAGTCTCGCCCACTCCTGCGGCCTCGGCTACTCCCACGCCCGCGCCAGCAGAACCGGCGCCGGTCCGCACCGCCGACCCCTTTGGCGAGGAGATTACGCTGACGCCGAAAACGGTGATCCTGGTCAAGGGCACGGCCAATTGGGATACGGCTTTCGACACGCTGATCGAGTCCTTGAAGACCCTGGCGGCATTCCTCGACAAACAAGGCGTCAAGCCATCCGGCAATTCGATGATCGTCTACACCTCTACCGACGATACCGGATTCTCCTATCTGGCCGAGATTCCGGTCGATCAGGAGCCGAAGAATCTGACCAAGGGCATGAACGTGGGCAAATCGCCCGAAGGCAAGGCGCTGAAATTTGTCCATCGCGGTTCATACGAGAATATGGACAACACCTATGAGGCCATTACCAATCACCTCGACGACAAGAAGCTGGAGGCGAAAGATACTTTTGTCGAAGAGTACATCACCGATCCCCTGAAAACGGCGGAGGACAAACTGGTGATCAACGTCTACGTGCCCTTGAAATGAGGCCGATGCACCATCGCGCCTCACTCTCGGCTGCTCTTGTTGCAGCTCTCGCCGCGACATTGTTTTGTGCTCCGGCGCGTGCGCAGACGCAGCCACCCTCGGCGATCTCCGTCACGGGCGAAGCACGAATCTCGGTTCCTCCCGATCTGGCGCAGATCGATGGGGGCGTGATCTCGGACGCCAAGACGGCGCGCGAAGCCTCGGATGCCAACAATGCGGCGATGGGCAAGGTTTTGCTGGCGCTCAAGGGCGCCGGCATCGACGAGAAGGATTACCAGACCTCGCGATTGTCGCTACAGCCGCAGAGCTCTCCCAGCCGGTCCGGTGGACCGCCTGCCATCACCGGCTATCGCGCCACCAACCGCGTGACCATCCGCCTGCACGACGTCACCAAGCTGGCGAGCGTGATCGACACGCTGGTCGGAGCCGGCGCCAACGATATCGGCGGCACCAGCTTCATGGTGTCGCAGGCCTCCAAGCTTCTCGACGACGCCCGCGAACAGGCGATCGCGGACGCGCGCCGCAAGGCGGAAATCTACGCCAGGGCTGCCGGCGTCACGCTCGGCGAGCCGCTCAATATCTCCGAAGGCGGCGCACCCGCCCCGATCGTGTTCCGCAGAATGACGGCCGCGCCCGAATCGGCGCCGATCGCGCAAGGAGAAGAAACGCTGCAATTGAGTGTGAGCGTATCCTGGGCGATCAAGCCGAAGCAGTGAATCGCTGGTAAAGGTCGTCCCTGCGAACGCAGGGACCCATAACCACCGACATTTGCGATTGCAATACGCTGTGGCTCCAACTCCTTCAACAAATAAACGCGGTGGTTATAGGTCCCGGCTCGCGCTCGCAAGGAGCTCGCTTGGCCGGGACGACAGGATTAAAGGGCGGAGGCTAAATCTCCACCACCTGCCCCGGCTTGAGCGCGACGAAGCGCTCGCGCGGAATTTTCGCGTCGTCGAGTGCCGCATGCAGTGCCTTGACCGGCGCATCGATCGCTTCGTCCGTGAGCTGAAACGTGCCGTGATGATGCGCGAGCGCCTGCGCGGCGGCGCAGTCGGCAAGCGCCTTGACCGCATCAGAAGGATTCATGTGCTGATCACGCATGAACCACCGCGGCTCATAGGCGCCGATCGGCAGGATCGCGAGCTGCAGGGGACCATGTGCCTGCGCGATGCGGCGGAAATGCTTACCCTCGCCGTAACCGGAATCACAGACGATGTAGACTTTGCCGGCGGGTGTTTCCAGGACGAAGCTTGCCCACAACGCCCTGTTGCGGTCGAACAATCCGCGCGCCGACCAGTGCCGGGTCGGCACCAGCGTCGCCGCCAGGCCGCTGCCGAGTTCGACGCGTTGATGCCAATCAAACGCCTCGGCTCGAAGTGCGGGGTTGGCGCGGCGCATGGTCACGTCATTGCCGAGCGGGGTGATGATGCGCGGGGAAAATTTCGCCGCAAGTTTCGACAGCGTCACGATGTCCAGATGATCGTAATGGCCGTGCGACACCAGCGCGACATCGATTGGCGGCAAGGCGGAAAAATCGATGCCAGGATCATTGACCCGCTTCGGGCCGGCCCATCGGACCGGCGAGGCGCGCTCCGACCACACCGGATCGATCAGGATATTGACGCCCGAGGTCTGGATCAGCCAGCTTGCATGACCGACAAACGAGAGCCGAACCTTGTCGCCTTCGACGCGTTTGGGCGGAGTATCGGCATGCGGGCTCGGCACCCATTTGGGCCAGATCTCGCGTTGCCGGTCGCGGCCGAACTGCCAGCGCAACACGTCGCGCAGCGATTTCGGCGGAACCCCGTCGGGGTCGAAAAACCGCCTGCCATCGAAATGATCGGACGGCGGTCCATTATAGGATTTGCTTGAGGAAGGCATGGCGACGATTGGCATCAAAAATGTCCGTTTCTGCAAGGGCCTGGAAGCCCGTGCCCATCACGAAATTGCCATTTGGGCTGGACTTTCCTTGACTTTTCGCGCCCGGCGGCGTTTAAGGCGCGCGACTTTCGGAAAGACGTTCTTTTCGACCCGCCGACCGGTCGCCATAGGCCGGAGGCCAACGCCCGACAGCGCTGTGCGCCCTCGGGCGCAAACGTGTTTGGAATATCGCTCATCGTGAGGAGCCGCGAAAGCGGCGTCGCGAAGGATGAGATCGGGCAAAATTGCAGAGTCGTGATCGAGGCAGTCAGGTAGGAAATCGTGTTCGACAATCTATCGGAAAAGCTCGGTGGCATTCTTGATCGGTTGACCCGGCGCGGGTCGCTGACGGAAGCCGATGTCGACGCGGCGATGCGCGAGGTGCGCCGCGCCCTGCTCGAAGCCGACGTCTCGCTCGATGTGGTCCGCAGCTTCACCGAAAAAGTTCGCGAGCAGGCGATCGGCGCCACCGTCGTCAAGTCGGTCACCCCCGGCCAGATGGTGGTGAAGATCGTCCATGACGAACTGATCGCCACTCTCGGTTCCGACGGCCAGAACCTCGACCTCAACGCGGTGCCGCCGGTTGCGATCATGATGGTCGGCCTGCAGGGCTCTGGCAAAACCACGACGACCGCGAAGCTCGCCCGCCGCCTGACCCAGCGTGACAGGCGCAAGGTGCTGATGGCCTCGCTCGACATCTACCGACCGGCGGCAATGGAACAGCTCGCGGTGCTCGGGCGTGACCTCGACATCCAGACGTTGCCCATCGTCGCCGGCCAGAAGCCCACGCAGATCGCCAGGCGCGCGCTGGAAGCCGGAAAGCTCGGCGGCTACGACGTGGTGCTGCTCGATACCGCAGGTCGCACCACGCTCGACGAAGAGATGATGACAGAGGCGACCGAGATCAAAGCCGCCGCCAATCCGCACGAAGTGCTGCTGGTTGCGGATTCGCTCACTGGTCAGGACGCGGTCAACCTCGCGCGATCGTTCGATCAGCGCGTCGGCTTGACCGGCATCGTGCTGACGCGGGTCGATGGCGACGGCCGCGGAGGTGCTGCGCTGTCGATGCGCGCGGTCACCGGCAAGCCGATCAAGCTGATCGGCACCGGCGAAAAGACCGACGCGCTCGAGGATTTCTACCCGAGCCGGATCGCGGGCCGGATTCTCGGGATGGGCGACGTGGTGTCGCTGGTGGAGAAGGCCGCCGCCAGTATCGATGCGGAAAAGGCCGCGCGCACCGCCGAGCGGATGCGCAAGGGCCAGTTCGATCTCACAGACATGCGCGAGCAATTGCTGCAGATGACGAATATGGGCGGCATCTCGGGATTGCTCGGCATGATGCCCGGCATCGCCAAGATGAAGAATCAGATCGCCAATGCGGGGATCGACGACAGGATTCTCAAACGCCAGGTCGCGCTGATCGATTCGATGACGCGGCAGGAACGCAAACACCCCGACATCCTTAAAGCGAGCCGCAAGAAAAGGATCGCCGCGGGCGCCGGCGGCAAGGTCGAGGACCTCAACAAGCTGCTCAAGATGCACCGGAACATGGCCGACATGATGAAGGCCATGGGATCGGGCAAGCGTGGACCGCTCGCCGGCATTGCGCAGGCGATGGGCTTTGGCGGCGGCATGCCGTCACCCGAACAGATGAAGGCGCTCGCCGAAAAAATGCCGGGCGGCGCCGGCGCGGGCGGCATGCCGAGCTTACCGAAAGATATTCCCGCAGGTCTGCGCTCGGGGCTGCCGAATCTGCCGGGACTTACCGGCCTGAGTAACAAGCCGACCCTGCCGGGGCTGGGCCCGTTGGGAAAGAAGAAATGACGTCCATCCGTCATTGCGAGCGCTGCGAAGCAATCCAGAAAGCCCGACAAACTGGATTGTCTCGTCGCTTCGCTCCTCGCAATCACGGCAACTAACAATCTTGAATCACCGAGTTCCAAATCCAACAGGAGAACTAGATGTCCGTCGTTATTCGCCTCGCTCGCGCAGGCACCAAGAAGCGCCCGGTTTATCACGTCGTCGTCGCCGACTCGCGCTTTCCGCGCGACGGCCGCTTCATCGAGCGTCTCGGCCATTTCAACCCGCTGCTGCCCAAGGATAACACCGAGCGGCTGAAGCTCGACATGGACAAGGTCAAGGCCTGGCTCGCCAAGGGCGCGCAGCCATCCGACCGCGTCACGCGGTTCCTCGATGCTGCCGGCGTCAAGAAGCGCGCCGCGCGCAGCAATCCGCAAAAGGCGGTGCCGCGCAAGGAGCGCAAGGCGCAGGCCGAAGCCGCCGCCAAGTCGGCGTAGCTTTTTTCGGGTGAGCAAGAGACGAGATTCGAGTGGTGTGAGGGGATCACCCTCTCCCCTTGCGGGAGAGGGTGCCCGAGATGCAAAGCATCGAGGGCGGGTGAGGGGCTCCTCGCCCGTTCAGGGCCCGACCCCTCACCCGGCTCATGCCTCCGGCGCTCGCCACCCTCTCCCACAAGGGGAGAGGGTAGAACGAACGGTCTGCGTCGCCCGGATCGGTGCCGCACATGGCGTGCGCGGCGCCGTGAAGCTGTGGACGTTTACGGAAGACCCGCTGGCCGTAGAACGCTACGGTCCGCTTTTGACCAAAGACGGCGCGCGCCAGTTCGAGCTAACGAGCGCGCGTGAGGGCAAAGGTCACCTGATTGCCGTGCTCAAAGGAGTGACGACACGCGAGCAAGCGGAGCGTCTCAATGGCGTCGAGCTTTTTGTCGCGCGGGAAAAACTGCCGGCAACCGATGACAACGAATATTATCACGCCGACCTGATCGGCCTCGCCGCCGTGACAACAACCGATGAGCCGCTCGGCCGCGTGGTCGCGATCCATAACTTCGGGGCGGGCGATATCCTCGAGATCGCGCCGCCGCAGGGGGCAACCGTGTTGCTGCCGTTTTCGAACGCGGTGGTGCCGACGGTTGATCTTGCCGGCGGGCGCGTGGTGATCGAGATGCCCGGCGAGATCGAGGGCGACAGCAGAGACGAAGGCTCGACTTAGCTATCGCTCCCACCCGTACCTAAGTCCAACCATCATAAAAAAATGAAGGCGTGGTGACGCGGTTCCAGTCTGCAAAGACTTGCGTTCAATTTTCGGCTCTGTCACGCTCAGGTTGCTCCACTGCGCCATCAGGCATCTTTTTGGTCTTTTACAGCGTTGATGCCAAAGTAATGGAGAATCCGTTTTGCGACTTGCCCTGTTCGCAACCGTCGGTCTGATCTTAGTTGCAAGCTCCCTATCAGCCCAGACGCCGCCCAAAGAGTCGTCCCCTGCAACGGCCCCGCCTGCCGCCGAGACGCCGGACGGCTCGGAACCGATGGAAGAAGTGCAACTCGGCGATCACTGGACCTACGAGTTCCGCGACGACATCAGCGGCGATGTCAAATCGGTGCTCACTCATACCGTGACAGATCTGTCGAATTCGCAGATTGGCGTCCGAATTACCCGGGCTGGCAATGCCAACTCCGGCTATCAGACCTTCGATCATTCCTGGAATCTGATCAACAGTGGTGTCTTGCGATATGCACCCAATGACGGCACCGGCATTCGAGCGCCGCTTGCCGCGGGCAAGACCTGGTCCTTCAAATCGAATGTCATCAACGGCACATCCGGGTTCAGCGGCAGGCGCTCGGGCACATCAAAAGTGACCACGCAGGAGAGCATCACGACTCCCGCAGGAACGTTTGACACTTTCAGGATCGAAACGTCGATTCAAATACAAAACGCCAACAATGCAACGGACAAGGCCCAAGCTGTAATACAGACGTGGTATGCGCCGGCGATCGACCACTGGGTAAAGCGCAGCTTCGTCTTGCGGTCGGACTCGCGCGTGCGCGAGAAGAATACAGTCGAGCTCGTCGAGTATGGCCGCCGCTAGAAAATCGGTGCGCACCGTCGTTAGAATTGAATCCAGTGGCGGGAAAACGCCAATGCTTCGTTACGCCCTTCTTTTGGCAGCCTTCATCGCCGCCTCTAGCGCGTTGGCGCAGCAGGCACTGTCGCCGGCGTCCGAAACTCCGAAGACCGTCGTGCCGATGGAGGAGCCGCGGCCCGGTGACCGCTGGACTTACGAGATGCGCGACGAGATAACAGGGAAGATCATAGCGACCCGAGAGAACGTCGTTACCGAGGTTACGCCGACTGCAATCAGCGTTCGGTTCAAAAAAATTGACAGCAACGAGGAGAGTTTCGCCGTCTACGACCGATCCTGGAACATGATCGAGGCCCGCCCCTGGAGATACTCCCCGCATGATGGCAGCGGTATCCAATCGCCGCTCGCCGTCGGCAAGACATGGCCCGTGAAAACCAACAACATCAACAGTGCGAACGGCAATGTCTGGAGGCGCTCCGGTACTTCGAAGGTCATTGGAGAAGAAAGCGTCACCACCAAAGCCGGCACTTTCGATACGTTCAAGATCGAAACCACGTTTACGGGAACGAACGTCAACAATCCGACCCTTAAAAACGAGGTCACATCATTGACCTGGTATGCGCCGGCGATTGATCATTGGGTAAGGCGGACCTTTGTTTCCAGAGCCAATAAGCATCTGCAAATCAATAATGTGGTTGAGCTTGTCGAGTATGGTCGCAAGCAATAGGCCCCCTTCCGCTTGACATCTTTCGGGCCGATCCGATCACCCGCCAGAACATGCGCGAGCCCGGGCGGGATGGCAGAGCCAGTCGATTACTGACCCCGCCGCCCTGAACAGCCTGACATATTGATTTCCCGCCGCCAAAGCGCGATGCAGGCCCATGACCTCACCGTGGCGCGCAACCGTGCTGACGCTATTCCCGGAGATGTTCCCGGGCCCGCTCGGCGTCAGCCTCGCCGGCAAGGCGTTGGCATCGGGCCTGTGGGCGCTTGAGACCCGCGATATCCGCGACTCCGCCACCGACCGCCACCGCAGCGTCGATGACACCCCGGCGGGCGGCGGACCGGGCATGGTGCTGCGGGCCGACATTCTGGCGGCCGCCATCGACGCTGCGGCTATCGCGCCTGATCGGCCGCGCCTGTTGATGAGCCCGCGGGGTCGGCCATTGACCCAGTCCCGCGTGACGGAACTCGCCGCCGGCCCCGGCCCCCTGATCGTCTGCGGCCGGTTCGAGGGGGTGGACGAACGGGTCATCACGGCGCGCGCGCTGGAAGAGGCTTCGATCGGCGATTACGTGCTTTCGGGCGGGGAAATCGCCGCCATGGTCCTGATCGAGGCCTGTGTCCGGCTTTTGCCCGGGGTGATGGGAAAACCCGTTTCCGGCGAAGAGGAAAGCTTCGCCGACGGCCTATTGGAATACCCCCAATATACCCGTCCGCAGGAGTTCGAAGGACTTCCCATCCCCGAAATCCTGACCTCGGGCGACCACGCCAAGGTGGCGGCCTGGCGGCGGGCCGAGGCGGAAGCCCTGACCAAAGCGCGCCGGCCGGATCTCTGGGCCAAAATCAGCGGCCAAAAACCGCCAAAAGGGACTACCAAAGGGTGACAACGCCCCGCCTTTGCCGTATACGAGCGCCAAATCCGCGCAGGATAAACCAACATTTGCGCAGCCCGCGCGCATGTCGCGGCTGGGGCGCGCTGCCGATGGAGATTGCGATGAACCTCATTCAACAGCTCGAAAAAGAGCAATTCGAAAAAATGTCCGCCGGCAAGGAAATTCCGGACTTTGGGCCGGGCGACACCGTGATCGTCAACGTCAAGGTGGTCGAAGGCGACCGCTCGCGCGTGCAGGCCTATGAAGGCGTCTGCATCGGCCGTTCCGGCGCTGGCCTCAATGAAAGCTTCACGGTCCGCAAGATTTCCTATGGCGAAGGCGTCGAACGCGTGTTCCCGGTGATGTCGCCGATGATCGACTCGATCAAGGTGGTGCGCCGCGGCAAGGTGCGCCGCGCCAAGCTCTATTACCTGCGCAACCTGCGCGGCAAGTCGGCCCGCATCGTCGAGAAGTCCGAGCGCGCCGCCGCCGTCGGCGAGTAATTCGCCAAAAGTTGTTTCGCAAAGGCGCGGGGGGAGGTATCCCCGCGCTTTTTTGTTTTGGCGTGCCTATATAGTCGGATGCCGCTGCACCCCCGGCTCGTCATGCGCGGGCTACCCGCGCATCCGTCAAAAGGATTTTGCCCAACAACGATCGATTGCCGGGTCATAGGCGAGCGGAAGCGACGCCGTTCTTCGAACGGCTATGCCACGGCACCGACGATTTGGGGCAGAATGGCGGATCGCTCGATTGTCGCGCGCGCAGCGGCTGTGTTAGAAAATTGGCATGGTTCCAGATCAGACCAGCACGGCAACCGCGATCACTCGAGTGATCATCGACGATCGCTCGCGCCTGCCCGGCCGCTTCTTCGGACGGTTTACGACTTCAGCAACGTCAGAGCTTACGCGCGCAGCCTGACGCTGCGCCATCTCTTGCTTTTGCCCGCGCGTGATCACGCGCCCCCTTTCTGAAATTCTTGGAGCTCGCGCTCATGTCCAAATCGACAACCCTTTACGACAAAATCTGGAGAGATCATCTGGTTCACGAGGCCGAAGACGGGACCTGTCTGATCTATATCGATCGGCATCTCGTCCATGAAGTGACCTCCCCGCAAGCCTTCGAAGGCCTGCGCGCGTCGGGCCGACGTGTCCGTGCGCCGGAAAAGACGCTCGCCGTGGTCGACCACAACATCCCGACCACCGATCGATCCAAGCCGAATCCCGATCCGGAAAGCATCGAGCAGATGCGGGTGATGGCGGAGAACGCGAAGGAATTCGGCATCGAATATTATAACGAGTTCGACCTGCGTCAGGGCATCGTGCACGTCATTGGCCCCGAGCAGGGTTTTACGCTGCCAGGCACCACCATCGTCTGCGGCGACAGCCACACCTCGACGCATGGCGCGTTCGGCGCGCTCGCCCATGGCATCGGCACCTCCGAGGTCGAACACGTGCTGGCAACGCAAACCCTGATCCAGAAAAAAGCCAGGAACATGCGCGCCGTCGTCGATGGAAAATTGCCTGACGGCGTCACCGGCAAGGACATCATTCTTTCCATCATCGGCGAAATCGGCACCGCGGGCGGCACCGGTTACGTGCTGGAATATGCCGGCGAGGCCATCCGTGCGCTGTCCATGGAAGGCCGCATGACTGTCTGCAACATGTCGATCGAGGGCGGCGCCCGTGCCGGCCTGATCGCGCCGGACGAAAAAGCCTTTGAATTCCTGAAAGGTCGGCCGAAATCACCGAAGGGCGCGGACTGGGACGCTGCAATGCGTTACTGGGAAGGCTTGCGAAGCGACGAGGACGCGCATTTCGATCACGAGATCCGGTTGGACGCGGCCAGGCTGCCGCCGATCGTGACCTGGGGCACCTCGCCGGAAGACGTCGCCTCCGTCACCGGCTTCGTTCCCGATCCCGACAAGATCGAGGATGAGGCCAAACGCATCTCCAAGCATCGCGCGCTGAAATATATGGGCCTGCAGCCGGGGACCAAAATCACCGACATCAAGCTCGACCGCGTCTTTATCGGCTCCTGCACCAACGGGCGGATCGAGGACTTGCGCGCGGCCGCAGAGATCGCCGGGGGCAAAACCGTCGCCGCCAGCGTCAACGCGATGATCGTGCCGGGCTCGGGACTGGTGAAGGCGCAGGCGGAAGCGGAAGGGCTCGACAAGATCTTCATCAAAGCCGGATTCGAATGGCGCGAGCCGGGCTGCTCGATGTGCCTGGCAATGAATCCCGACAAGCTTCAGCCGGAAGAGCGCTGCGCCTCGACCTCGAACCGCAATTTCGAGGGTCGCCAGGGCTTTAAAGGCCGCACCCACCTGGTCTCTCCGGCAATGGCGGCAGCGGCGGCGATTGCCGGGCATTTTGTCGATATCAGGGACTGGCGCTAGCGGTCCGATTCTAACATTCGCTGACGAAGTCGCGGCCATCTTTGCGAATGTTTGAAATCATAGGGCCTACTGGGGTGGAGCGGACATCAAATCCACTCCGACAACGGCGCCTGTTCTCAAATCGAGGCACCGGCGAAGGGAGTCGTTAAGCAGTTGAGAGCAGACTCGCCGACCAAGTGGAGCGGATTCGACATTCGCAAAAGTGCCCGCCGAGGGGAAAGCGAATGTTGGAATCGCCCCACTGGAAAGCGCAGCGATGCCGAGGGATATAGCGATGGCCGACAAGCCTGAATTCGTCGATATGATCAGCGAGGCGACCAAGCAGAGGCACCGCCGAGTCATGCCCCGCGCCGTCAAGAAGGTGGTCAAGGAGACTTCGCGTCTGTCCCATTGGCCGCCGGAGCGCTGGGTCCAGTGGCGACTGGAGACGCTCACGCCCTGGAAGCTCAAGGAATGGAAATTGAAGGATTGGTTCTAGGCCGTCATTACGCCAGGTCCGAACGCGATCTGTCGAAGCAAAATCAGGCGCCCGTTTGGGCGCCTGATTTCTTTCAGCATCTCTCCAGCCTCGATGGGCGATGTGGTGATGCCGGTGACGATGGCGCCCGCGCCTCGCAGGTCGGTGCGAAGTCGCGTTTCACCGGGGGTTCAAACGGGCATAGAATGCGATGCGTATCTTCTGGCTGACAGGAGAGGGTCATGATCTCACCTCGAAAGCGGCGGACATCCCCTGCAGCGACATGGTCGATAGCTTTGTTCTACGCCGACGTCGCACTCGCTGCCCAAGGTCCGGGCGTGGGTCCCGGCACCGCGAGCCACTTCACGCAAGTCCTCATGACGATCATCGTCTACGGCGCTTGCGCATTGGTCGTCTGCGCCGGATTGATCGGCGCGCTACGAAAGCATTGAGAAGCACCGGAGACTAGCCGGGACGCCAAACGCAGGTCATGTGCGGCACGATTACCGTGCCGCTCGGCCGATATTCCTGCACATAGGTCGCGTTGCAAACCCGCACCGCATTCGAACCCGGGAAGTACCGCGGCCAGACGTCGGGCTCCCAATGGGGGGGAACATAAATGCGAACCCGTTTCGGCGCGCGTCGAACCGGCGGGGCGAACAGCTGGTCGGCGGGCGGTGACGCCTGCGCGACCCGCATGGGCGTTGGCGCGGTCTGCGCCGCGGCTCCAGACGCGCCCAGGGACAGAACCCCTGCAAAGGCCACCGATATTGCCGCTGTCCGATTGCCCATTCAGACGCCCCCAAACCTGGTTACAGCCTACGGTCTCCGATTGCCGCGGCAACGTCAACTCTACCCTGAACCCTTTCGAGCCATAAGAAAACCAGTTCCCACTCTTTCGAAGAGTGCTCTAAAACAGGTCCCGATGTGGACCTCAGCAAAAGCGCCCTCCCTCGCCGAAATGGAGGCCATGGCGCACGACATCTTCGCCCGCCTGCCGAGGCACTTCCGCAATCTCTGCGAGGGAGTGATCATACGGGTCGATGATTTTCCTGCCGACGAAGTCCTCGACGAGATGGGCGCGGAAAGCGAATTCGACCTGCTCGGGCTTTTCCACGGCGTCGGCCTGCCGCATCAAAGCCATGGAGATATCGCGCGGCTGCCCAACATGATCTGGCTCTACCGCCGGCCGATCCTCGATTACTGGGCCGAACACGACGAGACGCTGGGATACATCGTCCGGCACGTGCTGATCCACGAGATTGGCCATCATTTCGGGCTCTCCGATGACGACATGGCTGCTATCGAAGCCGCCATCGAATAGGGATTTTCCCTTTAAAGGCGGCGGCAATCACGATAAACACGAAAAGCCAAAAACCCTTTTGTCAACTTCCAACCGAGAAGTGCGATCGATGGACAAGTTCACCACGCTGGAAGGCGTCGCAGCGCCCTTGAAGATCATCAATGTCGATACCGACATGATCATCCCCAAGCAGTATTTGAAGACCATCAAGCGTACCGGCCTCGGCAAGGGGCTGTTTTCCGAACAGCGCTACAAGGACGATGGCAGCGACAATCCGGATTTTATCCTCAACAAACCCGCCTATCGCAACGCCAGGATCCTGGTTGCCGGCGATAATTTCGGCTGCGGCTCCAGCCGCGAGCACGCTCCGTGGGCACTGCTCGATTTCGGCATCCGCTGCGTGATCTCGACCTCGTTCGGCGATATCTTCTACAATAATTGCTTCAAGAACGGCATTCTGCCGATCCGCGTCACCCAGGACGATCTCGACAAATTGTTCGACGACGCCGAGCGCGGTGCGAATGCGACGTTGACCATCGATCTCGCCAATCAGGAAATCCGCGGACCCGACGGCGGCACGGTGAAATTCGAAATCGATCCGTTCCGCAAGCACTGCCTGATGAACGGGCTCGACGATATCGGCCTGACCATGGAGAAAAAGGCCTCGATCGATGCTTACGAGGCCAAGGCCAAAACCGAGCGCGCCTGGGCCTGATCTCTTGTCTGACGTGTTTTCTTCACGCGAAGAAATTCCCAGTTCGCTTGAAAACACGTCGTGGTGAGCCTTGCGGCCCGAGATCGTCACGTTCTGGCATGGCCCGCTCGATGCGCTGAGAAGGCTGTGCCTGGGTTCGCAGGTGGCAGCGGGCCACAAGGTGACGGTCTACAGTTTCGAACCCATCCCGCAATTGCCTGAAGGCGTCGGCAATGCCGGGGCCGATGCCGTTCTGTCCCACACCTTCGCCGAGCGGTTGCGCCCGAGTCTCGCTGGCATCTGGAGCGACTGGACCACCGTGCAGTTCAGCGATTTTTTTCGCATGCGGCTGATGGCCGGGAATGCGGGTCTGTGGCTCGATGCCGATGTGCTGTTGATCAGGCCGGTCGAGATCGATCCGGCAAAACCGTATTTCGCCTGGGAACGGCGGCGCCAGCTCGGCAACTCTGTGCTCTATCTGCCCTCGGCCGATCCGATCGTCGCGGCGTTTGCCTTTCTGATGCAACAGGACGAGTTGATGCCGGATTGGCTGGCGCTGCGGCATCGCGTCACCTTCGCGCTTCACAAATGGCGCGGCTCGAAGCGCATCGCCGATACGCGCGCGGCGATGTATGGTCCGGCAGCGCTGACCGCGCTCGCCCGCCGCGCGGACGAATTGCACTACGCGCTGCCGAAAAAGTCGTTCTACGCGGTACATTCCCGACCGAAGCTGTTCTTCGAACCTCACGATTTCTTGGCTCTGATCGATGACCCCGGGATCACCGGCTTTCACATCTCGCCAAAAAGCCGCGCCAAGCAGCGACCGATTCCCGGAAGCCTGCATGCCTGGGCAGCCGAACGGTTCGGCGGCTGAGAATCACCCGATGAACCGCCCGGAAAACGCCAGACGTTTGATCCAGCGCAACGACCATTTGTCCGGCCAGCGCCCATAATGCGTTAAAATTCCGCTGACGACCGGAGACCCTTGATGACCTCCCAGGACCATTCCCCTTCAGTCGTTGAACGATTGACGCATACGTTCAGCGAATGGCTCAGGCACCGCCGGGAGCTGAGCGAGATGCGCCACCTCAACGCGGCTGAGTTTGACCGCATCGCAAGCGATCTGCGGCTCTCTCCGGCCGATCTGGATGAACTGGTCCGTCATGGGCCTCATGCGGCCGACGAGTTGCCGAAACTTCTGCAGGCGCTTGGCATCAGCCAGGAGGATCTGGCGCGCGTCGAACCGATGGTGCTGCACGACATGGAGCGGGTTTGCGCCCTATGCGGTCACAAGCGCGAATGCGATCGCGATCTTGCCGAGGGAACCTCAGCCGAACACTATCGGGAGTATTGCCTGAACGCGCCGACAGTCGAGGAATTGGGCGTCAGGAAATAGAATTCCCGCCCGCACCGGCGGCCCAGTTAGTGTTGAGCCAACGCCGCAATCGAATCGGCGATCGCGATTGTGCGCCTTGCCATCTCGGCATGCAGCCGCTCCACCATCTGGCCGTCGAGTGAAATCGCACCGCGCGAGGCGTTCTCCGGGCGTTCGAACGCCGCGATGATCTTGCGCGCATGGGCGACTTCCTCCGCCGGCGGCGTGAATATGGCATTGCAGGCTGCAATCTGGCCTGGATGGATCAAGGTCTTGCCGTCGAAGCCGAGGTCGCGCGCCTGGGTGCATTCCTGCGCAAAGCCATCGACATCGCCGAAGTCACTGTAAGGACCATCGAGAATCTCGAGGCCGTAGGCGCGCGCGGCGAGAATGCAATGCGTCATCATCGACAACATCGTCGCCCGACCCGGCTGCATGCGGATCCGCGTCTCGCGCGAGATATCGTTCGGTCCGAACACGAAGCCGGATAGCCGCGGCTCGATCTTGCGCGAGGCCGCAAGTTCCTCGGCATGGAGAACCGCACGCGCGGTCTCGACCATCGTCCAGACCCCGAGCGAAGCGTGAGCGTCCACATCGAGCAGGCACCGGGCGATGATACCAACATCCTCCACGCTGGAAATCTTCGGAACCAGGATGCTGTCGGGCCGCGCCTTCGCGGCCATGGCGATGTCGTCCATCCACCATGGCGAATCCAGCGCATTGGTACGGATCAGGACTTCGCGCTTGCCGAAACCGCCGGCCGCGATGGCCTTTGCGATCTGGTCGCGCGCGAGCCCCTTGGCCTCAGGCGCGACGGAATCCTCGAGGTCGAGGACGATACCGTCCGCCGGCAGGTTGCGCGCCTTTTCCAGCGCGCGAGCGTTCGATCCGGGCATGAACAGCAGGCTGCGGCGCGGACGGATCATTGGTGATACCCCTTGAACTTAGGAACTTGCGTCGGTTAGCCCGGTTCGACAAGAACCGGCTTTTCACAACAGCTCAGTGTTTGAGCAGGATGTTTCAAGAAAACCGGTGCCTGCTTTTTCACTTCATGCTTTAACATTTCGGGCTTTCACCCGGAAGGCTAGTTTCAACTCCCTGGTCATGGTCAGTCCTTCGCATGTCGCCGTTCCCGCAAAGATTGATTGACGGATACCGCACCTTCGCTTCGCAACGGTTGCCGACCGAACAATCGCGCTATCGCGAATTGTCCGTGCGCGGCCAGTCGCCGGAAGTGATGGTGATCGGCTGCTGCGATTCGCGCGTCTCGCCGGAGGTGATCTTCGATGCGGGTCCGGGCGAACTGTTCGTAATGCGCAACATCGCCAATCTGGTGCCGGTCTACCAACCGGACGAGAACGCCCACGGCGTCTCGGCTGCGCTCGAATTTGCGGTCAACGTGCTGCGTGTGAAACATATCGTGGTGCTCGGCCACGCTCAATGCGGCGGCATCCGCGCCTTTGTCGACAAGATTGAACCGCTGTCGCCGGGCGACTTCATCGGTAAATGGATGGCTATGTTCATCAAGCCCGGCGAGGTCGTCGAACAGCGCAGTCACGAGACGATGCAGAAATTCGTAGAGCGGATCGAGAAGGCCGCGGTGTTCCGCAGCCTGGAAAACCTGATGACATTCCCGTTCGTCCGAAACGCCGTCGAGCGCGGCACTATGCAGCTGCACGGCGCCTATTTCGGTGTCGCCGAGGGCTCGCTGTTCGTGCTCGATCAGACGACGAAGGAATTTCGCAGCGTCCGAGAGATGTTGCAATCGGGCGAGTAGCGAGTAGAGAACGAAACTCTTCGCTACTAGCCACTCGCTATTCGCTTCTTACGCCGCCTTTTTCTTGGCGCTGATCAGCTTGCGGTTGACCAGGCATTCGGCGATCTGCACCGCGTTCAAGGCGGCGCCCTTGCGCAGATTGTCCGACACGCACCACAGAACGAGGCCGTTTTCCACGGTGGGATCGGTGCGGATGCGGCTGACATAGGTCGCATCCTCGCCTGCGGCCTCGTACGGCGTGACGTAGCCGCCGGGCTCGTGCTTGTCGATCACGAGACAACCCGGCGCCTTGCGCAGAATTTCGCGCGCCTCCTCGGGTGAGATCGGATTCTCGAATTCGATGCTGACGGCTTCGGAATGGCCGACGAAGACCGGCACCCGCACGCAAGTGGCGCTCAGCTTGATTTTGGGATCAAGAATCTTCTTGGTCTCCATCATCATCTTCCACTCTTCCTTGGTGTAGCCGTCCTCCATGAAGACGTCGATCTCCGGGAGCACGTTGAAGGCTATGCGCTTGGGGAACTTCTTGTTGATCAGTTCGCTGCTCGTGTAGACCGCCTTCGTTTGCGAGAACAACTCGTCCATCGCCTCCTTGCCGGCGCCGGAAACAGATTGATAAGTCGAAACCACGACGCGCCTGATCACCGCCTTGTCGTGCAGCGGCTTTAACGCCACCACGAGCTGGGCGGTCGAGCAGTTCGGATTGGCGATGATGTTCTTGTTGGAGAACGCCGTGATCGCGTCCGCATTGACTTCGGGCACGATCAGCGGCACGTCCGGATCCATCCGCCACGCCGACGAGTTATCGATGACGATGGCGCCGGCAGCGCCGATCTTCGGCGACCATTCCTTCGACACCGCACCGCCCGCCGACATCAGGCAGATATCGACATCGCCGAAATCGTAGTGCTCGAGGGCTTTGACTTTCAGGGTGCGGTCGCCATACGAGACTTCGACGCCCGTGCTGCGGCGGGACGCAAGCGCCACCACCTCGTCAGCCGGGAATTTACGTTCGTCGAGAATGTTGAGCATTTCCCGCCCGACATTGCCGGTCGCTCCGACCAGCGCGACTT
>Ga0306920_100002699_pt1 | contig 22412 bp, 16 predicted proteins | sample flu12Cox44000170_FD_204666 | JGI IMG/M metagenome (GOLD analysis project Ga0306920, IMG submission 204666) | Lab enrichment of tropical soil microbial communities from Luquillo Experimental Forest, Puerto Rico - flux4day.12C.oxic.44.000.170 (v2)... | ecosystem: Environmental > Terrestrial >...
CGCGATGACGGCAGCGAGGATCCGGAGTTCGTGCTTAACAAGCCGCAGTTCCGCAATCCCGGCATCCTCGTTGCCGGGCATAATTTCGGGGCCGGCTCATCGCGCGAGGCGGCGGTCTGGGGAATGCTCGCGAACAACATTCGCGTCATCGTGGCCAGGAGCTTCGCCGACATCTATCGCGAGAACTGCCTGCAAAACGGGCTGCTGCCGATCGTGCTGGCGCCGCAGGACGCCGAGGCTTTTGAGCAGCGCGTCGTGTCGGTGAACGGCGCCGCCCCTTTCACCGTGGATCTGCCCGCGCAGCGCATCACGGGTGCGGACGGTTGCGACATCGGCTTCGAGATCGCGTCCGCTGACCGGACACGGCTGCTTGAGGGGCTCGATAATATCGGGCTCACCCTCAAGCATGCGCACGAGATCGCAAGCTGGGAACAGCGAACGGCAATTGAACAGCCATGGCTGCAATCGGCGGCGGACAGCAGGTCTGCGCGCCCCTAGTGTCCCGGTTCCGACGTTTGTATCCCTTTGCTGCGCGCGCTTGAACGTCAAATCCGCCATCCTAGCCCTGAACTGGAGAAGGATATGAATGTCCGGCAGAAATTCAGGTCGATCATGGCCGGCCACCGTCTGGTGCTGATGCCGGGCGCATATGACGGGCTGTCGGCGCGCATTATCGAGGCGGAGGGCTTCCAGGCGCTGGTCGCGGGCGGCTATGCCGCGGTGGGAAGCATGCTGGCGCAGGCCGACATGGGCCAGTCCAACATGCGCGACTATGCCGACCACTATGCGCGCATCTGCGCGGCCGTGGAGATACCGGTTTATGTCGATGCCGATACCGGATTCGGCGGCGTGAACAATGTTCGGCAGATGGTGCGCGCATTCGAGGCGGCGGGCGTAGCCGGCTTCTTCATCAGCGATCAGGTCTTCCCCAATCGATGCGGCTACCTGCCGGGCAAGCAGATCGTCCCGGTCGAGCAAATGCTTGCCAAGATCAAGGCGGCGCTCGACGCGCGACATGACGGTGACCTGTTCATCGCGGCCCGCACCGATGCCGCCGGCATCGAGGGCGTGGAGGCTGCGATCGCACGCTGCCGGATGTTCATGGAAGCGGGCGCCGACATGGCAAAACCCATGGGGCTCGATACCATCGCCGAGATCAAGCGCGCGCTGCGCGAGATCGGCGGGCCGCACATGGCCACCCTCTCGCAGGCGGCGGGTCCGAAGGCGCGCTCGCTCAAGGAGCTCGAGGCCGCCGGTGTTTGCGCCGCGACGTTTCCGTCGCTTGCCCTGTTTGCCGCAGCCCAGGCGGTGCGCAAGGTGCTCGGCATTCTAAAGCGCGAAGATTCACTCGCACCCTGCCAGGATTCACTCATCCCGCTGGACGACTACTATGAGCTTGTCGGTCTGCCGACGCTGTTGGCACGCGAGGAAACCTACGACCAGGCCGCCGCGGCGCTCACGCACGAGCGCGCGGCGGAATAATCCTCCTGCGTGAGGCGGGTCGAATGCAACTGAAACGATGACGCGCACCGATCGCTTCCTGCTCGCCGGCGTCATGGGGTTTCCGGTGATGCATTCGCGCTCGCCGCAGCTGCACAATTATTGGCTCGCGCGCTACGGCCTGACCGGCAGCTATCTGCCGCTCGCTATCCCGCCCGAACGGCTGCGCGCGGCCCTGCATGCGCTTGCAGCACTCGGATTTTCCGGCTGCAACCTGACCATTCCGCACAAGGAGGCGGCGCTTGACCTCGTTGACGAGGTCGATCTGCTGGCGCGACGCATCGGGGCGGTGAACTGCGTCGTCGTTCGCCCGGATGGTTCGCTGGCCGGCGCCAATTACGATGCCTTCGGCTATATCGAGAGCGTGCGGGAAGCGAAGCCGGGCTGGCGGGCGGATGCCGGTCCTGTTGTGGTGATCGGCGCCGGGGGCGGGGCGCGCGCGGTGCTCCTCGGCTTGCTCGAGCAAGGGGCGCGCGACATCCGTCTCGTCAATCGAACGGCGGCACGCGCAAAAGCGCTCCAGCTCAGCCTCGGCCCCTTCATCACTGCCGTCGAATGGCAAAGCCGCGACCGGGCGCTCGACGGCGCGGCCATGCTGGTCAACACCACCAATCAGGGCATGGTGGGCGAGGCTGCCCTGGATCTTGCGCTCGACCGCTTGCCGGTGAGCGCGCTGGTTTCCGACATCGTCTACATCCCGCGCGAGACCCCCCTGCTGGCTGCGGCGCGCGCCCGCGGCAATCCCACCGTCAACGGGCTTGGCATGCTGCTCCATCAGGCGCGACCGGCCTTCCATGCCTGGTTCGGGATCATGCCGGAAGTGACAGGCGAATTGCGTGCCATGATGGAAGCGGGGACTTGAGCGTCACCTTGGAACGGAGGCGATTGTGATGGAAGCGTTGCCGAGAGGCGCGAACTTTGTTCGCGCCAAGACGCTCTGGGAGATCGGCTTGCACATCGCGGGCAATCCCGCCACGCCATACGGCGGAAACCGCGACATGATCATTACCGTCGGGAGCGGATCGGGCGCGCAGTTTCGACCATGGCTGCGATTGGCGACGGGTTCCGCGATCCTGGCCGAGGATGTTGCAAGCGGGGGCGTCGAGCTTGCCTTCGTCAATCCCTCGGCGTTGCTCACGCAGGCTTACCGCGGCGTCGGCCTGTTCCGCGCCCCGCTTCCCGTGCGGATCATTGCCGTCTATCCGAGCTGGGATCGCTTCGTGTTCATGGTCCACCCGCGCACCGGCATCCGCGCGCTGAAAGATATCAAGGAGAAGCGGTATCCGTTACGGGTGTCCGTTCGCGAGGACCCCACCCACTCGACTCTGGTCCTCATCGATCAGGCTCTCTCGCTGCACGGCTTCACGCTGCGCGACATCGAATCCTGGGGTGGGCGTCTCGTCGTCTGCGGCTCGCCCTTCGACGATCGCCGCATGACGTCGCTGCGGCGCGGCGAGCTCGACGCAATCTTCGACGAGGGCATCAAGACCTGGCTCGACGAGGCGCTGGCCTGCGGACTTGCTCCGGTCGAACTCTCGGCCCACGAATTCGAGCAGTTGGGGCAGTTCGGATGGCGTCGGGTTGCTCTTCCGCAAGCCCGATTTCCCCGCTTGATTCGGGATGTGGACGCCCTCGATTTCAGCGGCTGGCCGATTTATGCGAGCGCATCGCTTGCGGAGCAGACGGCCCACGACATCTGCGGCGCCATCGCGGCTCGCACGGCCGAGATCCCCTGGGAAAAGGGCACCGACGGCAGCGCACAACAGATGGGGCGCGAGAGCGACGCGACGCCCATGGATGTGCCGCTCCATCCGGGCGCCGAGCGCTGGTATCGCGAGCACGTCGGCTGACGGTGAGCACCAGTTACGCCACCGGCGCCGGAGCGTCTTCGCTGCGCCCGCGCAGCGGGCGCTCCTCCAGCCGGATCAACGCGACCAGGCTTGCAATCAGGCAAAGCACCCCGAGCGCAAACAGGTGGCGAAAGACATGCGCGCTGTCTATGCCGCGCGTTATCGCAGGTGCGCCGATGCCGGCAATGCCGCCACGCACGGGCGTGACGCCGAGGCCATCGAGCAGAATCGCGCCCATGACTGCGACGATGAACGCTGCCGTCAGCCCGCGGAAGAAGTTCATCGCCCCCATGGCCGCGCCCACCTGATAGCGCGATACCGCATTCTGGATTGAGACGGTGCCGACCGGATAGGTCGTGCCGATCCCGAACGCGACAACGCTGAGTACGGCGGCGACCGCGGAAGGCGGCAGCATCGGATTCCAGGCAAGCAGCGAGAGCCCTGCAATCGAGAATAAGAGCCCGATGATCGGCACGCGCTTGTAGTGCTTTAGATGCATCATGGCGCGGCCGGCCGCGATCGATCCGGGCGTGGACATTACGACGATGGGAATGAGAGCGAGGCCGGAATCGCTGGCCGAGAATTTGTGGACGATCTCGTAGTAAAGCGGCAGATAGATGGTGAGCCCCACCACCACGCCTTGCGAGAACGATGTGCACACGCTGCCCATGCGCATCACCGGGTTGGCGAGAACGGGGAGCGGCAGGAACGGCTCGGAGGCTTGTGCCTGTCGCCAGGCAAAGAGGAGCGAGAGCGCGGCGGCGGCCACTACCAGCGCTGCGATCGGCGGCGAGAGCCATGGATAACGCGTTCCTCCCCAGGTGAGCGCCAGCAGAAGGGGGATCGCCGCCGCCATCATCAGGCCGGCGCCCGGCAGGTCGAGCTTGTGCTTGCGGTCATGGCGCGGCAGACGCTGGAGACTCTTGTGCGCCATCAGCGCAGCCACCACCCCTACCGGAACGTTGACCCAGAAGATGATCGACCAGTGGAAATGCTCGGCCAGTATGCCGCCGAGCACCGGACCGCCCAGGCCCGCGGTCACCCACACGCTTCCCATATACGCCTGGTAGCGGCCGCGCTCGCGCGGCGCGACCCCGTCCGCAAGAATGGCCTGTGCCAGGGGGAGGATACCGCCCCCGCCCACGCCTTGCAGGCCGCGACCAAGAATGAGCATGATCATGCTGGACGCCTCTGCACAGGCGATTGAGCCGGCAATGAATATCCCGATGCTTGCAAGCATCATGGCGCGCCGACCATGGATGTCGCTGAGCTTGCCGTAGAGTGGCGCAACGGCGGTGGAGGTCAGCAGATAGGCCGTGACGACCCACGGCAGCATCTCGAAATCGCGAAAATCGCGTCCGATAGTGGGCAGGGCGGTGGCGACGATGGTCTGGTTGAGCGCGGCGAGGAACATTGCCAGCACGAGGCCAAGCACGATGGTCCGGATCTCGCCATGGCTGAGTACCCATCGCCCGGGTTGCGGGCCGGACTGCGGCGAGACCGGCCTCTCCTGGTCCGACATTCAATCTCCCGCGCCAAATCTCCCGCGCCATGGCCGCCATCGGGCGCGGCCTCGCAAATCGCTGACTTGCCCGGCTTGCGCACTATAATGCGGAACCTGGAAACGTCACTTGAAGGCGTCCGGCCATGAAGACCATTCTCGTCCCTACCGAGCAACACGATCTTACGACTTCGATATTGCAAAGCGCGTTTCTGCTTGCACGAAGGTTCGACAGCTACCTCGAGGGGTTCGCGCTGTTCCCCGCCATGGTCGAAATCTACGCGCTGGACTCCGAGATTTCCCTGCCGATCGAAGTCAAGGAGCATGACGCCGAGATGGCGAAGCACGTCCGCGACGTGTTCGAGAAATTCATGACCGACCAGGGCGTGCCAAGATCGAGAGCGGGCGAGCCATCGCCATCGGTTGCATTCGACTGGCTCAACGATGCCCCGGACGGGGATGCATTCGTGGGCAGCTACGGCCGCGTTTTCGATGTCATTGTGGCAGGCCGCCCTGGAACCGGCCGGGCGTCGCGACCCAGCATGGCTACGATCGAGGCCGCTTTGTTCGAGGCCGGCCGCCCGGTGCTGATCGCGCCGCCGTCGCCGCCGCAACAGATGGGTGAGAGCATCATGATTGCCTGGAATTGCAGCACCGAGCAGGCACGGGCGACGGCCCTTGCAAAGCCGCTTCTGCGAAACGCAAGGCGCGTCGTGGTGCTCACGGTGCAGGGTGGAACGGTTCCCGGGCCGTCCGGCGAGCAGCTCGCCCGCTATCTCGAACGCAACGGCGTCTCATGCGAGTCCATGACCGTCAACCCGGAAGGTCGCAGCACCGGCGAAGCCATCCTGGCCAATGCATCGGCGCAGAAGTGCGACCTGCTGATAAAGGGCGCCTACACCCAGAGCCGATTGCGCCAGATGATCTTCGGCGGCGCCACCCGCCATATCCTGGCCAATGCCAACATCCCGGTGCTGATGGCGCGCTGATTCAGCGCTTGTAAAGGCCCATGATCGCGGCCTTGGCCAGCGTATTGAAGTGCAGCTGAAACCCGACGATCGCCGCCGACGTATCGGCGCTAACCTGCAGGCTGTCAGCGCCGACCGCATACACCGTGAACAGATAGCGGTGGGGATGATCGCCCGCCGGAGGACAGGGACCGCCGTAGCCGGGCGTCCCGAAGTCGGTCCGGGTCTGCAACGCCCCGGGCGGCAGCTCCGGGGTGTTCCGGTTGCCGGCGTCCGCCGCCAGCTCGGTCACGCCCGAGGGGATATTCACCACCAGCCAGTGCCAAAATCCGCTGCCGGTGGGGGCATCCGGATCGAAGCAGGTCAATGCAAAGCTCTTGGTGCCGGTCGGCGCTCCCGTCCAGGCCAGATGCGGCGATTTGTTTCCGCCCTGACATCCGAAACCATAGTCGGCGGACAGAATATGATCGCCGGCAAGATATTCGCCGTCCTTGAAGCTGTTGCTTCTCACCGTGAACGCCATGGGCGCACTCCATGCATCGTGGCAGCGGCAAAGCCAATCCCGCCACGGAGAGGCGTCTGCGCGCTCCTATTCCGCGGCAATGGCATGAATCGGCTCGTCCTCGCGGGCCGGAACATGCTTGCCGCCGCGCAGCCAGACCTGGATGCGGTCGAGATAGAGGTAGATGACCGGTGTGGTGTAAAGCGTGAGCAACTGGCTCAGCGCGAGTCCTCCCACCATGGAATAGCCGAGCGGCTGGCGCAGCTCAGAGCCGGTGCCGTGCCCGAACGCGAGCGGAACGCCGGCGAGCATGGCGGCGGCCGTCGTCATCAGGATCGGCCGGAATCGCAGCAGACAGGCCTCGCGGATGGCCGCAACCGGCGGCATGCGGTGATCGCGCTCGGCGGTAATGGCAAAGTCGACGAGCATGATGCCGTTCTTCTTGACGATGCCGATCAGGAGAATGATCCCGATAATGCCGATCACGGAGAGATCCATGTGACCGAGATTGAGCGCGAGCAGCGCGCCGACGCCCGCCGACGGAAGCGTCGACAGGATGGTCAGCGGATGGATGAAGCTCTCGTAGAGTATTCCCAGAATGATGTAGACGACGACCAGCGCAGCGGCGATCAGCGCCGGCTCGCTCGCGAGCGAGGACTGGAAAGCCTGTGCATTGCCCTGGAAAGTGCCGATCACCGAGGATGGCATGCCGATCTCGCGCGAGACCTGGCTGATCGCATCGACCGCCTGTCCAAGCGCCACGCCCGGCTGCAGGTTGAAAGTCAGCGTGACGGCGGGAAACTGACCCTGGTGCGCGATCGAGAGCGGACCGGCTACTCCGGAATCGACGTCGACGAGGGCGGACAGCGGGACCGCTCCGCCGGTCAGCGGCGACTTGACATAGAGGAGGTTGAGCGAGGCCAGGTCTTTCTGCTGTTCCGGCAGGATCTCCAGAACGATCCAGTAGGTCTTGAGCTGCGTGAAATATTGCGTGATCTGGCGTTGGCCGAATGCATCGTTGAGCGTATCGTCGATGACCTGCGGCGAGATGCCGAAGCGCGAGGCCTGGTCGCGATTGATCGTGATCTTGAGCTGGGGCGCGCTCGCCAATAGATCGCTCGAGACATCGGCGAGCTCCGGCAGCGTACGCATCTTCTCCAGCAGCTTGTCCGACCACTCGCTGAGCTCGGAAATATCCGCGTCCTGCAGCGTGTATTGAAAACTTGCGCGCGCGATGCGCCCGCCCACCGTGATGTCCTGCGCCGGCTGCAGAAAAAGAGTTGCCCCCTGAATCTTGGCAAGCTGCGGCCGCAGCCGGTCGATGATCTGCGAGGACGTCAGCTTGCGCTCGTCGCGCGGCTTGAGCACGATGAAGCCACGGCCGGTATTGGCAGTCTGCGCGCCGCCGGTGGTGCCGGTAAACGTTGCGAAGTTTGCGACTTCAGGATCCTTGAGGACCACATCGCCGAACTTGCGCAACAGCGCCATCATCTGCTCGGGCGTCGTATCCTGCGCCGCCTCGGCAAATGCCATGATCGTGCCGGTATCCTGAATCGGAAAGAAGCCTTTCGGGATCTGGACGAACATCACCCCAGTGAGCGCCATGGTGGCGAAGAACACCCCGAGCGTAACGGCCTGGTGCCGCAACACGACATCGAGCGTGCGCGCATAGAAGGAGATCATGGCGTTGAAACCAGCCTCGACGACGCGATAGAGGCGCCCGTGCTCGCCCGATTCATGGTGCATGAAGCGCGAGCACATCATCGGCGCCAGCGTCAGCGAGACCAGTGCCGAGACCGCGATGGACGCGGTCACCGTGAGCGCGAATTCCCGGAACATGCGCCCGATGATCCCGCCCATCAGGAGGAGCGGGATGAAAACCGCGACCAGCGAGATGCTGATCGACAGCACGGTGAAGCCGATCTCGCGCGAACCCTTGAGCGCTGCCTCGAACGGCGCGGCGCCGTTCTCGACGTGGCGGTGGATGTTCTCGACCACCACAATCGCGTCGTCGACCACGAAGCCGACCGCAATGGTGAGCGCCATGAGCGAGATGTTGTCGAGACTGAAATTGAGCAGATACATCATCGCGCACGAGCCGAGCAGGGCCAGCGGCACGGTAATGCTGGGAATGAAAGTGGCCCAGAAGTTGCGCAGAAACAGGAAGACGACCAGCACCACCAGGGCGATGGTCAGCGCGAGAGTAAACTGGACGTCGCGCACCGAGGCGCGGATGGTCGTGGTGCGGTCGAGAATGGTCTCAACCTGGACCGCTGGCGGTATGCGGGCCGTGAGATGCGGGAGCTGTGCCTTGATCTGGTCAACGGTCTCGACCACGTTGGCGCCCGGCTGCTTGAATACCGCCAGGATGATGCCGGGCTTGTTGTTCTGGTAGCCGGCGACGGTTCGGTCGACCGGCTCGGCAACCGCCTGCCCGACGTCGCTGACCCTGATCGGCCCGCCGTTGCGATAGGCCAGAATGACGTCATTGAATGGCCCGGCTTGCAGGATCTGGTCGTTGGCGGCGATCGTGAAGCTGATCTTGTCGGTGTTGACGGTGCCCTTGGCGGCGTTGGCCGTGGCCGTGGCAAGCGTGCCGCGGATGTCCTCCAGCGTCACGCCGGACGCGGCAAGCTTCGCCGGATCGACCTGGATACGAATCGATGGCGTGAGATCGCCGAAGATCGCGACCTGAGCGACCCCCGCGACTTGCGAGATCTGCTGCGCCAGGAAGCGATCAGCGTAGTCGTCGACCTCGGTCAGCGGCATGGTATCGGAACGCGCCGAGAGCAGCAGGATCGGCGAATCTGCCGGGTTCACCTTCTTGTAGCTCGGCGGCGTCGTCATGGACTGCGGCAAGGTCTTGCTCGCGACCGTGATCGCCGCCTGCACGTCCTGCCCCGCCGAGTCGATGTTGCGGTTGAGTTCGAACTGAATGACGATTGTCGCTGCCCCGAGCGTGCTGAGCGAGGTCAGCTGGGTGACGCCCGGGATCTGGGCGAATTGCCGCTCGAGCGGTGCCGCGACCGAGGTGGCCATGGTGTCGGCGCTCGCCCCCTGGAAGGTCGCCGACACCTGAATGGTTGGGAAATCGACCTGCGGCAGCGGCGCCACCGGCAGGAACGGATATGCGACAATGCCGGTGAAGGCCAGTGCCGCCATTACCAAGCACGTCGCGACCGGCCGCCGAATGAACGGCTCGGATATGTTCACGAATTTCTCCCGGAAACCGCCGTTGCCGGAGCGGAAACGGTGACCGGCACCCCACGCTTGAGCTTGTATTGCCCGTCGGTGACCACCCGGTCGCCGACGTTGAGCCCCGACGTGATCACGACCAGATCCTTGGTGGCCGGACCAAGCTGGATGGGGCGCGGCTCGGCCGTATCATTTTCCCCGATCACCCACGCGAACAGGCCTTGCGGTCCGCGTTGCACTGCGCTGTTCGGAACGACGAGGGCGTTGCTGCGGGTCTCGAGCGAAACGCGCGCGTTGACGAACTCCCCCGGCCACAGCGCGTCATCCTCATTGGGGAACATCGCCTTGAGCTTGATGGTCGCGGTCGTCTGATCGATGATGTTGTCGACCAGCAGCAGCTTACCCGTGCTGAGCGCGCGACGGTTGTCCTGGTCGAAGGCGACGACTTCGACCGGTCCGCGCGCCATGGCGTCGCGCACGTCATCGAGAGCGCGTGCGGGCAGCGTGAACAAGACGGCGGAGGGCCGCGTGAGCACCAGCGTGGCGAGCGAGCCCTGATCGGAGGCGTGCACGATGTTGCCGGGATCAATCTGGCGCACGCCCATGCGTCCATCGTTCGGCGCGGTGATATTGGTGTAGTCGAGGTTGGTCCGCGCCGTTTCGATCATCGCTTCGTCGGCGACAATGGCGGCCTTGAGCTGATCGACCGTCCCCTGCTGACGATCGACGTTCTGCTGCGTCTCGACGTATCTGGAGGCGAGCTGCTTGAAGCGGACGAGGTCCTTCTCGGCCGCCACCAGCAGCGCCTCGTCCTGGGCTTTTTTTGCCTGCGCCTGATCGAGCGCCGCCTGGAACAGCCGCGGATCGATCTTCGCCAGCACGTCGCCTTTTTTGACATGCTGGCCTTCGGTGAACAGCACCTCCTGCAATTTGCCGTCCACCTGGGAATGGATGCCCACGGTGAAGGAGGCCGCAACGGTTCCCAGACCCGAAATATAAATGGGAACGTCTTGCCGCGCCGCGACCGCCACGGTCACCGGCACGCCTGTGCGCGCGACCGGCTTAGCAGCGAATGCCGCGCTGCCCGCCTGCGACCAGTACCGGCCGCCGATCGCCGCCGCCATGCCCAAGAGACCAGCTACAATCAGAGCAGCGCGGACTGCTTTGCGCCCCATTCTCATGCCAGCTCCAAAAATAATCTTCCCATTGAAACTATTGACGGGACAGCGTTATCGCAAGTTAAGATCGCGTTAGGAACAGCAATGTTCAGCAGCGTTTACGCCGCCTTTATGCTGCTGTGCCCGACCCCTGATCAGTTGCGGCTTTTGCAGGCAAAATTGGGGTCGCCGTGCGGGCATCTTTCGGCCCCGGCGGGGCACGGATCCTTCAACCGTTAATCTTGGCCGCTGCTTGATTGGTTGCCGGCCCGTCCGTTTCCTCCCTGGCTGAAACGATGCGGGCGCGGCCACCGCCGCGCCCGCATCGATGTCGTCATTCCGATCGGCGTCGCATTCAATGCGCCAGCGGGTCCGGCCGCAGCTGGAAGTGAACGGCGCGTGGTTCGCTTCCCTTGCCGGTCTCCATCAGCCATGGCGCGCGGTCACCGTTGGTGGTCCACAGCCCGCGGCCCTTCCAGCCCGCATTCGGATCGTCGATGCGTCCGTCAAAACCCTTGGCGTAGAAGCCCATCGGGTATGGCACGCGCAGCGAGATCATCTTGCCGTCCTTGAGCGCGACCAGGCCGTCGGAGAGGTTGGCGGTGGACATCGGGACGTCCTCGCCGAGACCGAACGTGTTGTGCTGGTCGACCCACGTGTAGTAGCTCGATTCGGCACTGTTCTCGCCGATGCCTTCGAAGCCGGGACCGGGATACTGGTAGAAGGACCAGCCTTCCGGACAATGCTCGCCGGTCGCGGTCGGTCCATTGAGCGGGCCCTTGCACTTGCGCCGGTCGAAGCTCGCGAGATGGCCGCTTGAGAGCGAACCCCAGACGACGCCGTTCTTGTCGATGTCGCCGCCGCGGATACCGTAGCGGGGCTTCGGCACGTCGTAGATTTCCGACAATCCCGTCGCCGGATCGAACCGCAGGAACCCGGGCGTGCCGCCGAAGATGCCCACCGTGTACCAGATCGAGCCATCCACAGGGCTTGGCATCACTGCATAGGGTCCCGAACCCGGCACGATCCTTTTATCCTTGCCGGGATCCAGCGGCTGGTTCGGCTCGACGTAGTCGTCGCGTTTACCGTTGCCGTTGGTGTCGAGCACGAACGGCGACCAGCCCTGTGACTTTGCCGCGTCGCCGGTCTCGTCGAGCACCTTGGTGTTGATCCAGCCCGCCACCGGGCCGGTGCCGCTGAGCCACAGCGTATTATTGGCATCATAGCCGAACTGCAGGTGGTGGGTGCCGAAGCACGTGTCGACGAAGGTGTATTTCATGGTCTTCGGATCGAGCATCGCCACCTGGCGCGAAGACTTGTCGAGCGGGAAGACCTTGGCGGAGGGATGGTCCGACCCTTTCTTGCAAAAGGCCGGGTTGTCCTGGCCGCGCACCGTTGCCGCCAGCCACACCCTGCCCTTCTTGTCGAGCATGGAGTTGTGGTTGTTGGCGCGGGTGTCCCAGATCTTCTCCTCGCCCCAGTAGGCGGACGCCGCCAGCGGCTGGCGGCTGGCGGCATGGCCGGGACCGAGCGATTCCGGCATGCTGGGATCCTCAACCGGCATCTTGAAGTACGTCACCTTGTTCGTTTTCGGATCCAGGATCGGCATGTTGTCGGTCGAATACTCCGGCGAGCCGTAGAGCGGGCCGTAGGCATTGACGGTCGGGTCTTGCCGGTCCGAGGAAATCAGGTCGTGCAGATACCTCTTGTCGGTGCTCCACTCCCACGAAGTCACCACGATGTTGCGCTCGACGCCCTGCGGCCGCGGCGGCTTGCTCTTGGGCAGCTCGCCCTTGGCGATGCGGTCGGTCCAGTCCCCGTAATACTTGTAGGGCGCGCCGCCAAAGGCTCCTGCGATCTGGTTCGTCATCTGCTCCCCGGACTGGCCGGACTGGGTGCGGCGCTTCCAGGCCTCCTCACCTGAGGGGAACTCGCCAAACGCCGCCGGGATGGTGCGGGTGGACTCCTGTCCGAGCTGATGACAGCCGACGCAGCCGATGTTCTTCACCTGCTTGAGCCAGTCGGTCTGCGTGAGCTTCTCGGGAATATTGCTCTTGCCCCCGAACTGATCGTCCCCCGGAATCTTGAGCATCGCGTACCAGTAGATCGCGGGGTAGTATTTCGCCGCCGCCGCTTCGTTGGGCGCGACGACCGCGGTCAGATTGAGCTGATGGCCCGGCTCGCCATCGACCTTGGGGGAATCGACGAGCCCGTAGCCGCGCACCCAAATCTTGTACTTCGCCTTCGGCAGATCCGGGATGACGTAGCGACCCTGATCGTCGGTCACCACCATCTTGGCATATTTGGTAGGAAGGTCGGTGGTTTCGGCGATCACCCATACGCCCGCCTCCGGGCCGTTCGCGCTGCGCACAACGCCGCCGATGTCATCGTTGTCGATGGCGACCGTCCCCTGCTGCGCGTTCGCCGGAACCGGCACGCCGGCCGCGAAAGCCGCAATTGCGATAGCGGCCGCGGTGCAGCACAGCACTTGTCTGAGCCTCATTTCCATCCTCCCTGCAAATTATGGGCTGGGCTTGAACGCTCGGGTGCGATCTCGTGCGAATTTCGCCGGCGCGCTCCCGATTGAGGCAAGCGTATCAATTCGGCGGGCGGCTTGGAAGCCGGGTCCCGCCCCTACTCCGGCTGGCCCAGCATGCGGAAAACCTCGCTCAGCTGCGGGCTCATCGGCATGCTGAGCGTCTCGCCGGTCGGGAGCCGGCGCAGGAACCACTTGTTGTAGAGCTCGGCGAGGCGCCGCTCGGCGGCGATGCGGGCAAAGGTACGCTCGACGACGGCGGCGAAGGCCGGGTCATCGCGCCGATAAGCAAGGCCATAAGGGTCATAGGACAGATACTCGCCCACGACCATCATGTCGCGCGCATTCGGATCGGTGGCAATGAAGCCGTAAAGGAGCACGTCGTCGGTTGCAAACGCGTCGGCCTTTCCGGTTATCAAAGTCTGCAGCGATTGCGCATGATCGGGCGCGCTGACGATCGTGATCCCGAGCTTCTGCTTGTCGGACAAGGTGCGCAGCGCCGCCTCGTTGGTGGTGCCTGCCGTCACCACCGCGGTCTTGCCCGCTAGATCGCGATACGAGCGCACGGGCGAGGTTCTCGGCACCATGAGCTTGGTGCCGGCGATGAAGAAGATCGGCGAGAACGCGACTTGCTGACGCCGTTCCGCATTCGCCGTGGTGGATCCGCATTCGAGATCGACCTCCCCCGCAGCGACCTTCTGCAGGCGGTTTGCCGGGGTCACCGGGGAAAAGCCGATGCGGATGTCCATGCCGTCGAGCTCGCTGGAGACGTCCTCGACGATCTCGCGGCAAAGGTCGATCGAATAGCCGATCGGCTGCCGCAGGCGATTGAGATAGGAGAACGGCAGCGAGCTCTCGCGATAGCCGAGCGTGATGGCGCGGGCTTCCTTGACCCGCTTGAGCGTACCGGAAAGCGCGCCGACGTCGTTCGCTTCCTGCGCGCCGGCCGGCAGCCAGAGCATCAGGATGGATGCGGTGGCCAAGACAATGGCGGCGGCCGCCATGCGTGCGCCGCGCCCGCCCGCGCGGCGCGCCCGCCCGGCACGCATCAGGCGACCTGCGGACGAAGCGCGGGCTCGGGCGCGGGGAGATGCACCTTCTCGCCCTCCCATTTTGCAACCACGGCCGTTGCCAGCGTGTTGCCGATCACGTTGGTCGCCGAGCGACCCATGTCGAGGAACTGGTCGATGCCGATGATGAGCAGCAATCCGGCTTCCGGGATGTTGAAGCTCGCGAGCGTGGCGGCGATCACGACCAGGGAGGCGCGCGGCACGCCCGCCATGCCCTTGCTGGTGAGCATCAGCAGCAGCAGCATGGTGATCTGCTGCCCGAGCGGCAGGACAATGTTATACGCCTGCGCAATGAACAGCGTCGCGAAGGTGCAATACATCATCGAGCCGTCGAGGTTGAAGGAATAGCCCATCGGCAGCACGAAACTGATAATCTTCTTGCTGATCGGGAACTTCTCGAGCTGCTCCATGGTCTTGGGATAGGCGGCCTCGCTGCTCGCGGTCGAGAATGCCAGCAGGAACGGCTCGCGTATCAGATTGACCAGGCGGAAGGAGTGATGGCCGAAGATCAGGAAGCCGACCGCGATCAGCAGGCACCAGAGCAGCACCAGCCCGAAATAGAACTCGACGACGAACTTGCCGTAGGTGACCAGGATGCCCAGCCCCTGGGTCGTGATGATCGCGGCCATCGACGCGAACACGGCGATCGGCGCCAGCTTCATGATGTAGCCGGTGATCGACAGAATGACGTGCGAGAGCTCCTCGATGCCCTCAACCAGCTTGCGGGCGCGCTCGCCCATCGACGCGCAGGCAACGCCGAAGAACAGGGAGAACACCACGATCTGAAGAATCTCGTTGGTCGCCATCGCCTCGACGATCGAGCGCGGCACCAGGTGCGCGACGAACTCCTTCATCGACAACGAGGTGACCTTGAGATTGGTCGAGGCCTGCGCGTCGGGCAGCGGCAGGTTGAGATTGTCGCCGGGACGCAGCACGTTGACGAGGACCATACCCAGCAGAAGCGACACCAGCGAGGCCCCGACGAACCAGATCATCGCCTTGGCGCCGATGCGGCCGACCGATTTGGTGTCGCCCATGTGCGCCACACCGACGACCAGCGTCGAGAACACGAGCGGCGCTATGATCATCTTAATCAGGCGCAGGAAGATGTCGGTGAACAGCGAGATGTAATCGGCGATGGTCTTGGCGGTTGCCGGATCGGGCCACAGGATATGGCAGGCATAGCCGACGAGGATGCCGAGGATCATGCCGATGAGGATGATGGCCGTAAGCCTGGACCGCATGTGTCGCCTCCCAGCTGCTCGCGCGCTGCGGCAAGATTAGCAGAAACAGCGGCAGGCTGGCTTGCGGAATCTGGCGGCGAGAATTGCAGCCGAGCGGGTAGCGGCGGCGCTTTGCGTCACTGCGGAGCAAGCCCCAGCTGCTTGATGATCCTGCCCCATCTGTCGGCATCCGCCCGCGTCATCGAGGCAAGTTGATCGGGCGAGGATGCCGCCGTCTCGACCGCGATGTCGGCCATCCGCTGCTTGACTTCCGGCAGGGAGAGAACCCTGCCGATCTCGGCATTGAGCCGCTCGACGATCTCTCTCGCCATCCCGGCGGGACCGTAGGCGCCGTACCAGACGGCCATCTCGTAGCCCGGTAGTGTCTCTGCCACCGTGGGGACCTGCGGCAGCAGCGATGACCGCCTGCCCTCGGTGACGGCGAGGAGGCGCAGCCTGCCTGCCTTCACATGCTCCAGGCTCTGCGTTCCCGCGGTGAACATGACCTGCGTCTGACCCGCCACGGTATCGGCGACCGCGGGGGCGCCGCCGCGGTAGGGAACATGCACCATCGAGATGCCCGCCATGTTCTCGAGCAAGGCGCCGCACAGATGGTTGGTCGAGCCCGCCCCCGCGGATGCATAGGCAAGCGACCCGGGGCTCGTCTTGGCCCGGGCGATGAATTCCGCGACATTCGCCGCGGGAACGGAGGGATGCGTGACCATGGTATTGGTCACATAGGCGAGCAGGGTAATGGGAGAGAAGTCGTGCACGCCGTCGAACGGCATCGCGGCAAACAGCGCGTGGTTCATCGTGTGCACGCTCATGGTATTGAACAGGAGCGTGTAGCCGTCCGGCGTCGAGCGCGCGACCGCGGCGGTGCCGATGTTGCCGGATGCGCCGGTGCGGTTCTCTACAATGACCGGCTGCTTGAGCGCTGGCTGGAGACGGTCGGACACGATGCGCGCCAGGATGTCGGTCGACCCGCCCGCGGCAAACGGCACCACGAGCGAGATCGGCCGCTCGGGGTAGGCTCGAGCAGGCATCGTTGCGCTCGCGGCGAGGGCGGCGGCGCCGACGAGCAGGGAGCGTCGGGTGGGCGTTTTCACGGTCTAATGTTAGGGATGGACACGGGACGGGACCAGACGCGCGCAAGCAAAGCGAGCACACCTCAAACCGCGCCATGAACCGACGTCATCTCCTCACTTGCGGCTCTCTCTCGCTCGCGGCCGCAATGTGGGCACCGCCGGCCGCTCGCGCCTATCCCGAGCGGCCGATCCGCCTGGTCGTCCCGTTCTCGCCGGGCGGCGCCACCGACGTCGTCGGCCGCCTGTGGGCGCAGATGATGAAGCCGCTGATCGGCACGGTCGTCACCGAAAATCGCGGCGGGGGCGGCGGGGTGACCGGAGCCGCCGAAGTGGCGCGCGCGGAGCCCGACGGCTACACGCTCCTGTTCGGCAATACCAGCACCCAGGTGCTCATACCCGCCATCATGAGCAACCCTCCTTATCATCCGCTCGCGGACTTCGCCGGCATCTACATTCTCTGCAATTCACCGGCCACCATCGTCGTCCACCAATCGGTGCCTGCGCACAGTCTCGCGGAATTCATCGCCTATGCGAAAGCCAACGCCGACAAGCTCTCTTACGGCTCGGCCGGCGCCGGCACATTGACCAACCTTGCCGGCGAGCTGTTCAAGACGCTGATCGGCGCGCCCGGAATCGTTCACATTCCCTACAAGGGTTCGGCGCCGGGGGTGACCGATCTTGCCAGCGGCTAGATCCCGATGATGACACCCAACGTGGGCGCGCCGCTTCTCGACCTCCATCGCGCCGGCAAGGTGCGCATTCTGGCCGTCGCCGCCACCGCACGCATCAAGGCGGCGCCCGATATCCCCACCGCCATCGAGGCCGGCCTTCCCGGAATGGTGGCCGGAAATCTCAACGGCCTGTTCGCGCCCGCGGCAGTCCCCGCAGAGATCATCGACCGGATAGCGGACGCCACTGCCAGCATCGTGGCCGAAGAGCAGTTTCAGAACATCCTGGTGGCCTCCGGCTTCGAGCCGATCCTCGATTCCGGACCGGCCGCGACCCGCCGCTTCATTGCCGAGGAGCTGGCGCGCTGGACGCCCATCATCAAGGCGACGGGATTCAAGATGGAGTGACCACATGGCGCGCGTAAGCCTCATCCGGGAGGACGAGCATCCGGAGCTCGCCGATCTCATTCAGAGATTCAGCGCCGGCCGGCGCGGTCGGCTGATCAACATCTACCGCATGCTGCTCAACGCTCCGCCGCTCGCCGAGAGCTGGTTCAATCATTCCAATGCGGTGCGCTGGAAGACAACGCTTTCCGGGCGGCTGCGCGAGATCGTCATCATCCGCGTGGGTCACCTCGCGCAATGCGACTACGTGTTGCGCCAGCACGTGCCGTTGCTGGCGCTCGCCGACGGCCTCAGTATCGAGGAGTGCGATGCGCTTTCCGACTGGGCTCGCTCGCAATTCTTCGATCCGCGCGAGCGCGCGGCGCTCGCTTACGCCGACACCATGACCCGCGACATTGCCGTGCCGGATGACGTCTTCGCCGCCGTCAAGCGGCATTTCGACGACCGGCAGATCGTCGAATTGACTGTGCTGATCGGCAGCTACAACATGAACGCACGCGTGCTGCGCGCCCTTGAACTGGACATCGAACCGTAGGTCCGAACGTGCCCTTGCGAGACTTTCCCTCCTGGCCATGAACCCGCCGCGACGGTCGGGCGCGGTGGAAAGGAAGACACAACCGGAAAGGCATGGCTAAAGGTGAAATAAAGATCGTGATCCCATCTGCCAGTGATGTTGCCGGTTGGTATCTCGCTACGCTGAAGGAACGGGGGGCATGAGTCTGTGATCGCGGACGGCCACCCATCCACGGCAGTCGACAACATGGTTCGAGATGGAGTCGATGAGGTCCTTACCTGTAGCGCGCTTTACTAGAGCAACTGGTCGTCCTGTATGGCGCAACCTGACTGACATCCCGCGCTAGATGACCCTGAGCTGTCGTAGCCCGGATCGGAATCCCGCTGTGCAACGGGCCCCTGACTTAATCTTCGCCAATCCGTTATGCTGTTACGACCCCTAGCTAGGGGCAGAGCAAATGCAATTCGGTCAACTCAAACGGCGCGAGTTCATCACGCGGCTCGGTGGCGCGACGGCGGCTTGGCCGCTGGCGGCGCCCGCGCAGCAGCGCGACCAGATGCGGCGCATCGGCGTGCTCATGGCCTCGGCCGGGGATGATTCGGAATCCCAGGCTCGCATGGCGGCGTTCCTGCAGGGCTTGCACCAATTGGGATGGACCGATGGCCGCAACGTACGGATCGACACACGCTGGGCCACGACCAATGCTGAAGACCTTCGCAGACACGCGGGCGAATTGGCCGCGCTCGCGCCGGATGTCCTCGTGGCTGCTACTGGCAGCGCAACCGTGGCGCCGTTGCTGCAGGCGACTCGCAGCGTGCCGATCGTGTTCGTGCAGGTCATCGATCCGGTCGGCGCCGGATTTGTTGCGAGTCTGGCGCGGCCGGGCGGCAACGCGACGGGGTTCACGATCTACGAATACGGCCTGAGTGGAAAATGGCTGGAGCTGCTCAAAGAGATCACGCCCCGCTTGGCGCGGGCAGCGGTGCTACGGGATCCGAGCATCGCCTCTGGGATCGGGCAATTCGCCGCTACTCAGGCCGTAGCGCCGTCCTTGGGGCTGGAATTGAGCCCGGTCGACGCGCGCGATGCCGGCGAAATCGAGCGGGCCGTCACGGCATTCGCGCGCCACTCGAGCGGTGGACTGATCGTGACGGCGAGCCCGGTGGCGACGCGTCATCGCGAACTAATCATCACTCTGGCGGCCCGCCACCGATTACCCGCCACCTACCCCTACCGCTACTACGCCGCCGATGGCGGCCTGATTTCCTACGGCCCTGATTCTCTCGAGCAGTATCGGCGTGCGGCCAGCTATGTCGATCGCATCCTCAAGGGCGAAAAACCCGCCGACCTGCCGGTGCAAGCGCCGACTAAGTACGAACTGGTGATCAACCTCAAGACCGCCAAGGCGCTCGGCCTCGACATCCCGGCGACCGTGCTCGCCCGCGCCGACGAGATGATCGAATAGACGCAGTTTTGCGACTCAAATTGCTGCGTTGCTCAGGGCAGGTCGTGACACACAGCGGCGGTAAGCCAAGGAAGGCATGCCCGCAGCTGGCGAACGCTGACGCGCGCGTCTCCAACGACAAGCCCGGCCCTGTGCAGCCCGTAGCGCATCTGCGATTGCGCCACCAGTGCCGGGTGCTCGCCGAGGCTTCGCGGTCAATACCGTGCGCCTTATAGCATTTCAGCGCGCAGTACTTAATGCGCTGCATGCGCTGCGGGCTGAAAATCCCGCGAAATTTGGGCCCTGCCCGTGTAATCCGCGAGGCCCGCCGAGCTGCGACATATCTGTCACACTCGCGGGAAAACCTTACACGGAGGGCGATCCCACCACATTATGGTACGTCGAAGGCTTATCATGCCGCGAATTCCGGCCGCGGGAGCCGCTGACGTCATCCAAATCCGGGCTTGGCAAGATTCGTGCGCAACGCGCTTATCATATCCGTCATTGCACACGTCCTGTTCTGGGGCTTCAACGCGCTGCATGCCCCGCAGCCGCTTGCGAGCATTGGCGAAACCCCGGTCATGGTCGACATCGTTTCGCCTGAGGACATGGACGCAGCGCCGAAGCCGGAGAGCGTGGAGACCGAAAAGGCCTCGCCGACCAGGGAGGCCGAGTCGCAGCCTTTGCCGGCGCAGCAATCGCGCGAGCAGCCCGCGTCGGCGCAGCAATCGCACGAGCAGCCTGCGCCAGCGCGGCAATCGCACGACCGGACTGCGCAGCGCCAGCAGGCCACGCCTGCACCGTCCGAGCGCACGGCTCCCGATTCGGCACCAAAGGTGGCGCAGGCAGCGTGGGATCCCCGGCAATCACTGCCCGCGGGCAGCTGGCTCGACTCGGCGCTCGGTTCTCCTCTCCTCACCGCGAATGCGTTTGACCCGGCCGAGACGGTGGCCAATCTTTCGCAGCAGGAGATTGCGGCGTTGAAGGCACGCCTGAAGGAATGCTGGAAACCGCCGGCCGGCCTTGCGGACACGGAGGACCTCGTTGTGATGCTTCGCGTGTCACTGAAGCCCGACGGAACACTCCGGGATGACCCCGCCATGCTGGCAGCCAGCGCATCGGAGAAGGGACCTGCACTGTTGCGAACCGCGGCCGGCGCGTTGCGGCAATGTCAGCCTTACAGTTTTCTGCCGGCCGCGAAATACAAGGAATGGAAGATCCTTGATCTGAGCTTCTCCCCAAGCGGCCTGAGCACGAAGCGCATCGCTCCCGTGCTCTGAATGCTCTCGGCGCTTTCCGGCTGTAATTCCGGTTCGTCAATGCCCCGTCGCCAGCGCCGCCAATCTTTCCGGCTCTGCCGGAACGGCGTGGCCGCGCCAGACGACGTGCAGGTCGGGCCTCAGCAGCAGGAGATCGCAGCCGCAGATGTCGCGCGCATGCTCGTCCGCAATGTCGAGGACCTGCAACGGCGCGGCGAGCCTCGCGAATGCGTCGGCGAGCGCCGCGGTGCCTGCTTGCTTGCCGCCAAGACGCAGCAGGCAATAGCCGTGCCCATAGCCGATGCGGTCGAAGACGGCCGCCCCGTCGCGCAGCCATAGATGAGGGAGCCGCGCCCCCGGCCAGGTGGTCGGGAGGTAGCGCATGAAATCGTGCGCGGGCCCCTCGCCCGGCTCGGTCGCGATAAGCGGTGAGCCGACATAGCGATAGCCGAGCTCGGCGCCGATCATCTCGTTGCTCTTGCGCTGCTCGACATCGGCTATGCGCGCGAGATTGGCGCGCGCCGCCGCGCCTTCCGGCGTGTCGTCGGCGATCTCCGGCCGCCAGGCGGCGCGCCATTTGCGCCGCCCCAGCGTGGCGTGGCGCGACGCCGCCACGTTGCGCTCCCCCACCTGGCGGCGTTCGATCTCGTACGAAGGCAAAAGCCCGGGGCCGCCCCAGCCGCGCAACACCGCCGCGAGCTTCCACGACAGGTCGATGGCGTCGCCGACGCCGCTGTTCATTCCGAGGCCGCCGGTCGGGATCACCAGGTGGACGGCGTCGCCTGCCAGAAAGACGCGCCCTTCCCCGTAACGGTCGGCGAGCAGCAGATTCTGCTTCCATTCGCCGACATAGAGCATCTCGTAGGCGAGCGGCATGGCGATGGTCTCCTCAAACTTGCTCGCCATGTCGGCATCCTGCTCGACCACGGAATGCAGCGTGAAGTGCCTCGTCGAATCCTGCACGATGAGCTGCGTCGCGCAGTCATCGGCGACGTGATAGTGCCGGCCCTTGCCGATCGGGATGCGCTCGTAGAGCTCGTCGCAGCGGTATAGCGCCTGGCGAAGCGCCATGATGTTGCCCTCGCCGCGCAGCGCGATGCCGAGCTGCCGGCGCACCAGGCTCGAGCCGCCGTCGCAGCCGACGAGATAGGCTGCGCGCATCTGCGATGTCGCGCCGCCGGCGCACCTGACCGCGGCGGTGACACAGGCGCGGTCCTGCCCGAACGAGATCAGCTCGCAGCCGAAGCGCACCGAGATGGACGGAAGCTTCTCGGCAATCGATTTGAGGAGCGGCTCGAGCGTGTATTGCGAGATCAGCTGATAGGGCTCCAGCGGCTCGCTGCCGTCGCGGCTTGCAGCAATCACCTCCTTCGCCTGTGCGACGGACGGATAGGAAAGATGAACGAGCGGCGGCCTCGCAAGCGACAGCACGATGAAAACGTCCATCGGGCAATGCGCGGGCAGGCCGGCGGCGCGCACCGCTTCCGCAATCCCCATGCGGCGGTAGATTTCCATGGTGCGGGCGTTGCAGC